>ERZ827043.30-NODE-30-length-152727-cov-17.527916_pt1 | contig 152727 bp, 111 predicted proteins | sample MGYA00519923_ERZ827043 | MGnify/ENA primary metagenome ERZ827043 (study PRJEB31778, sample SAMEA3449251) | human gut metagenome | biome: human gut; feature: human-associated habitat; material: faeces | place: United Kingdom | collected 2010/2012 ... | reverse complement strand
CTGTCGTTATAGGATGGTAGGATGCTGCATGCCTACACTATTGCTGAATAGTTACGAATCATGGGAAAAAATGGTGGGAAAATAATCATAAACCATATTCCTGCGATAGTCCAAATGAGCCTCCATGTCGCTATAACTCTCAAACAGGTGTTTTTGAATGTTCCGTAAGCTATTAAAGATATGAAAAAAGTTATATTATTCTTAATATGTATCTCCTTATGGGGGATAAATTTAAATGCACAAAATCCTTGTCCGCAGGGGGATAAGGATAATCCCACAGACTTAGACCATTCACAAGACCCATTAGATGACACCTCCACTTCGGGTGGTATCTCTGCCGACCCAAACGAAATCATTGGTCCTGCGGGTTATGATTCCATCCGTTGGGTCAGCATCAACGATGTGCTAAACTACACCATTCTCTTTGAGAATGACCCGGAGTTTGCATCAGCTAATGCACAAAAGGTGGATGTGAGATTTAGTTTTGACGACAAGGCATGGATGCGTGGTTTTGGATTGGGAAGCTACGGCTTCGCCAACTACTCATGGAATATCGACAAGAGTCCAGCGGCTTACCAGAACCGCCTCGACTTGCGTGACTCCATGAAGATTTACGTTGACCTCAATGCAGGTGTCGATGTGGTGAAGAAACAAGCCTTTTGGACTTTCTCATCCATCGACCCGGAAACAGGTCTGCATCCTTGGCAGGTAGATAGAGGTATGTTGCCGGTAAATGATTCTACCCATGTGGGAGAAGGCTACGTGCGCTTCAGTCTGAAACCATACGAAGGATTGAATACTGGTGATACCATCAGCATTGCCGCCAATATCGTGTTCGACCAGAATGATACGATTCCAACGAATCGATGGAAGAACGTGATAGATGCCGGTATGCCTACCAGTAAGGTGAAGGGAAAAGTGGATTCCAAAAACAAGAATCTCTATCACCTCACCTTGACTGCATCCGATGATAAAGGTGGTTCTGGTCTGAAGAAGGTAACGATGTTTCTTGCCAATAACTTCGGCATCTACGAAGAGTATGCTGTGTGTCCCATAGATACCGTCATTGACTTTGAAGCAGAGCCAGGCAGACAATACAAGTTCTACTCGTTGGCTGAGGACAATGTTGGCAACCGTGAGCCGTTGAAGGAAGTCCCGGACCTCTTTATCAACATCAATGCCGCGCCAAGTGACATTGCCTTGTCTGACTCAATCTTCCAAGATGACATTTCTCCCGAAGGATTTATCGGCGAATTGAGTTCAAAGGACGTGGACGGCAGTACCTTTACATACGTCTTGGCAGAGGGTGAAGGAGCTGTGCATAACGAACTATTTCAAATCAAAGGGTCGCAACTGCAAGCCAAAAACATGTTTAAGTGCGCCATTGATACTATCTACAAGGTGCGTATCAGCACTACAGACGAAGGCGGTCTTTCGTATGAAAAGCCTTTCATCCTTCATTTGAAGAACGTGTTGGAAAAACCAAAAGCAGACACTTTGAAGGTCAGTATCTGTAAAGGCGATGTCTATGACTTCCATGGCAAGGAATACGAGAAAGCTGGTACCTATTATTATACACAGAGCAACGAGTTCATGTGCGATAGCGTGTATATGCTGCAACTGACCGTTCTTCCTCAATTGGAAGCACCCAAAGTAACGGTTGAAGGCTCATGCACATTGGTCTCTTCTGCCGAAAAGAACAACCAATGGTTCAAGGAAGACGGCACTGCAATAGAGGGTGCTACCGAACAAAAGTTCACACCGACCGAGGATGGCATCTATTATGTGGCTGTCGGCAATGGTTCTTGTTTGTCAGAACCATCACAGGCTTACCGTGTGCAGGTTTCCGATCAATATGCCTTGAACATGAACTTGGCGAAAGGTTGGAACTGGGTATCTTCCAACTTGGCAGATGAAGGTTTTCAAAAAATAAAGGACTTCATCAAGCCGATAGAGGACAAAGTGGAACGTCTCATTGGTTTCGACTCTGAGTTGATTCGTGACCCACAATTGGGACTTACAGGCGACTTGACCACTTTTGCTCCATCTGCCAGCTACCTCATGCAGACCAACGGCACAGTGGACAACGCTTGGAATGGTCATGCCTACAAACCTGAAACAACAGCCGTTACACTGAAAAAGGGCTGGAACTGGATTGGCTATCTGCCAATCTACGAAAACTCTTTGGAGAAATCGTTAGAATTGTTGGCACCAAATGAAGGTGACATCATTAAGGACTACACCCGATTTGCGACCTATACTGGCGGCAAGTGGGAAGGTACATTGACAACGATGTCTCCAGGCACAGGTTATATGTACTATTCTGGCAAAAACAAATCGTTTCACTATCCTGTACAGCGAGTATTCCCAGTGGAAACTGATGCACAGAGAATAGCGGTGACAGAGGTAGCTTCTCCTTGGCATTTCGATAGCCACAAATATCCATACAACATGAATATGATAGCAACTGTTCAAGCTGATGGCAATACAGCACCTGCCGGATTGTTCACTATCGGAGCATTTGTAGGTGACGAGTGTAGAGGTATTGGGCAATATGTTGGCGACAAGTTATATATGACCATATATGGTGATGTCAATACATCAAGCCAGTTGACATTCAAGGCTATTGAAAATAGTAGTCAACAAGAATATGATATTGTTGAAACTGCTACGTTTGCCAACTCTATGCTCGGTTCTGTCTCTTCTCCCTATAAGTTGACTATCAGTGGCACAACGGGAATCAATGGAATGGCAGACAAGGGCGAATACAACGTTTATCCGAGTCCTGTCAGAAGCACATTGTATGTAAATGGTGATTTGGAACGTTTGAATGCCGTTTATGTCATTGCTAATAATGGTGTAATCGTTGCAAAAACGGATAATTATAATGAAAATGGACTGAATGTTTCGTCTTTGATGGAAGGTTCTTATATCGTGGTATTGAAGACATCTTCTGGTTCCATAGTTAAGAGAATCTTGAAAGTTTACTAAATATACGATTATGAGATTTATAAAATATCTAACATGGTTGTGCTGCCTGCTTTTTGCAGGTGGCACAATGATGGCGCAAGACTCCCATTGGGCGTATGATGCCAATGCTTTTGAATACGACATGACGACTTATCTGACTGTTGAATACAATGGCAATCAAGTTAGTGATTTGTCAGATTATGAAGTTGCAGCCTTTGTTGGCAACGAGTGTCGAGGCGTTTCACGAATGATAAAGGCAGAGAATGGCAGTTCGTATCTCTATATGAGAATCCGTAGCAATCAAAAGCAAGGGGAAAGGATAAAACTTAAGGTATACCAAAAGTCCAAGGATAAAGAAATGGAATGTGACGAAACCATTACTTTTGAGAACCGGTCTGTCATTGGTATGCCAAGCTCTCCACGAAGTGTAAAACTGATAGTTACGACATTCACTGTTACTGTTGACACATCAGGCAATGGAGCTGTTACTGGAGCAGGAACATACAAAGAGGGAGAAACTGTTACTCTTACAGCCTTACCTGCGGAAGGATGGCGTTTTGTAAAATGGTCTGACGGGACAACCTCGTCAACTTATACCTTGACAATCAGCGGTGACAAAACACTCACAGCAGAGTTTGCACGAAACTATTATATAGTGAGATTTGTTGTTGATGGTACAATCATATCAGAACAATCATTGGAATACGAAGCTAAAATAGAAATGCCTTCAGTATCTAAAAAGGAAGGTTACACCTTCTCTGGATTCGGAGACGTGGACGAAACTGTTCCTGCACACGATGTCATCTATAATGGCTCATACATTGCGAACAAGTACAAGGTAACATTCGTTGCTGACGGAAAGGTCGTTTCTGAGACAGAGATGGAATATGGTGCACCAATAGTCGCTCCAGAGGCTCCAGCAAAGGAAGGACATACCTTTGTTGGCTGGGGGAACATCGACAAGACCGTCCCTGCGCACGATGTGGTCTATACCGCAGAGTACAAGGTTAACATTTACAAGTTGACGTATATTCTGAATGGAAATGTATTTGCAGAAGATAGTATCGCTTATGGTTCTATAATAACGCCACGAGAAGTGCCAGATTCGGATAAAAGCTATTTCTCTGGATGGGAGGGACTTCCTGATATAATGCCTGCGCATGATGTTGTTGTTTATGGAACAACAACCAATGCTGTTAATACAGTTTATAATAAAAATCAGATTGTCACTGTTTATTCTGTCAACGGTACTGTTGTCAAACGTAATATAGATAAGTCTTGTTTGACAAAAATACTACCTCCAGGGCTATATATTGTATCTGGTAAAAAGATATTGATAAAGTAGGAAATAGACATTTCAAAGGTTTAAGGTGCTTGTGATTTGATTCTCACAAGCACCTTTTTACCTTTCAGACCATAGATAATGGGCATATACAAAGAAAAACGTCAAAAGTTTTTCAACCTTTGACGTTCTCTTGTGATTCCGGCGGGATTCAAACCCACAACCTTCTGATCCGTAGTCAGATGCTCTATTCAGTTGAGCTACGGAACCAATCCTTTGCCTTCATTTCTGAATTGCGAGTGCAAAGGTACTATGTTTCTGCGAAACCACCAAATTTTTCCGCTACTTTTTCTTCAAAAACTGCATGATAGCTGTTTTTCGAGGCCAAAAAGGGGAGAATATGGGCCCAACGGCCACTTTTCGGCAGGAAAGGAAGGAGGAGAGAGGGATTAGACAAGGAGGATGATGAAGAAGGCTGTGACGAGCCCCAAGAAGAAGCCGGCAAGGACTTGCGCGAGGGTATGCTGGCGCAGGATCATACGGCTGGTAGCCACTATGCCCGCAAGAAGGATCATCACGCAAAGCCACCAGACGGGATTGAAATTGAAGATAAGGGAAAAGGCGAGCAGTCCTCCCGTCACGCCGCCAATGGCTGCCGTATGGGAAGAGACGCCCCAACCGATATTGATGAGTGCACAGATGATCTGGATGGCAAGGGCAGCGACGACGATGCTATTGATGACATGGGGCACATGGGCGACCAGCATCAGATAATAGCAGAGAAAATAGCAAAGGATCGAGATGACATAGGGGACGACCCGTCGCTCCTTATGGCCAAACTGGATGGGCGACCATCCCGTATACTGACGATAGGCATGGAGCAGAAGGGTGGGGAAGAGGACGGTACTGAGATAGACGATGAGGAGCATCGTGAGTTGATACCCCCTCGGCAGCATCGACAAATAGCTGAACGTGAACAACGCTATCAGCCCCACAACTGGCAGATAATAGGGGGTGAAAAGCAAGCTCACCACCCTTGCGGCCAACAAAATATTCTTCTCGTTCATTCTTTTCTCAATCTTGCGACAGGCAATCCGAGTTGTTCGCGATACTTGGCGACAGTACGGCGGGCTATCGGCATTCCTTTGGCCCCCATGGCTTTGGCCAAGGCGTCATCGGAGAGTGGTTTGTGCTTGTCCTCCTGATCTATGAGCGCCTTGAGCGCCATTTTGATGTTGCGGGTGGAGAGTTCTTCTCCGCTATCGGTCGTGTAGCCTTCGGTAAAGAAGAAGCGCAACGGGAACGTGCCCCAGCGCGTCTGGGCATACTTGATGTTGCTCACACGACTGATGGTGGAGATATCCAGCCCTGTGCGGTCGGCGACATCCTTGAGTGTCATCGGTCGCAAATCGGCCTCATCGCCATCGACAAAGAAGCGGTGCTGGATGGCAATGATGGCCTTCATGGTCACAAAGAGCGTATGGCGACGCTGCTTGACAGCCTCGATATATCCTTGCGCGCGCTCCACTTTCTCGCACGCATAGAGCAGGGCCTCCTTTTCCCTGCGGTTCATCGAGGCCTTGTTGTCCTTGTAAGCACGGGCCATCTCCTCATACTGGGCCGAGACGCGTAGCTCGGGGAGGTTGCCGTGGTTGAGGACGAAGGTCACCGTGCCGTCGTCATTGCTATCGACCAGGAAATCGGGAGTCACCTGATTGGTGCTGCGCCCCATCGTCTCTCCCATCGAAGATCCTGGTTTCGGATTGAGCTTGCGCACCTCTCGCTGAAGGGCCGCTATCTGGGGGGCAGAGAGCTTCAACTGCTGCTGCAGCTTGTCCCACCGCTTCTTGGAGAAGGCGTCCCAGTCATCCTGTATGATGGTATAGAGGAGGTTATAGAACTGTGCCAGGGCCTTTTTCTCCTCGGTATTGACGGGACGGAGAGCACGTTGTTTGCGATGCACTTGGAGCAAAAGGCACTCCTGAAGGCTACGCGCGCCAATACCAGGTGGATCGAAATCCTGCAAGACCAGCAACATCTGCTCCACCTCTTTTTCCTCCACGTCCAGACCTTGGTAGATAGACAACTTGTCGGCAATGCTGTCGAGGGAGATACGGAGCAGGCCGTCATCATCCAAACTGCCGATCAGATATTCCAATATCTCCTGCTGCCGACTCGTCAGTTCGCGCTCACCCATCTGCTCCATGAGTTTGTCCACAAAAGAGACAGGGTCGCCATAGACCATACCTTCATAGTCGGCCGTATCGGTAGGCTGCGAACGGGGATCATAGACGGGCAGGTCATTGTCCTCGCCTCCGATTCGCTCCAGGGCCGAGTCGAGGGCGTCCTGTCTTTCCTCCCGCTCCTGCTGCTCTTCGAAGGATTCAGCAGCGTCGGTAGAGGCAGAAGAGTCGTCTTCCTCGTGCTCGCGACCCACCTCAAGGGCAGGATTGTCATAGATTTCAGCGCTGACATTCTCCTCCAATTCCGTCAACGGCATCTCCAGCAAACGCACCTGCAACATCTGTTGCTGCGTGAGCCTGTGGCCTTGCACCTGGACCGCCGCCTGCGTCGTAGTCTGTTTGAGTTCCTGAGCCATGATCTATTTGTTCGTATGATGACGGGTGCAAAAGTACAAAATTCCAACGGCAACGGCAAAATTTCTGCCCATTAACTGCTGAATAGGGCGACTCCTAAGAATGGTTTTTGATCCACACCTCTAATCTACACCTATTTACGAGACTCGTGCCAGACCCGGCTGGCTTCTCAGCGACACAAGCGAAGACAAAAACATGCCGCTTTTTTGCTTTGGCAAGGCAGAAATAAACGCTCACGGAAAAGAAAGCTGCCTTTTGCTTGGTTGTATGCGACAAAAAGCGTAACTTAGCAGACTGAAAAAGAAAAGAAACTGTTTAGACAAATCAGATATGTGCCATTCAGCATTGCAAGAACGATACGTCAACTTCTATACCGACTTCGCATTCAAAAAGCTATTCGGGACAGAAGCCAACAAAGACCTGCTCATCAGCTTCCTCAACTCGCTGTTTGACGGGACCGAGGTCATCAAAACCCTCAACTACCTCAACGTGGAGCACCTCGGTCACAACGCCGCAGAAAGGAAGGCCGTCTTCGACGTGTATTGCGAGAACGAAAAGGGAGAAAAATTCCTGATAGAGATGCAGAAGGCCGAACAAGAATACTTTAAGGATAGAAGCATATTCTACAGCACCTTCCCCGTACAGGAGCAGGCACCACAAGGACGATGGAACTTCAAGCTCAACAAGGTCTATACCATCGGCATACTCAACTTCTGTATAGACGAGGGAAACGCGGACTACATGCGTCGGGAGGTGAAGCTCATGGACACCCACACGAAGGAGGTGTTCTACGACAAGCTCACTTATATCTACCTCGAAATGCCTAAATTCAGGAAGACAGAGCAGGAGCTCGTCACCGACTTCGACAAGTGGCTCTATGCTATCAAGAACCTCGCCACCCTCATGGAGCGACCCGCCGCCCTACAAGACGCGATCTTTCAGCGTTTCTTTGAGCAGGCGGAGATTGCTAAGTTCAACAGCAACGACCTGCGAAGCTACCGGGAAAGCCAAAAGGACTTTTGGGACATGTGTGCCGTCACAGAGACAGCAGAAAAAAAAGGACGCGCTGAAGGACTGGCAGAAGGAATGGAAAAAGGACGCGCTGAAGGCAAGGCTGCAGGTAAAGCAGAAATTATCAAGGCCATGCACGCCAATGGTATGACAGCGGAAGCAATCGCAGCAGCCATCGGTTTCGACCTTGCAGAGGTGGAAGAAATACTGAATCATCAAGCTCTTTCGTAAATCATCATGAAAGGAATCTATACGATCTTGCTCTTGCTTCTGAGCAATGTTTTTATGACGCTCGCCTGGTATGGCCACCTACGACTTCAGGAGACTGGGGTGAGCAAGTACTGGCCCCTGATAGGCGTGATCGCCTTCTCGTGGGGTATTGCTTTCTTTGAATACTGCTGTCAGGTGCCCGCCAACCGCATCGGCTTCGAGGGCACAGGAGGCCCGTTCTCGCTCATCCAGCTCAAAGTGATCCAGGAGGTGGTGTCGCTTGTCGTCTTTACCGTCATCGCCAACCTGCTCTTCCAAGGCCAGCATTTGCAATGGAACCATCTCGCAGCCTTCGTCTGCTTGATAGCCGCGGTCTATTTCGTCTTTATGAAATAAGCCCTACCAGACATCTTCGTCTCCAAAGCGTGAAATTGGGAGCAAGGCAAGACGTGAAATAGGGAGCAAGCACAGCTTTTACTGTACTTGCCCCCTAACTATACCTCGACCCAAAGGCAGGCTATCTGTTCAGAGTGAATCAGTCAGAGACTGGACGAATAGACAGGCCGTAGCAACGTGGCAGACCCATATGCGCATCATTGACCGATCCATATTTCGTAGAAACCGAGAGATTCTGCGCTTTTGAAGGATCGTTGCCCATGATGGAAGAAGACCAATAGGTACAGAGTGTACCACAGCCATCACGCTTCTGGTACTGGAGGTTACCCGCCATCGGGAAGAATAGCCGCTTGGCGATATCGTCGGTCGTCACAAAAAGGGCTCCAGCCACACCATAGGTCGTACCGTCGAGTGTAGTTCCAGCCTGTACCCAATAGACTCCACCCTTCGTGATGGTCTCGGGAGCGGGCAACAATTTACTACTTCCACCGCAAGCCTTGTGCAAAGTTTGGAAGTCATGCATTGTGGGCATGTGCCACGTACTTCCCCATTTGAGTTGGGCCACATCATAGCCTTCACCCAGCACGCCCGACATGGCAGGATAATCATCCCACTCTTTAAAACTGAGTGAACCACAATAATTCGTAAAATTGTAGCTCGTCTTCTGTCCCTTCATATGCGTACCTGTAGCATTCTTGAAGTTGATACCGGTCTGCGTGAGCGAACTGTAATAGGTATCGATCTCGCCCCAAGTGTAATACTCGCCATAGGCCGTTTCGGGAGAAGCAGCTACGGTCGTGGCCCCCACATTCATCGTGGCCCACTTCCTGCCAGCAATCTCGATATACTCATGACCATTGATTTTCTCCTGCTCTCTACTCGGTTTGAACACCACCTCATACTGGCTGGTAGGGGTATTGTCGAACGTCACCATCAACTGTCCGTTCTTATAGATTTCCACTACCTGTGCATGAATGCCCATCAGGGCTGAAAGCCCCACGAGCGTCAATAGTATCTTTTTCATTGTTGTTTTACTTGCTTAGTTCTCAATTATTTGGGTCGCCAAGAAGCAGACTGCCGTTGTCTTTCTCCTCGTCGTCATCGATAAATCTTCTGACACATTGTTGTTCGGTTGTCGTCTCGGGGTCAGCAGAAATGGAATGACTATAAAGGAGCTGACAACCCTTCACCTCGACGACAAAAACTCTTGGGACGATATACTCTTTTTTCATTATTACTTGATATTTTGTCCGTTCGTATTATATTTCTTACCTGCCTTGACAATAACTACCCGGCCATGCTCCACACGCTTCGTCACGGGTTGCGACTCGCGCGTCTTCAGGTCTTTCACGCCCGTGACATAAGGCTCAAAGGAGAGAGCGACAAAGTTGACGTCCTGCACTTTTTCTTTTGCGACCTGCAGAAAGCACACTCCCGGGTTGAGGCTCGTCCCCGTATAGCGGGAAAGGCCAAACTCTCCCGTATGCGGACCCGTCTTGCCGATACCGAAGGTGAAGACGGTGGCATCAGTAGGTGTGTCGATCTTCAACGAAGAGCCACGCAAGTCGCTTGTCAAACCGCAGGTGGGATCCGTGGCGGAGAACGTAAACTCCACGGGACTGGTGCCATGAATGACGAGGGGTGTCTCGACAGGGACGATGCCACCCTCTGCCACACGCTGGTCATCGGCAAAATGGAGCAACATATTGTCCGGGTTGAAGACGGGAGCATAGACCTCGCTACCCGAAGGTACGACCAACTGAAACGGGGAATAGATAGTGGCGAAAGGCTTTTGCTCCGTGGGCTTCTTGGTCACTTTGTTGAGGTCTGCTTCTGCCACATCGGGCGTATAGGAGACCACCAGTTCGCCCCCATTCTTCATGGGAAGAGCAGCCACGCGCGTCTCGCCGATGGTCATCACGGCCTTGCCGTCAACAAAATGTACCCTCGGCTGGGATTTTTCTCCCACATCAAAGGCTGCCGTGCCCAGTTTTTCCAACTTCGTCCCATTTTGCCTGACATACGTATAGGCTTTTTGCGCATAGATCTTGCCGCCCGCAAAGGACAACAAGGAAAAGACGAAAATCAATCTTTTCATTCTGTTGTTAATTCTTTAAATAGTTCCTTAATGATCACATTCGAAAATCATAGGGTACGAATGATGTAGCCGAGCCCTCACGGACTACTTCCTGGCTGCGATAGTATGTGCTTGTTCGCACAAACGATTCGTTCCTTTTAGCGTAAACTCTCTATAGAAAGTGACCTGCTGGTGGTTAAGACTTAATCTGTCAGTATCTGTCTGAATACATGGCAAACGAGGCTGGCGATAGCCATAGCTGCTAATGCAAAAATTTTCCTGCTTTTCGCCTGGGCGCAATCACTTCACCAAGATAGTGGCAACATAGAGTTCTGCGAGCTTGCCCACAAACGTCTAATAGCGACCAATCTTTTCCAAGAATTTATTTGTTTGACTTTTTGAGGCTGCAAAGTTACAATTTTTCCAAACAAGACCATTACCCCCCCCGAAAAGGTTTAACAACATTTAACAAGACCAACAACCTCCATGTGGATACGGACTGACAAAACACGATCACCATATTAAAAAACGTAAAATGGAAGGCTTTCCGCCTTTTTTAGGGTAAATTTGCACATTAAAGAAACTGTACTCTTAGGCAATGAGTCTGACAAGTATCATAAGCAAGCTATACTTCCGACCGCGTTGGAAAGAGCTGGAACATTATAAACAAGGTGGCGCGGCCCTTCAGAACGAGGTGTTGCGCTACCTCATCAGCCGTGGCAAGGAGACGGAGTACGGCCAGTCACACTATTTCCCGATGATGAAGGGTTATGAGGACTTTGCCAAATTCATACCCGTCAACACCTACGAGGAACTAAAGGGCGACATCGACCGGATGCGCCACGGCGAGAAGAACATCCTGTGGCCAGGCGAGGTGAAATGGTATGCTAAGTCGTCGGGGACAACCAACGACAAAAGCAAGTTTATCCCCGTGACGCCGGAGGGTCTGAAGAACCTCCACTACCAGGGCGGAGGCGACGTCGTGGCCCTCTATCTGCGCAACCATCCCGAAAGCCACATCTTCGAAGGACGCTCGCTGATACTCGGCGGCAGCCATTCGCCCAACTACGACCTGCCCAACTCGCTGGTCGGCGACCTGAGCGCCATCCTCATCGAAAACATCAACCCGCTGGTCAACTTCATTCGCGTGCCCAAGAAGGAGACGGCACTCATCAGCAACTTTGAACTGAAGCGCGACCGCATCGCCCGCGAGACAATGAACAAGAACGTCACCAACATCTCGGGTGTGCCGTCGTGGATGCTGAGCGTCCTCGTGCGCGTCCTGGAGTTGAGCGGCAAGGAACATCTGGAGGAGGTGTGGCCCAACCTCGAAGTCTTCTTCCATGGCGGCATAGCCTTCACCCCCTATCGTTCACAATACGAGCGCATCATCACCAAACCGGGGATGCACTACATGGAGACCTACAACGCCAGCGAGGGATTCTTCGGCATACAGGACGACCCGACAGACGCCTCGATGCTGCTGATGCTCGACTATGGCGTCTTCTACGAGTTTCTGCCCATGGACGAGCTGGGCAGCGAACGTCCCAACATCGTGCCCCTCGAAGGCGTGGAACTGGGCCGCAACTATGCGATGCTCATCTCCACGAGTTGCGGACTGTGGCGCTACGAGATAGGCGACACGGTACAGTTTACTTCGCGCGACCCCTACAAGTTTATCATCACGGGGCGCACGAAATACTTCATCAACGCCTTCGGCGAGGAACTGATCATGGACAACGCCGAGAAGGGACTGGCCTACGCCTGCGAGCAGACCGGGGCCGTGGTGAGCGAATACACGGCCGCCCCCGTCTTCATGAACGACGAGGGCAAATGCCGCCACCAATGGCTCATCGAGTTTGCCAAGGCTCCCGAGAGCGTCCCGGCCTTTGCCGCCGCCCTCGACAAGCGGCTGCAGGAGATCAACAGTGACTACGAGGCAAAGCGATTCCACGACGTGACGCTCCAGCAGCTGGAGGTAGTGGTCGCAAGGAAGGGTGTCTTCAACGAGTGGCTCAAGCGCAAGGGAAAACTGGGTGGGCAGCACAAGGTGCCCCGACTCTCCAACAACCGCAAGAACATCGACGAACTGCTGGAGCTCAACGGCAAAGAGCCCGGGGATGCAGAACTTCGGGCGTGAAAGGGGTTAGTTGGGTATGGAAGCCAACGTAAGCTATAATGTATATTATATATAAGGAGAACATGAGGAAGTACGATAAGGCAACGAGCCTATACGAATGGATGAAGAGGGGAGGACTCGGGTTCTCCCTGGGAGCCTTCGTGATTCTCTCCATCCTCACCTCCTGCGCCAAGATGGGGCAGCCCGACGGCGGATGGTACGACGAGTTGCCACCACGCGTCGTCGCCACGTCGCCAGCCGAAGGCGCTACGGACGTGAGCAGCCGCCGCATCCTGATCGGCTTCGACGAGTTTATCGTGCTGCAAAACGCCACGGAGAACGTGGTCGTCTCGCCGCCGCAACTCGAAGCGCCGGTCATCAAGGCCCAGGGAAAGCGCATCAGCGTGCAACTGCAGGACTCGCTCATTCCCAACACCACCTACACGATCGACTTCTCCGACGCCATCTCGGACAACAACGAGGGCAACCCCATGGGCAACTATACCTATACTTTCTCCACAGGACAGGAGATTGACACGCTGGAGATAGCCGGCTATGTACTCAATGCCAAAGACCTGGAGCCCGTGAAGGGAATACTCGTCGGCCTCTATGCCAACCTCCACGACACGGCTTTCGCCACGCTGCCCATGCAGCGAGTGGCGCGTACCGACAGCAGAGGACACTTCTGCATCAAGGGCGTGAAGGCAGGCGACTACCGCGTCTATGCCCTCCGCGACCAAAACAACGACTATCGCTTCTCGCAGAAGTCGGAGGAGATGGCGTTCACACCCGAGATATTCACACCCTCGTGGAAACCCGACACCCGTCAGGACACAATCTGGCGCGACTCGCTCCACATCGACCACATCACCACAACGGGCTATACCCACTTCCTGCCCGACGACGTCGTGCTCCGTGCCTTTACTGAGGAGCAGACTGAGCGCTACTTCATCAAGGCGGACCGTTCGGACGAACACTATTTCACGCTCTTCTACACCTATGGCGACAAGGAACTGCCCGTCGTCAAAGGTCTTAACTTCGACGCGGACCGCGACCTGCGTGTAGAACCTTCGCTCAACCAGGATACCATCACCTATTGGATCTGCGACACGGCCCTCGTCAATAGCGACACGCTCCGCATGACGGTCCTCCACAATGTCTGTGACACGGCGGGCGTGCTGCATCCACAGACCGACACCCTGCAGGTGCTGGCCAAGGTGCCGTATGCACGGAGAATGAAACTCCAGGCTGAAAACCAAAAGAAATGGGAGAAGGAGCAGCGCAAGCGCAAGGAGCGCGGCGAACCCTACCAGACCATCATGCCCGATCTGACGCTGGAGCCTGACTACGACGTGCCCTCACAGCTGGATCCCGACAAAAACCTGGCATTCATCATGCCCGTGCCCATCGCCGAGATCGACACGGCCAAGATACACCTCTATCAGAAGATCGACACGCTATGGTATAAAGCCAAATATCTATTGGGCGAGAAACCAGGCACGCCACGCCGCTACGAACTGGTGGGCGAATGGGAGCCTGGGGCAGAATACAGCCTGGAGATCGACTCGGCCGCCTTCACAGATATCTACGGGCGGGTGGCCAAAGCGGAGCAGTTTGGCTTCAACGTCTATAAACTGGAAGACTACGCCACGCTGACGTTCTCCCTGACGGGGATGGCGGGCAAACCGTGTCTCGTGCAACTGCTGAACAAGCAGGGATACGTCGTGCGACAAATCGCCACGACCGACGCCACAGCCCACTTCTTCTATGTCCATCCGGGCACCTACTACCTGCGACTGATCGAGGACGACAACGACAACGGACGCTGGGACACGGGAGAGTTTGCCAGTCGGCGACAGCCCGAGGCGGTCTATTACTATCCGAAGGCGATAGAATGTCGTGCCAAATGGGACGTGACGGAGACATGGAGCCCCCATGCCCTGCCGCTATTCCAGCAGAAACCCAACGAGCTCGTGCGGCAGAAGGCCGACAAGCAGCGGCAGCAGTTGAAGCACAGAAATGCCGAGCGGGCCGCAAAATTGGGAATAGAAATACCCGCGAGCGTCTTGGGGCAGTCCAGGAAATAGAATAGAAGGTCTGTCCCACGATCAACATTCCAAGTCTATAAAAAGCCTATTAGGTCAGTATAAAATATTAGGATGATGAGAAAACTGATTCTTTCGCTGCTCGTCATGGTAGTCACCAGCGCAGCAGCACAATGCACGTTTCGCAACACCGCATTCCAAAGCGGTGAGTTCTTGACTTACAACCTCTATTACAACTGGAAGTTTGTCTGGGTCAAGGCTGGTACAGCCTCCTACTATACCGTGGCCACGGCCTACCAGGGAAAACCCGCCTACCGCACCAGCCTCACGACGAGGGGCAACGGCAAGCTTGACGACTACTTCGTCCTGCGCGACACCCTGCTGGCTTACAACAGCAAGCAGATGGAGCCGCTCTACTATCGCAAAGGGGCGCGAGAGGGCAAACGCTATACCGTCGATGAGGTGTTCTACAGCTACGGAGGCGGCAAGACCCACGCCCGCCAGCATCGTATCGACAACGACGGCAAGCACCATTGGATCAAGAAGACCTACGACGGGTGTGTCTATGACATGCTGAGCATCTTCATGAGAGCCCGCTCCTTCTCGCCCGAAAAATGGAAGAAGGGTGAGGTGGTCAACTTCCCCATCGTGGACGGCAACGGAAAGGACCCGGCCCGCCTCGTGTATCGTGGCAAGTCGAAGGTGAGGGCCGACAATGGCGTCACCTACCGCTGTCTCGGCCTCTCCTATTATGAGTATGAGAAGGGGAAGTGGAAGGAGATAGCCCGCTTCTATGTCACCGACGACCTCAACCACGTGCCGGTTCGACTCGATATGTACCTGAAGTTTGGCGCGGCCAAAGCCTTCCTCGTCTCGATGAAGGGACTTAGGAATAGCGTCACCTCACGGGTGAAATAAATCCATGGAACTATAAATAAGAACAAGAGAGAAAATGCCTTTGCTCGAAAAACTATTTGGCTTTGACGCCCGCACGATGACCGTCCGCACAGAACTGGTGGCCGGCCTCACCACATTTATGACGATGTGCTACATCCTCGCCGTCAATCCAGCCATCCTCAGCGCCACAGGCATGGACCGTGGCGCGCTCTTCACCGCCACCGCCCTTGCTTCGGCCATCGCCACCATCCTGCTGGCCGTCATGGCCAAGCTGCCCTTCGCCCAAGCGCCGTCAATGGGTCTGAACGCCTTCTTCGCCTTCACGCTGTGTCAGGCCATGGGCTACTCCTGGCGGCAAGCCCTCGCCATCATGCTGATAGAGGGCCTGGTCTTCATTCTCATCACCTTCCTCAACGTGCGCGAGCGCATCCTGGACGCCATCCCGACCAACCTGCGCTACGCCGTCTCGGCAGGTATCGGAATGTTCATCGCCTTCATCGGACTGAAGAACGCAGGCATCATCGTCTCCAACGAGGCCACCTTCGTAGGCCTGGGCGACTTCACGCCGACGGCCATCCTGGGATGGATAGCCATCGTGCTGAGCGCCGTACTGATGACACGCAGGGTCAAAGGATCCTTGTTCTATGGCATCATCGCTGCCACGCTGATAGGCATTCCCCTGGGTGTGACGCAGGTGGAGAGCGGCTGGATTCCCGTCAGCCTGCCCAAGAGCGTGGCGCCGACATTCCTGCAGTTTGACTTCACCTCGCTACTGAGCATCAAGACCGTGTTGGTGGTCATCTCTCTGCTGCTCGTCAATATCTTCGACACGGTGGGCACCCTCGTCGGCCTGTGCTACAAGACGGGCAATGTGCGCCCCGATGGTTCGATTCCTCATGTCAGCGAGGCGATGATGAGCGACGCCATCGGTACGACCTGTGGCGCCATGCTCGGCTCCAGCACTATCACGACTTATGTCGAGAGCGCAAGCGGCATTGCCGAGGGAGGACGATCCGGACTCACTTCCTTTGTCACGGGACTTCTTTTCCTTGTGGCCCTCTTCCTGGCTCCGCTCTTCCTGCTCATTCCCAGCGCGGCGACGAGTGGTGCGCTGGTCATCGTCGGCGTACTGATGCTCGACGGCATCAAGCACATCGAAATGACGGATATGTCCGAGGCCTTCCCCAGTTTCGTCACAGTCATCATGATGTTGCTCTGCTATAGCATCGCCGACGGAGTCTGCTTCGGCATCCTGACCTTCGTCCTGACCAAGCTCCTCACGGGCAAGTGGCGCGATCTCAACATCACGCTCGTGGTCCTCGCCGTGCTCTTCGTCCTCAACTTCGTCTTCGGATAATAACCCCACCCAAGGCAGGGTGTCCAGAATCAACAGAACCGATTACATAGAGGCAACATTCAAGTTGCCTACCAGGTCAAGCGAAAGGTTCGCCAAAGGCTCCAAACGATTCTGAACGCCCTGCCTTCTATAAAAAACACCACAAAAAACCACGATAATCTATTATTTATTTGGAACTCTCACTAAAAAACACTAACTTTGCGACAATTACGCGAAATAAAACAATTAAAGACCCACAATATGACGAAAAAGACTTTACTTGCCTTGTCTGCCTCCCTACTGATGGGAGCAGTCCCTGCCGCGGCACAGACCACCCCCTATGGTGGCTATACCGGCACAGAACCTCTCACAAGCTACGGCACCCGAATGATGGAAAGCTATGACGTAGCCGTCAGGCTGACCGTGGACGAAAACGACCAAGGACTCGTCGGAAGCCAGATTACGGGTGTACGCATTCCCTTCCCCGATGACATTGACCACCTCATCGAAGCTCAGGCGTGGATCAGCAAGAACCTGGAGCTAACGGACTATAGTTTCACTCCCGACGTCGAGGTGAAGTCGTTCACACCCGGACCAGGCTTCATCGACGTGACTTTCGACTCCCCCTACACCATCACCAGCGAGGGCGTCTATGTAGGCTATTCCTTCGAGATGGACGAGAAGGTGTCGAAGCCCATCACAACCATCAGCGGAACCAACCCCAACTACTTCTACCTCCACACCACCCGGTCCTACTACGAGGGATTCAGTTCCGTCTCCGCCGACCGCAACATGATGCTGGCGATGCAGGTGCTCATCGATGGACTGCCGGCACGATCGGTCTCGCCCACGCTGAGCGATCAATACTTCAAGGTAGGAGAAGGTAGCAACACGCTGACCTTCAACATCCGCAACCAGGGAAGCCAGCCCGTCAGTTCCATAGACGTGGCCTACAACGCTCCCGGCGAGTCGGATAGCCCCGTGGAGAAACATATCACGCTGGACAAGGCCCTACCGGCACACTACAATGCCTCGGCCACCATCACGCTGACCGCCGACGCGCTGCCCCATGCTGGCGACTTCCCCTTCACCATCCAGGTGACAAAAGTCGATAGCGAGGCCAACCAGAACGCGCTCCCCAGCGCCTCGACCACCATCCACAGTCTGAGTTTCGTACCCACCAAGCGCGCATTGCTGGAGGAATACACAGGCACATGGTGTGGCTGGTGCCCGAAGGGATTTGTGGGACTGGAGAATATGGACGCGCTCCTGGGCGACGACTTCGTAGGCGTGAGCTACCACAACCGCGACCCGATGGAGTTTGCCGGCGGCGACGAGGGACCGGAGTTCCCCAATGGCACGGCCTCCTTCCCCAGCGCATACATAGACCGCGTACACCCCACCGACCCCTATAGCGGTGATGAGCCCAGCACCCACTTCCTGCTGAACGAGACCTATGCCAAGGCGTGCGACCAACTGGCGCCTGCCGACATCGACATAGCAGCCAACTATGCGGAGGACAACGCCTCGGAGGTGGAATGCAAGGCCACAGTACGCTTCCCGCTGCCCGTGCAGGCCAACCCCTACCAGCTGGGCTTCATCCTCACCGCCGACGGACTGAGCGGCGAGGAGGACAGTTGGACGCAGAAAAACTACTATCCCAACAACACGGAATACACCGACACCGACATGGAACTGTTCACGCAGGGCGACGGCTACGTCTATGACCTCACCTACAACATGGTGGCCATAGGATTCAGCGGACCCAGTTTCATCGAAGGCAGCCTACCGGAACAGATCGAGGCCGACAAGGACTATGAATACACCTTCCGCTTCGACCTGTCGAAGGACTCGCAGACGTGCAAGGCGAAGAGCATCCTCGCAGGCCAGCAAAACTACAAGTTGCGCGCCGTGGCCCTGCTTATTGACAGCACGACGGGAGAGGTCGTCAACGCACGTAAGGCAAAGGTAGGTGGCGAGACGGATGGCGTTTCGGCCCTCACAGTCAACAAGGACGCTACTCCCGTGGCCTACTACACGCCCGACGGACGACAACTGCAATCGCCCACCAAAGGCATCAACATCGTACGCCTAGCCGACGGACGCACCGTGAAGATGATAGTCCGGAAATAGGTCCGGAGGTGCACGCAAGCGAAGCACGACAGAAAACACCTTCGGGATGGACGAAGTTTAGCGTCCATCCCGAAGGCATCCCGAGACCATCCCGAAAGCCCACCAAGCCCTTTTCGTGTGAACTGCCCAAGAGTTCAGAAAGGAAAACTTGCAAAAAGCATAGAGTAGGGAGGGGTGAAAAGTTAAAAATCAAGGGCTTCATGCGAGTTAAGAAACAAAAACTTGCAAGAGAGGTAAAATTTCCGTAACTTTGCGGCCTACAAGAATTGAAAGAACATCGGTCCGCCCATCCAGCGCGTTTTTATGGAAAAAGAGCCTGATGGAATTGGCCACAAACTTAAAAAAATACATGATGCGCAAGAAAACGCTCCTTTCCAGCCTATTCGCCACCCTGTTAGCCGTATTGATGCTGACAGGCTGTTCCGAAACACAAAACATCTCCTACTTCCAGGACTACGGTCCGGGATTTTCCGAGACCGTTTCTCAGTCTAAGCCCATCACTTTCCAGCCTGGCGACAAACTCTCCATCATCGTGACAAGCCGCAACCCGCAGCTTTCCTCACTCTTCACGCTCTCGCAGGGCGTGATGCTCTCCAGCGGAACAACTTCCAACTCGCGTACGGCGAGCAGCAACCAATACACCGTGCTCTACACCATCGACAGCAAGGGCGACATCGACTTCCCCGTGCTGGGCAAGATCCATGTGGGTGGTCTGTCGCGCGAACAAGTCGCCTCGACCATCAAAGAGCAGTTGTTCAAGGAAGACCTGGTCAAGGACGCCGTCGTGTCGGTGGAGTTTGGTGGCATTCACTTCTCCGTGCTGGGCGAAGTGAACAAGCCGGGACAGTATAATTTCGAAAACGACCGCGAGACCATCCTCGACGCCATCAGCCGCGCGGGCGACCTGACCATCTACGGCCAGCGCGACCACGTGACGGTGATTCGTACCGAGGGCGGCGAGCGCAAGGTCTATAATATCAACATGCTCTCGGGTCAGGACATCACAAGCTCGCCAGCCTACTACCTGAAGCAGGGCGACATCATCTACGTGGACCCCAACCCGACGCGCGCTCGCCAGAGCACAGTCAACGGCAACACCTTCCGCTCGTCTGCCTTCTGGGTCTCCATGGCCTCCCTGGCCATGAGTGTGACGATGCTTATCAAGAATTGGTAAACTTACTCTCAAAAAGGAAATGGCAACAAACAATAGCTTAGAAAGCGAAAAGAACTACTCAGCAACAGCCGAGAACAACGAGCTCGAGAATGGCGGATTCAACCTGCGCATGCTCCTGGACATCGTGCTTGGCAACTGGTTTTGGATACTCCTGTCCGTCATACTCTTTGGCGCAGCAGGATGGTACTATCTGAAGATCACGCCCAACACCTACCAACGCACGGCGCTCGTCGTCATCAAGGAGGACAGCCCGCAGCGTGGCAAGGACCTCAACGCGATGTTCGCCAACTTGGGTCAGAACCCCGACCAGAGCAACGTCAACAACGAGATGGCTGCCATCCAGGCTCCCTCCAACGTGCTGGAGACCGTGAAGCGCCTGAACCTCGACATGAACTATACGATGGAGGGCCGCTGGCACAAGAACATCCTCTACGGACGCTCGCTCCCGGCCAACGTCCGCATGATGGGACTGGGCGACCATGAGTCGGCAGCCATGCAGATGGAGCTGCAGCCCAACGGCGTGGTGAAACTGTCCAACTTTATGCGCAACGGCAAGCCGGTCGGCAGTCCAGAGGTGACCGTGACGGGCCGCACAAGCACCATCATCGGTACGCCGGTGGGCAATGTGCTGGTCACACCGACACAGTACTACGGCTCGTTTGTCACCCATACGAAAGACCCAATCCTCGTAACACGCACCGACCTCTACACCAAGACAGAGGGCGTACAGAAGAGCCTGTCGGTGGAACTGACGGACAAGATGTCCACCCTGGTCCGCATCTCCTATAGGGACAAAGAGCCCTACCGCGCCGACGACATCATCAACACCCTCATTACGGTCTATAAGGAGAGCTGGGTGAGAGACAAGAACATGTTGACGATCGCCACGACGAAGTTTATCAACGAGCGCCTGGCTATCATCGAGCGCGAGCTGAGCGGTATCGATAGCGACATCTCCAGCTATAAGAGCAGCAACCTGCTGCCGTCCGTACAGGCTGCCTCGCAGATGTCCATGCAGCAGTCGCAGGAGAGCCAAAAGCAAGTGCTGGCCCTCAACACGCAGCGCTCCATGGCACAATACGTAAAGGGCATGCTGACGCGCGGTGCCAAGTCGCGCAAGCTCCTGCCTACCAACGCTGGACTGGAATCGACGGGCATTGAGCAGCAGATCGCAGAATACAACACGCTCCTGCTCCAGCGCAACTCGCTCATCGCCAACTCCTCGGAGCGCAACCCCATCGTGAGCGACTACGACGAGCAGCTGGCCCAGATCCGCAAGGTCATCCTGGAGGGCATCGACAACCTCTGCAGCACGATCGACCTGCAGTTGAGCCACGCGCAGCAGAACGAGAACCAGGCCACGGCGAAGATTGCCTCCAGCCCGAAGCAGGAGAAGTACCTCACGAGCGTGGGCCGTCAGCAGCAGGTCAAGGAGCAACTCTACCTCTTCCTGCTCCAGAAGCGCGAGGAGAACGAGATGAACCAGGCCTTCACCGCCTACAACATCCGCATCATCACCGCCCCGTTTGGCAACGCCTATCCCATCTCGCCCAACCACCGCAACATCCTGCTCATCGCCCTGGCCCTGGGTCTGATGTTGCCTATCGGACTGTTCTACCTCCGCGAGAGCATGAACACCACCGTGCGCGGCCGCAAGGATATCGAGGGTCTTACCATACCGTTTATCGGAGAGATACCTTATACAGGCAAGCGCAAGTGGTGGCAGCGTCGCAACAAGCGTCGTGACAAGCTGCAGATCGTCGTACAGGAGGGCAAGCGCAACGTGATGAACGAGGCCTTCCGCGTGCTCCGTACGAAGCTCGAGTTCCTCATTTCTGAGGACAGAAAGGACAACGTGATGATCATGACCTCCTTCAACTCGGGTAGTGGTAAGACCTATCTCTCGGCCAATATCGCCATGTCGCTGGCCATCAAGCAGAAGAAGGTGCTCATCATCGACTGCGATATCCGTAAGGCCATGGTCTCGGCCCTAATCGGATCGCCGCAGGTCGGTCTGACCCATTACCTCACGGGTAAGGAGAGGGACCTCCACGAGCTCATCCATACCTACAAGGGCAATGAGAACCTGAGCATCCTGCCAGTCGGCATCGTGCCGCCGAACCCCACCGAGCTGCTGGGCAACGGCCGCTTGAAGGACTTGCTGGAAGAGGTTCGCAGCCAGTACGACTACGTCCTGCTCGACTGTCCGCCTATCGAGGTCGTCGCCGATACGGAGATCATCTCGAGCTACGTGGACAGAACGATCTTCATCGTGCGCGCCGGACTGCTCGACCGCTCCTTGCTCAAGGAGCTCCAGCGCCTTTACAACGCAGGCAAGTATCGCAACATGGCCCTCATCCTCAACGGCACGGAGACCCGCGTGGGCTACCACCGCTACGGATATGGCTACGGCTATGGTTATGGCTACGGCTATGGTTATGGCTACGGCGAAACCGACGACGACAAGAAGAAGCACAAGAGCAAGAAAAAATAGTAAGCTACGAGCAGAAGCAAGTAGCTAAGCCTATAGACTACAGAGCGGGCGGGGAGAGCATCCTCGCCCGCTTTCTTGATAGATGCTGCCATCTGAGAGCGCACACAAGGTTCTAAATTTCAGAACCATCCTTAATTTAATAGAAAACATTTGGTGGGTTCATTTGTTTTGGCTACTTTTGCAGAGCAAATAAAAAATCAATAAATAATTAAAAACAAAAATCAAAATGGCTAACGAGAACGAGAAGAAGTTTCGTGTAGAGAGCGACCTCTTGGGTGAGCTCCAGGTACCCGCCGAGGCCTACTATGGTGTGCAGACTCAGCGCGCCATCAACAATTACAAGATTTCGGGCAAGCACATGTGCGACTATCCCGAGTATGTCAAGGCCATTGCATACGTGAAGCTCGCTGCTGCCGAGGCCAACCACGAGCTGGGTCAGCTTCCTGACGACGTGGCCGACGCTATGTGCCGCGCCTGCCGCGAGATCATCGACGGCAAGTTTCATGAGAACTTCGTCACCGACATGGTGCAGGGTGGTGCCGGCACGTCGGTCAACATGAACGCCAACGAGGTGATTGCCAACCGTGCCCTCGAGCTGATGGGCTACGAGAAGGGCGACTACCAGCACTGCTGGCCCAACGACCACTGCAACTGCGGTCAGTCCACCAACGACGTCTATCCCACCACCATCCGCCTCACCTTCATCGAGATGAACAAGCAGCTCGTAGCCGCTCTGGAGCGTCTCGTGGCCTCTTTCCGCAAGAAGGGCGAGGAATTCAAGAACAACATCAAGATGGGCCGCACACAGCTGCAGGACGCCGTCCCCATGACGAGCGGACAGGAGTTTACGGCCTTCGCCAATACCCTTGAGGAGGAGATCGGCAACCTCAACCGCAATGTGGAGCTGATGCTCGAGATCAACATGGGCGCCACGGCCATCGGTACGGGCCTCAACGCCGTCCCGGGCTACGCTGAGCTCTGCACGAAGAAGCTGGCCGAGCTGACGGGCGAGAACTTCACCCTCGGCAAGGACCTCGTCGAGGCTACTCCCGACACGGGCGACTACGTGAGCTATAGCGGCGCGCTGAAGCGTCTGGCCGTGAAGTTGTCCAAGATCTGCAACGACCTCCGCCTCATGGCCTCTGGTCCCCGTTGCGGTCTCCACGAGATCAACCTCCCGCCGATGGCTCCGGGCTCCAGCATCATGCCGGGCAAGGTGAACCCTGTCATCCCCGAGGTGACCAACCAGACCTGCTTCAAGGTGATTGGCAACGACACCACCGTGATGATTGCCGCCGAGGCAGGACAGCTCCAGCTCAACGTCATGGAGCCGGTCATCACCCAGTGCATCATCGAGAGCCAGACCTGGCTGGGCCGCGCCATGGACACGCTGCGTGAGCGTTGCGTCGATGGCATCACGGTCAATGCCGAGCACAATGCCGAGACCGTGCGCAACAGCATCGGTATCGTCACCGCTCTCAACCCGTACATCGGCTACAAGAACAGCACGAAGATCGCCAAGGAGGCTCTGGAGACGGGCGCTTCTGTCTATGATCTCGTGCTCAGAGACAAGATTCTGACCAAGGAGAAGCTCGACGCCATCCTCGATCCGAAGCACATGCTCGACCCCGAGGACGTGATCAAGTAAGGGTCAGCGCATCACGCAACCATTGACTTTATCTCGCATAAAGTATAGTTAGACTAAATTTAAGGCCTTCTCTGCCGCGCTGGCAGGGAAGGCCTTGTTCGTAACAAGCAATGTGGTTTTCGTTGCTTAGAAGGGCCGCTACAGGCCTCATACGGCGCGGAAGGCGTTGTAGCCCAGCCTGCGGAAGCAATAATAAGGCAAAGCAGGGCAAACTACAGCCGCCCAAGCCGCAGACAGCACCTGAGGTGAAAAGGCGTCAGCGACGCTTGGCTCGCAGAGGACGCTCCTCGTGGCTCTCGACGTTCTTCTTTTTCTTGGAAAGCACCAGCAGGATGACTGCCGAGAGGATGAGCACAATGCCGACGAAGAGGCGCAGGGAGAAGGGCTCGCCGAAGATGAGCACGCCGATGAAGACGGCTGTGACAGGCTCCACAGCACCCATGATGGCGGAGGGCGTACTGCCGACTTTCTCGATGGCAATATTCATGAAGTAGAGGCTGAGCACCGTGGGCAGCAAGGCCAACTGAGCAGCACAGGCCCATTGCTTCGGAGTGGTGAGCACCTGGATCTGCTCGCCCATGATGACGGACAGGACGAGCAGGGAGATCAAGCCGAACAAGACCACCCAGAACGTAAACTGGATGGCGGAGAGCCCTGTGTGGGTCTGGTTGACGCCGATGATGTAGAAGGCGTAGAAGAACGACGAGAGCAGAACCAGCGCCACGCCCACCGTGGAGAGCGTGGCATTGTCGCCACCACGATAGAGCAGTCCTATGCCCGTGACGGCCAGGAGGATGGAGAAGGTGGTGGACCAGGTGATGCGCTCATGGAAGAACGCCGTCATCAGCACGGCCGTGATGATGGGGTAGCTGAAGAGAATCGTACTGGCGATTCCCGCATCCATGTACTTGAAACTGAGGTAGAGCGTGGCCGAGGACATGGCCATGAATGTGCCCAGGACGGCCATGCGGATGGCGGGTCCGAGGCGCAGATGAAAACTCTCCCGCTTCGCCATCATCCATGCAAGGAACAGCAGCGAGGCAATGGCGTAGCGCCAGACGAGGACCGACGTAGGATTGATCTCGTCCTGATAGAGATACAGCGTGCCCAAGGGGTTTGTACCATAGAAAATCGCAGCGATAATACCCGCTGCGAAACCTTTGAACGTGTTGCTCATAATAAAGAAAAAAAGGATGATGAATCGGCGGGCGCATCAGGTGCTGCTACCCGCAGACTCGATTGTTTCAACTCTTGAATGCCTCAGCCTCTGCCATGGCGATGATGTCTTCGCGGTCAGGTTGGCGTGAGGGCTCCTCAGCGTCTGCGGAATGCAAGGGCATAGCCTGACGCTCGCCATCCTTCTGGTCTTGGCCGTCATGAGAATTTTGGATGGCCTCCTCGCTATCCTCAGCGCGCTTCTCCGTGCGCTTCCTGCGGCGGTCGGCAGGTGCAGGCTGCTCCCTAAAGACTTCCTCCTGGAAGGGCGAGACGTGCTTCCGGTCCTCCTTCGGCTTGTCGCCGACGATGAAACTCTCGGGCTCATCTACCGAAGGCACGAGGCCGACGGGCTCCTCCTCCATCTTCGTCCGGTTCTCCTTCGAGGCAAACACGCGGTCGAGAAACTTCGTGTCCTTGCGGAGCTTGCGGAGCGTGTCCTTCGACGCCTTCTGCTGGCTCTCCTTCTTAGAATAGCCGCGTGCGTCGCAACCCTCCACGTCCTCCAGCATCACGACGAAGTGGAAGACGGGGGCTCCCTCCTCGCTGGTCTCATTGCCCAGCAACTTGAAGTTGAGCTGCACCCGGTTCTTCTGACACCATTCGATGAGCTTCGACTTGAAGTTGACCTCCTTGTAGGCGAGTTTGTCGATATTGATCATCTCGCCCAGGATCTGGCGCTCCATGAAGCGCATGCAGGCGTCGTAGCCCTTGTCGAGATAGATAGCACCGACAAGGGCTTCGAAGGCGTTGCCCGCCATGTTGCTGTTGTGGCCGGACTGGTGGCCGCTGGAGAGGATCAACTTGTTGATACCCATCTCCTTGGCCAAGTGGTTGAGGGTCTCGCGCTGCACGAGCTTGGAGCGCGTGGTGGTGAGAAATCCCTCCCGCTTACCAGGGAAGTGACGAAACACAATATCGCCTACTACCGCATCGAGGACGGCGTCGCCGAGAAACTCCAGCCGCTCGTTGTTCATGGGCTTTCCCTTCTCGTTGCGCCGCGCGATGCTGCTATGGAGCAGCGCGATCTTGTAGTATTCGATATGATGGGGCCAGATGCCGGTGATCCTATGGAGAGACAAGAAAAGCTCCTTATCCTTGCGGAAAGGGAGCTTAATCCTGTCAATCAGATTATTCAGCATACTTCTTGAAGATAACGCAGGCGTTGTGTCCGCCGAAGCCGAACGTGTTGCTCAGGGCCGCACGAACGGTACGCTTCTGTGCCTGGTTGAAAGTATAGTTGAGCGCGTAGTCGATCTCCGGGTCCTTGTCCTCCTCGTCGTGGTTGATGGTCGGGGGGACGATGTCCTCGCTCACGGCCTTGACGCAAGCCAGGGCCTCTACGGCTCCAGCAGCTCCGAGCAAGTGGCCCGTCATAGACTTCGTGGAGGAGATATTGAGCTTGTAGGCGTGCTCGCCGAAGAACTCCTTGATGGCCTTGGCCTCGGAGATGTCGCCCACATGGGTGGACGTGCCGTGTACGTTGATATAGTCAATATCCTCCGGCTGCATCTGGGCGTCGGCCAGGGCGGCCTCCATCACCAGTTTCGCACCCAGTCCCTCGGGATGAGAAGCCGTGAGGTGATAAGCGTCGGCACTCTCGCCCTCGCCCACCATCTCGGCGTAGATTCTGGCTCCGCGCGCCTTGGCGTGCTCCAGCTCCTCAAGGATGAGGCAGCCGGCACCCTCGCCCATCACGAATCCGTCGCGGCTGGCCGAGAAAGGACGGCTGGCGTGGGTCGGGTCATCATTGCGCGTCGAAAGGGCCTTCATGGCGTTGAAGCCACCCACACCACACTCGCAGATGGCAGCCTCCGCACCACCGGCCACGATCACGTCGGCCTTGCCGAGGCGCAGCAGGTTGAAAGCGTCGGCCAGCGCATTGGTCGAAGAGGCACAGGCGCTGGTGGTGGTGAAGTTGGGTCCGTGGAAGCCGAAGTGGATGCTGATCTGTCCAGCGGCGATGTCGGCGATCATCTTCGGGATGAAGAACGGCGAGAAGCGGGGACCTTTCTCCTTGTTGAGAGCGTAGTAGGAAGCCTCCTCCTCAAACGTCTTGATACCGCCGATACCTACGCCATAGATCACGCCGACGCGGTTCTTATCGACCTGGTCGAGGTCGAGGCCGCTGTCCTTCACACCCTGCACGGCACTGGCCATGGCCAACTGTGCGTAGCGGTCCATCTTGCGGGCGTCCTTGCGGTCGATCCACTCGTTGGGATTCCAGTTTTTCACCTCACAGGCAAACTGGGTCTTGAAGTTGGTGGCGTCGAACAGCGTAATCGGAGCTGCGCCGCTCACACCCTTGACCATGTTCTCCCAAGTCTCCTCGGGAGTGTTTCCCAGCGGGGTGACGGCGCCGAGACCCGTTACGACAACTCTTTTCAGTTCCATGTATATAGTGTCTTATCGATTGATGAAAACGTATATTGGGCGCCGTGCGGGGCTTACAGTGTCGTAAGTAGCGAATTTGCCCTTAGCCGGGCTATCCACACCTGACACCTGACGCCTGACGCCCGACACCCAATATATGTGTCTGTCCTAATGTAAAAAACGATACCGTAGAGACAGAAGACGCTTACTTAGCGTTGTTCTCGATGTATGCGATGGCGTCGCCTACGGTAGAGATCTTCTCTGCCTGATCGTCGGGGATAGAGATACCAAACTCCTTCTCAAACTCCATGATGAGCTCGACAGTGTCGAGAGAGTCGGCACCCAAATCGTTGGTGAAGCTCTTCTCCGGAGTGACCTCCTCTGCATCTACACCCAACTTATCTACGATAATGTTCTTAACCTGTGCTGCAATTTCTGACATGATAATCTTGTTAAAATGTTGTTACTTTGTTTTCTCTTTCAAAATTTCGGGTGCAAAGGAACGGAAAAAATTTCGTTTACACAAATAAATCTTGAAGAAATCCACCCTTTTTTGCACATCAATACCCTATTTGTGCAAGAAAAACCCTTCTTTTTATAGGTATCTTGCGCTAAATCAACCCAATATTACATTCTCATTACATCCGATGTGCCTTAGTTTGGCAGAGAAATAGAGGGTTTCATGACCCATTTCCAGATCTTTTACCTTCCCTTCTCCCACCATCGAGCGGTCTTCCGAGCTGCCCACAAACACAGACCGCATTGTGGGTCAACCATTTCGGCAAACAGAGCAGGGAGGGGGGCATAATAGAGTAGAATAAAGTAGGGGAGAGTAGAGGCAATATAATATAATAAGGAGAAACGAAGGGTGCAGGGCGCTGGGAGGACAGAAAAGGAGGTCCATCATAACATGTTAACGTTATAATGTAAGGTCGCAGCCATTCCTCTCGCCAAATCAAAAACGTGACAACGTGACAACGTGACGTGTGACAACGAGAAAAAGCGCACGTCAAAACAAAAACGTTAAACGTTATTATGTTATTATGTTATTACGATGCGGGGCAGGCACCTAACCGGAGACCGCGAACTAGAGAGCCTACAGACTGGGAATAGGAAAGCCCACAGGCAGCGAACTATAGGGACTACCGACTGCGACTTTTGGAATAAGTTAGGATCGAGGCAAGAGACAAGCAACCATCAGGGTGATAGGTAAGTTACCCCACGGAAGGTGCCCAGTTTTCCACCCTCCCGCGTCCGTTGAAATAGATACCCGACAAGGGGTTATGAGGCCCTAAAATGGCACGCGAACACGTGGGGACCCAGAAAAGCAGGCAAACGAGGCAGAAAACAACGGAAAAGTTTGGCCAAGTGCGATTTTCTTCGTACCTTTGCACCGTTCAGAGGAATGAGGGGCTTGCGGAAGCTCCTCATTTTTATTTATATAAACGTTTATGATAGACAAGAACGTCGTAAAAAGATTAGTTGAGGAATGGCTTGCGGGGAAGGAATACTTCCTCGTAGATGTTCAGGTTGGCACCGACGATCGCATCGTCGTAGAAATAGACCACGCCGACGGCGTGTGGGTGGACGACTGCGCGGATCTGAGCCGCTACATCGAGGACCATCTGAGCCGTGACGAAGAGGACTACGAGCTGGAGGTGGGATCCACCGGACTGGGCCAGCCCTTCAAGGTACCCCAGCAGTATGTGAACAACATCGGCAACGAGGTGGAGGTCCTCACACAGGATGGCAAGAAAGTGAAGGGCACGCTCAAGGCCGTGGAAACCCCGCGTTTCACGGTCTCCGTGCCGGAGAAAGTAAAGGTAGAGGGGAAGAAGCGTCCCGTGATGATGGACGTGGACTACGACTACGACATGAATGAGGTAAAGTACACGAAATACATTATAAGTTTCAAATAAGCTATGGCAGCAAGAAAAAAAGAAGACATGCCGAACATGATCGAGACCTTCAAGGAGTTTAAGGACACCAAGAAGATCGACCGTGCCACCCTCGTTAGCGTGCTGGAGGAGAGCTTCCGCAGCGTGATAGCGAAGATATTCGGCTCCGACGAGAACTTCGACGTCATCGTCAACCCCGACAAGGGCGACTTTGAGATATACCGCAACCGCATCGTCGTGGCCGACGGCGAGGTGAAGGACGAGTACAAGGAGGTGTCGCTCACGGACGCTCAGAAGATCGAGCCCGACTACGAGGTGGGCGAGGAGGTCTCCGAGCGCATCGACTTCGCGAAGTTTGGCCGCCGCGCCATTCTCAACTTGCGCCAGACGCTGGCCGCCAAGGTGCTGGAGCTGGAGCACGACTCGCTCTACAACAAGTACAAGGACCGCGTGGGCCAGGTCATCTCCTCCGAGGTCTATCAGGTCTGGAAGCGCGAGGTGCTGCTCGTGGACGACGAGAACAACGAGCTGCTGCTGCCGAAGACGGAGCAGATACAGAGCGACAACTACCACAAGGGCGACACCATCCGTGCCGTCATCCTGCGCGTGGACAACACCAACAACAATCCGAAGATCATCCTCTCGCGCACGGCGCCCGCCTTCCTGGAGCGTCTGCTGGAGGCCGAGGTGCCCGAGATTGCCGACGGCCTGATCGCCATCAAGAGCGTGGCACGCATGCCGGGCGACCGCGCCAAGATCGCCGTGGAGAGCTACGACGACCGCATCGACCCGGTGGGAGCCTGCGTCGGTGTGCACGGTAGCCGCGTACATGGCATCGTCAAGGAGCTCGGTGGCGAGAACATCGACGTCATCTCCTGGACGGCCAACACCAAACTCTTCATCCAGCGCGCCCTCAGCCCGGCCCGCGTCAGCTCGCTCACCATCGACGAGGAGAACAAGAAGGCCGAGGTCTATCTCAAGCCCGAGGAGGTGAGCCTCGCTATCGGACGCAGCGGTCTCAACATCAAGCTGGCAAGTATGCTCACGGGCTACACCATCGACGTCTTCCGCGAGCTCGACGAGAGCCAGGCCGAGGAGGACATCTACCTCGATGAGTTCTCCGACGAGATCGACCAGTGGGTCATCGAAGCCATCAAGAAGATAGGTCTCGACACGGCCCGCCAGGTGCTCAACGCTCCGCGCGAAATGCTTATCGAGAAGGCCGACCTCGAGGAGGAGACCGTCGATAATGTCATCAAGGTCCTCAGGGCCGAGTTTGAGAGCTAAGATGGAGCCGTCCTGTCCGCGCCGACAAGGCGCATCCTCTCAGGAAGGGCAACACATCAGGAAAGAAGCAAAGAGAAAGGGTGGAGGACGACAGTCTCCACCGATAAAAGGTAATGGCGGGTGATGGTTTTGACCAGCGGCTCATAGGGTGTGGCCGCACTGGTCCGCACCATGTTCGGAACATCTGCGCCACCCTCACATCGTAAATCAATACCAGCACCCCCTACCTCTATTAAGATATTAATGAGTATCAGATTAAACAAAGCAATTAGAGAGCTGAACATCGGGCTCCAGACGGCTGTGGAATTTCTGGAGAAGAAGCCGAATCTGGGCGAAGTGAAGGGCGACCCCAACTTCAAGCTCAGCGATGCGCAGTATGAGGCCCTGGCCACACAGTTTAACAAGGATAAGCAAGTGAAGGCCATCGCCGACAAGAAGTTCCCCAAGAAGTCGAAAGAGGGCGGCAAGAAGAAGCAGTCCCAGGGAGGCGTGAAGCGTGGCGACGACGGTCTGACGAAGATACAGGCCTATACGCCGCTGGGCAAGATCGACCTTGACCAGCTCAACCGCAAGCCAGGACAGAAGACCGACCAGAAGCCGAAGGCAGACCAGCCCAAGGCCAAGGAGGAGAAGCCCGTACGCAAGCAGGAGCCACAGCAGCCCAAGCAGGAGCAGCCGAAGCCCGCACAGAAGGAGGCAGCACCCCAGCACAAGGCAGAGCCAAAGGCCGAGAAGCCGGCCGTGAAGGAGCAGCCGAAGGAGGCTGCCCACAAGGAGGTGGCCCAGAAGCCCGCTGCCCAGAAGGAGAACGCTCAGAAGGAAAACAAGGAGCAGGCCAAGCCCGCAGCCAAGGCCGTGGAGACGGAGCAGAAATCCGCCAAGCCCGCCAAGAGCGAGAAGCCACAGCCCGCAGCGGCAGCCCAGACTGAGACCGCCCAGAAGGAGGGCAAGGAGCAGGAGCCCGCCACGACAGAGGGCGGCGCACCCTTCCAAACGCAGAACGAGAAGAAGCTGCTCAACCAGCCGAAGCTCAACGTGCTCGGCAAACTCGACCTCAGCACCATCAACCAAAACACGCGCCCGAAGAAGAAGAGCAAGGAGGAGCGACGCAAGGAGCGCGAGGAGAAAAACGGACAGGGCAAGAAGAAGCGCGTACGCATCAACAAGGAGCGCGTCGATATCAATGCCGCTGCCAACCAGCAGCCCGCCCAGCAGGGCAAGAAGCAGGGCCAGGCGCAGCAGCAGGGCCAGGCCGACGGTGGCGGAAAGCGCAAGAAGAAGAACCGCGGACGCAGCAACAAACCGCTGGAGGTCGATGACGAGGCCGTAGCACGCCAGGTCAAGGAGACCTTGGCACGCCTCACCTCGAAGACCCAGAACAAGAAGGGTGCCAAATACCGCAAGGAGAAGCGCGACGCTGCCCAGGAGAAGCTCAACCAGGAGGCACGCGCCGAGCGCAAGCAGAGCAAGACGCTGAAACTGACGGAGTTTGTGACCGTATCGGAGCTGGCCACGATGATGGATGTGCCGGTGACGAAAGTCATCTCCACACTCATGTCGGTGGGCATCATGGTCTCCATCAACCAGCGTCTCGACGCCGAGACCATCAACCTCGTGGCCGACGAGTTCGGATTCTCCACGGAGTATGTCAGCGCCGAGGTGCAGGAGGCTGTCAGCGAGGAGGCCGACGACGAGAACGATCTCGTGCCGCGCGCCCCGATCGTCACGGTCATGGGCCACGTCGATCATGGTAAGACCTCGCTGCTCGACCACATCCGCAACACCAACGTCATCGCCGGCGAGGCTGGTGGCATCACACAGCACATCGGTGCCTATAGCGTGACGCTGAAGAACGGCAGCAAGGTGACCTTCCTCGACACGCCGGGCCACGAGGCCTTCACCGCCATGCGTGCCCGTGGTGCGCAGGTGACGGATATCGCCATCATCATCATTGCCGCCGACGACTCGGTGATGCCTACCACCAAGGAGGCCATCGCCCACGCACAGGCCGCCGGCGTACCGATGGTCTTTGCCATCAACAAGATAGACAAGCCGGGAGCCAATCCCGACAAGATACGCGAGGACCTGGCCAACATGAACCTCCTGGTGGAGGAGTGGGGCGGCAAGTACCAGTGTCAGGAGATCAGTGCCAAGAAGGGCATCGGCGTGGACGAGCTCATGGACAAGGTGCTCCTGGAGGCCGACCTGCTCGAACTGAAGGCCAACCCCAACCGCAAGGCCACGGGTACGGTCATCGAGTCGTCGCTCGACAAGGGCCGCGGCTTCGTCTCGACGGTGCTCGTGAGCAACGGCACGCTGAAGACGGGCGACATCGTGATCGCCGGCACCTCATGGGGCAAGGTCAAGGCCCTCTTCAATGAGCGCAACCAGCGCATCGAGAAGGCCGGACCCGCCGATCCCTGTATCGTCCTCGGACTCAACGGCGCGCCCACGGCAGGCGACACGTTCCACGTGCTCGAGACGGAGCAGGAGGCACGCGAGATTGCCAACAAGCGCGAGCAGCTGCAGCGCGAGCAGGGCCTCCGCACGCAGAAGCGCCTCACGCTGGGAGACATTTCCCACCGCATCGCTCGCGGAGAGTTCCACGAGCTCAATATCATCGTCAAGGGCGACACCAACGGATCGGTGGAGGCACTGGCCGACTCCTTCCTCAAGCTCTCGACGGAGAAGGTGCAGGTCAACGTCATCAGCAAGGCCGTGGGACAGATCTCCGAGAACGACGTCATGCTCGCCTCGGCTTCCGACGCCGTCATCGTCGGCTTCCAGGTGCGCCCGTCTGCCGACGCGCGCAAACTGGCTGACCGCGAAGGCGTGGAGATCAACACCTACTCCATCATCTACGATGCGCTCGACGACATCAAGAGTGCCATGGTCGGCATGCTCGACAAGGTCAAGAAGGAGGTCGTCACGGGCCAGGTGGAGGTGCGCCAGGTCTTCAAGATCAGCAAGGTGGGCACCGTGGCCGGTGGTCTCGTCACCGAAGGCAAGGTGCACAACAAGGACAAGGCACACGTCATCCGCGACGGTATCGTCATCCACACCGCCGCCATCAGCGCGCTCAAGCGCTACAAGGACGACGCCAAGGAGGTGGCAACGGGTCTGGAGTGTGGTATCTCGCTCGTCAACTACAACGACATCGAGGCGGGAGACATCCTGGAGACCTTCACCGAGATCGAGGTGGAGCAGAAGCTCTAAGCCGACTGCGGGGACTCAACGGCCGTGGCTACTGCCTACGGCCCGCCCCTCGGCAGCCGCCTGCCCCCTACCTTATTAAAATATGGCCACAACGGCAGCCGCCCACAAAAGGACGGCGCGCCGCTTGCGGCCTGTTTTTCAAAGCAGAACCATTCAAACAATGGAAGAAATAAAAGAAGAGAAGAACGCATTGGTGCGGGAGATAGCCGACAAGAAATATGAGTACGGCTTCACCACCGACGTGGAGACCGACATCATCCCCGTGGGTCTCAACGAGGACATCGTGCGCCTGATCTCACAAAAAAAGCACGAGCCCGAGTGGATGCTGGAGTTTCGCCTGCGCGCCTTCCGCCACTGGCAGACGCTCAAGCAGCCCACATGGGGACATGTGCACATCCCGCCCATCGACTACCAGGCCATCTCCTACTACGCAGACCCGCTGGCGAAGAAGCCGCAGAACAAGGAGATAGACCCCGAACTGGAGAAGACTTTCGACAAACTGGGCATTCCCCTGGAGGAGCGGCTCGCACTGAGCGGAACGGCAGTCGATGCCATCATGGACTCCGTCTCGGTCAAGACCACATTCAAGGAGAAACTGCGGGAGAAGGGCGTGATCTTCTGCTCCATCGGCGAGGCCATACAGACCCACCCAGACCTCGTCAGGCAGTATCTGGGCACGGTCGTCCCCTACGGCGACAACTTCTTTGCCGCGCTCAACTCAGCGGTGTTCTCCGACGGATCCTTCGTCTATATCCCCAAGGGTGTACGCTGCCCGATGGAACTGAGCAGCTATTTCCGCATCAACGCCCGCAACACGGGACAGTTTGAGCGCACGCTCATCGTGGCCGACGACGACTCCTACGTCTCCTACCTGGAGGGCTGCACGGCCCCAATGCGCGACGAGAACCAGCTCCATGCTGCCATCGTCGAGATCATCGTCATGGACCGGGCCGAGGTGAAATACTCCACCGTCCAAAACTGGTATCCAGGCGACGAACACGGACGGGGCGGCGTGCTCAATCTCGTGACGAAGCGTGGCGACCTGCGCGGCGACCACTCCAAACTCTCCTGGACACAGGTGGAGACGGGATCGGCCATCACGTGGAAATACCCCTCGTGTCTGCTGCGCGGCAACGACTCCGTAGCGGAGTTCTACAGCGTGGCCGTGACCAACAACTACCAGGAGGCAGACACGGGCACGAAGATGATCCACATCGGCAAGAACACGCGTTCTACCATCATCTCCAAGGGCATTTCCGCCGGACACAGCCAGAACAGCTACCGCGGCCTCGTCATGGCTACGGCCAACGCCGACAATGCGCGCAACTACTCCAGCTGCGACTCGCTGCTGCTCGGCAGCGACTGTGGAGCGCATACGTTCCCCTACATGGACGCCCACAACGACACCGCAGTATTCGAGCACGAGGCGACCACGTCCAAGATCTCGGAGGACCAGCTCTTCTACTGCAACCAGCGGGGCATCCCGATGGAGGAGGCCGTGGGACTCATCGTCAACGGCTACGCCAAGGAGGTGCTCAACAAGCTGCCGATGGAGTTTGCCGTCGAGGCACAGAAGTTGCTCAGCGTCTCGCTGGAGGGCACGGTGGGATAATGCGTCCATTGAACCGCACGATGTCCCACACCGCACAATCACACACACCACGACGCGGCAAGACCAACAAAAGAAGGAGAAGCAATGAGAAGAAAGATGATCATGGGACCGGCCCTTGCGGCCACCCTGCTGCTGACAGCCCTGCTGCCGTCGGCGGCTTCCACACCCGTCCCACGCTGGACGCCGCAGCCCTACCGCCAGTATCTCATCAAACTGGAGGTGGAGCGCGACACCATAACCGCACCGTCGGTCATGCTCCACGGCGCAAAGACCAAACGGAAAGTGGACGTGAGCCATTTCAAGGTGGGGCCCTTCTGGGTACCAGACCCACCCTCGCTCTTCGAGCAGGAGGACGAATGGCGCGACAGAGACCGCTACAAGAAAGGGCGGATTCTCGGCGACATCATCGAGGACATCATCAACATCTTTCTGTTATAACTATCAAACGACAACCAAATCCTTATAGATATGCTTGAGGTAAAAAACCTGCACGCCACCATCGCAGGCAAAGAGATATTGAAAGGCGTCAACCTCACGGTCAGAGACGGTGAGATCCACGCCATCATGGGACCCAACGGGTCGGGAAAATCGACCCTCAGCGCGGTGCTGACGGGCAACCCGCTCTACACCGTCACCGAGGGAACGGCCTTCTTCAACGGCAAGAACTTGCTGGAGATGAAGCCCGAGGACCGCGCTCGCGAAGGTCTGTTTCTCTCTTTCCAGTACCCCGTGGAGATTCCGGGCGTGAGCATGACCAACTTCATGAAGGCGGCCATCAACGCCAAGCGCGCGTATGAGGGCAAGGAGCCGCTGAAGGCTGCCGACTTCATGAAACTCATGCGCGAGAAGCGCCAGATCGTAGAACTCGACCCGAAACTCGCCCACCGATCCGTCAACGAGGGATTCTCGGGTGGAGAGAAGAAGCGCAACGAGATCTTCCAGATGGCTATGCTCGAGCCGAAACTCAGCATCCTCGACGAGACCGACTCCGGACTGGATGTCGATGCCATGCGCATCGTCGCCAATGGCGTGAACAAGATGCACTCGGCAGAGACTTCCGCCATCGTCATCACCCACTACGAGCGACTGCTGGACATGATCAAGCCCGATGTGGTCCACGTCCTCTGGCAGGGCCGCATCGTCAAGACTGCTGGTCCGGAGCTGGCGAAGGAGATCGAAAAGCTCGGCTACGACTGGATCAAGGAGGAAGTGAAAGGAGAGGAGACCCAAGGATGACCGAAGCAGAAAAGCAATACATAGACCTATACACCGAGGCCTCGGAAGCCATCAAGGAGCATAGCGCAGAGGTGATGAACGCCGTCCGCGACCGTGCTTTCGACGACTTCCGCCGCCAGGGCTTCCCGACAAGGAAGGTGGAGCGATATAAGTACACCGACATGGAGAAGATCTTCGCTCCCAACTACGGTCTGAACATCAATCGCATTGAGTTTCCTGTCGATCCCTATGCGGCCTTCCGCTGCGACGTGCCCAACCTGAGCACGCTGCTCTATTTTGTCGTCAACGATGCGTTCTATGAGAAGCGCCTGCCCAACGTGCAGCCCGAGGAGGGAGTCGTCATCGGATCGCTGAAGCAGGCGGCCGAGCAACATCCCGAATTGGTAGAGAAATACTATTCCCGACTGGCCAAGACCGACGAAGATGCCGTGACTGCCCTCAACACGATGCTGGCCCAGGACGGCCTCTTCATCTATGTGCCGAAAAACGTACAGATGGAAAAGTGTGTGCAGATTATCAACATCCTGCGCGCCGACGTGAGCATGATGGTCAACCGACGCGTGCTCATCGTGATGGAGGAGGGTGCCAAGGCTAAATTCCTGTTCTGCGACCATACCGCCGACGACCACGACTTCCTCGCCACGCAAGTCATCGAGGCCTATGTCGGCGACAACGCATCGCTCGACCTCTACTGCATGGAGGAGACCCACTACAAGAACCATCGCGTGAGCAACGTCTATATAGAGCAGCAGCGCGACAGTAGGGTCAACCACAATGTGATCACGCTCCACAACGGCGTGACGCGCAACCGCCTCGACCTGGTGTTCAAGGGAGAGGGCGCGGAGTGCTATTGCAGTGGCTGCGTCATCGCGGACAGGAAACAGCACGTGGACAACAATACGCTCATCGATCACCAGGTGCCTCACTGCACGAGCAACGAGCTCTATAAGTATGTGCTCGACGACGAGGCGGTGGGTGCTTTCGCTGGACGCGTCCTCGTACGCCACGGAGCACAGAAGACCACCTCGCAGGAGACCAACCAGAATCTCGTGGCCACGAAGACGGCAAGGATGTACACACAGCCGATGCTGGAAATCTATGCCGACGACGTGAAATGTGCGCACGGATCCACGATAGGACAGCTCAACGATGCTGCGCTCTTCTATATGCAGCAGCGCGGCATCAGCCAGAAGGAGGCCAAACTGCTCTTGGAGTTTGCCTTCATCAACGAGGTCATCGACAAAATGGACCTCGAACCGCTGCGCGACCGTCTCCACTACCTCGTGGAAAAGCGTTTCCGTGGCGAACTGAGCAAATGTGTTGGCTGCAAAATGTGCCAGTAGGACCGGCAGGATTCATTCATCAAAAGCAAGAAGCGTAAAGCCATGTTGGATATAGAAAAAATAAGGAAAGACTTCCCCATTCTCAGCCGTGAGATCTACGGCCGTCCGCTGGTCTATCTCGACAACGGTGCTACGACCCAGAAGCCGCTCTGCGTGCTTGATGCCATGCGCGACGAGTATTTGAACGTCAATGCCAACGTCCACCGTGGTGTCCACTGGCTCTCACAGCAGGCCACTGACCTCCACGAGGCGGCCCGCGAGACGGTCAGGAAATTCGTCAACGCCCGTTCCACCAGCGAGATCGTTTTTACGCGGGGCACAACGGAGAGCCTGAACCTCGTAGCTTCGTCCTTCGTGGAGGGCTGCATGGAGGAAGGCGACGAGGTCATCGTGAGCACGATGGAGCACCATTCCAACATTGTCCCCTGGCAACTGCAGCAGCAACGCAAGAACATCCGCCTGCGGGTCATTCCCATGAGCGACGACGGTGCACTGCTCCTCGACGAGTACGAAAAGTTGTTTAGCGAGAAGACAAAGCTCGTCAGCGTCATGCACGTCAGCAACGTCCTGGGCACGGTCAATCCCGTCAAGGAGATCATCCGCATCGCCCACAGCCACGGAGTGCCCGTGATGATCGATGGTGCGCAGAGCATCCCTCACATGAAGGTCGATGTGCAGGACTTGGATTGTGAATTCCTCGCTTTCAGCGGCCACAAGGTCTATGCGCCCACGGGGGTAGGCGTGCTCTACGGCAAGGAGGAGTGGCTCAACAGACTGCCGCCATACCAAGGGGGTGGCGAGATGATAGAGCGCGTAAGCTTCGACCACACCACCTTCGAGCGCCCACCGCTGAAGTTTGAGGCCGGAACGCCTGACTACATCGCCACCAACGGACTTGCCAAGGCTATCGACTACGTCTCAGCCATTGGCATGGAGAACATTCAGGCGTATGAGCACGATCTCACCGACTACGCCCTGCAGCAGCTCCGCGAGATCGAAGGAATGCACATCTATGGCCACAGCAAAGACATGGAGGCTGACGCCGTCATCTCCTTCAACGTCGCCGACATCCACCATGCCGACCTCGGCACGCTCCTCGACCAACTGGGCATTGCTGTGCGCACAGGCCACCATTGCGCCCAGCCTCTCATGGACCGCCTCGGAATACTCGGCACCGTCCGTGCATCGTTCTCCTTCTACAACACGCGTGAGGAGGTCGATACGCTCGTAGCAGGACTGCGCCGCGTCATCAAGATGTTCTGAAAATGATTCCGAGGGGCAAAAGATGGAGCCATCTATTGCATTTTTGACCGCAAAATTTTGCAATATAAGAAAATCTCCGTAACTTTGCACCTGGATTTTGTCCTATGGTGTAATGGTAGCACAACAGGTTTTGGTTCTGTTTGTAGTGGTTCGAATCCGCTTAGGACAACATACAAAAGGATTCCTTTTCGAAGAGAGGAATCCTTTTGTTGTATTGCCACTTATTAAATCGTCGTTTGTTGTATGGTGATTGTTGAAGCGTAGTGAGTTATATTGCGCTTGTATTGCATTGCAACACAACCTTTCACTCAAAATAGGCACGAAACGCCTCTGCCTGCTCCTCCAACAGGGTGGGTTGACCATTGGCGTAGCGGTTCCACACCTGCTGACACGGAGCCAAAAGGGGGAGGGGAGAGTCGGTAGTACGCATCAGATAAGGATCGCAGGCTTGGAAGGTCTCCAGCACCTGCACCACCTTCTCGGGCTTCAGTTTCATCAGACGCGCCAGTTCTGCCACCTCGGGCGTGTCCACCACCATTGTATGGGGCACAAGCCGGAAGTAGAGATCGAGGATGAGGACCAGCATGACAGGTTTCAATTCGTGATCCTCGGTCAATGGCAGAAAGAAGTCCTCAAACGTGTTGCGCACCTCCACCCCCTCGTAGAAAGCCTGCTCACAACCGAACCCCTTCATCTTCCGCAGCCGCGCAATGTCTTTTGCAAGCCGACGCGGCTTCTGGGCGTAAGTTTTCCAGACCAGTTGTAGCACCAGGCGGTCACGACGGTCCATCTCCTGCAGTTGCTGGTGGATGAATTGGGGCGGCAGATGTAGTTCCACAGCAAGGTCAACAGCCTCATGCGCATACACCGCTTTCACGCCCGTAGGACGCTTCAGGTAAAGTTGCAACACGAGCAGCCAGTAGTCATCGTTCCAGAGAGGATGAGTAGCCATACGCATTATCTTAGGTTTTCTATACTTTATCTTTAGATGTAATCCTTATCTACGGCGCACGGGCTGACCGGCCTGGTCAACTCGTTCACCGCTAATATAGATATCAAACGTCGGTCCGTTCGACCAACCGCCGTCAAAGTCCTGCTTGCTGCCTCCCAAGATCTTCACGTCGTCGAGGGAAAATTCCAGCGGGGCGACCTTCAGCGTAGTGGGATTTCATCATCGATACCGATAAAGATAGCGCAATCAAAGTCAAACTCCACGACGCATTGTTTGCCACCAACATTGAGCGACAGCGACAGAGGCTCAGGTGCAAGGCGCACATAACCCTCCGACTCCTTGTCCGAAAGGCCTCCGGACAACCCATATCTGACCAACAGGTTCTGCAGCGGCGCAGAAGCAACAGCACGCGCCAGGGCCGTATCCTTCAGACAGGGCGCCACGAGGCTGATGGGGAAATTGGGGATGGTAATGCGCTGGTCCCCATAGCCACCTACGACATATTGCAGCGGCGCAGCAGAATCGGGGAGCATGGCCCGAAGCGCACTATCCTTGAAGACAACCAGCCCACCACGCAGGCCAGTGCGGTAGATGCGAAAGTAGCTCATATCGTAAGTGCCTGCCATCGTGTCGCAGATCCGCTTCACGTTGGCCTCTCGATGGAAATAGCTATTGGTCCAACGCGGGGTTGCACTGTGGCAGCTGCCCAACAAACAAACCGTCACAACGGCGAAAACAGAGAAAAGAACAGACTTCAATCTTTGTAGCTTCATATCTTTGAATTTTTAAATAACTGCCTTTAGATAACGAAATCTGCACCGAATTATTGCACCATTGGCCTTTTTATGACCTTTTGCCAACAAAAAAGAAGCACGACATGATGGAAAACGAGTCTTTTTTTGTAATTTTGCAACGGAATTGAAACAGTCAATGTGTACCAGCTCCTATTGATGATATCATCACAACAACATCACACAATATGCACACCAGCGACTATCTGATCATCTTCATGAAAGTTTTGGGCGCGTTGGCCCTGCTTATCTATGGCATGAAGGTTATGAGTGAGGCGCTCCAGAAGATGGCCGGCTCTCAACTGCGCCACATCTTGGGAGCAATGACCACCAACCGCTTCACAGGAATGCTCACGGGAATGTTTGTCACCTGTGCCGTCCAGTCCTCTTCCGCCACCACCGTCATGACGGTGAGCTTTGTCAATGCCGGTCTATTGACCCTTGCCCAAGCCATCTCCGTCATTATGGGTGCGAACATCGGCACCACGCTCACGGCGTGGATCATGTCGCTTGGCTTCAACGTCGATCTGACCATGGTCGTCTTTCCGGCCTTCTTTATCGGCATCATGCTCATCTATTCGAAACGACGGCGCTTCATCGGCGATTTCCTCTTTGGCATTGCGTTTCTGTTCTTTGCCCTTGTCCTGCTATCGGCAGCTGGCAAAGAACTTGATTTGGAACACAATCCTGACGCCATCCACTTCTTCTCCTCCTTTGACACCCATAGCCATTTCAACATAGTGGTCTTCGTGCTCATTGGCACCCTCATCACCTGCATCGTGCAGAGCAGCGCAGCTGTCATGGCCATCACCATCCTGCTGTGCTCCACAGGCGTCCTTCCGATCTACTTTGGCATTGCCCTTGTGCTGGGTGAGAATATCGGCACGACGGCCACGGCCAACCTCGCGGCGCTGGGAGCCAACACACAAGCCCGAAGGGCGGCCCTGGCCCACCTGGTGTTCAACGTCTTTGGCGTGGTCTGGGTGCTCTGCCTGTTCTATCCCTTTGTCGATGCGGTCTGCTCTTTGGTAGGTTATGATCCAACGGGCGCTGGCGCCTCTCAGACACAGAAGGCAGCCCTCCTTCCGATTGTGCTGGCAGCGTTCCACACCTGCTTCAATGTCACCAACACCTTCCTGCTCATCTGGTTCATACCCCAGATTGAGCGTATCGTCTGCCTGATCATCAAGCCCAAGGCCAAGCAAGACGAGGAGGACTTCCGCCTGCGCTTCATCCAGGCTGGCATCATGAAAACCCCAGAATTTGCCGTACTGGAAGCCTCCAAGGAGATCCACTCCTTCTCTGGGCGCATCCATAGAATGTTTGGAATGGTGCGCGAGTTGCTCGGGGAGCAAGATGGCGAAGCCTTCGTCAAACTCTATTCGCGCATCGAGAAATATGAGGGTATTTCCGACAACATGGAGATAGAGATTGCCAAATATCTCGACCAGGTGAGCGACGCCCATCTGAGCGACGACACCAAGGAGAAGGTGCGAGCCATGCTGCGCGAGATCTCAGAACTGGAGTCTATCGGTGACGCCTGCTACAACATGGCACGCATCATCAGCAGAAAGCGTTCGGGCAAAGATGAGTTTACCGAGGATCAGTACAACCATCTCCACCAGATGTTTGAACTGACCGACGATGCGCTGGAGCAGATGACACAGACCCTGGTGGCCCACCGCGGCAGCGTGGACGTCAACCGTTCTTTCAACATCGAGAACGAGATCAACAACTACCGCAACCAACTGAAGAACCAAAACATCAACGATGTCAATGAGCATAAGTACTCCTATGCCAGCGGCACGATGTATATGGACCTCATCAACGAGTGCGAGCACCTGGGCGACTATGTGGTCAATGTCGTTGAGGCGCGCATGGGCGTGAAGCAGCACGAGCCAGAGCCAAACATAGACTAAGACCGCCCACACCCGCTCTACCAGCACGAGAAGCCCCGACTGTACAAACTCCTGTACCGTCGGGGCTTCTTGCCAATAGGCCTTCCTATAGCACACCAGCAAGCCCTTCTCCATTGACTCGAGCAAAACACAAGAACCAAGAAGGATCGCTTGCAAAAAGAAAGGCTGACTCCTTTTGGGAACCAGCCTTTCTTTTTTAGTTTATTTCTTGCAATAAGCAAGCCTAATTTCTTGCTCCAAGCGAGATTACTTCTTGTTCAAAGCGAGATCGAGGGCGACGGCGATAGCCACCGTAGCACCTACCATCGGGTTGTTGCCCATACCCAGGAAGCCCATCATCTCGACGTGAGCAGGCACTGAAGAAGAACCTGCAAACTGAGCGTCGGAGTGCATACGGCCCATGGTGTCGGTCATACCGTAGGAAGCAGGACCAGCAGCCATGTTGTCCGGGTGGAGCGTACGACCCGTACCACCACCAGAAGCCACTGAGAAGTAGGGCTTACCAGCGAGCGTGCGCTCCTTCTTGTACGTACCAGCTACCGGGTGCTGGAAGCGGGTCGGGTTGGTGGAGTTGCCAGTGATAGACACATCGACATCCTCGCTCCAGTTGATAGCCACACCCTCGCGTACGTCGTTAGCACCGTAGCAGTTGACCTTGGCACGAGGACCATCAGAGTAAGCCGTGCGATCCACGACCTTCAGCTCGCCCGTGTAGTAGTCGAACTCCGTCTTCACATAGGTGAAGCCGTTGATACGGCTGATGATCATGGCAGCGTCCTTGCCCAGACCGTTGAGGATAACGCGGAGCGGATTCTTGCGCACCTTGTTGGCCATCTCGGCAATCTTGATGGCACCCTCGGCAGCAGCAAACGACTCGTGACCAGCCAAGAAGGCGAAGCACTTCGTCTCCTCGCGGAGCAGACGGGCAGCCAAGTTGCCGTGACCCAGACCCACCTTGCGGTCGTCGGCCACAGAACCAGGGATGCAGAATGCCTGCAGACCCACACCGATAGCCTCTGCGCAGTCGGCAGCAGTCTTGCATCCACGCTTGATGGCAATAGCAGCACCGCAGACATAGGCCCACTTGGCGTTCTCGAAGCAGATACGCTGTGTCTCCTCACACATCAGATAAGGATCAACACCTGCCTCGTCGCAGATCTGATTAGCCTCCTCTACGCTCTTGATGCCCTCAGCGTTGAGAGCTGCAAGAACCTGCGCCTCACGACGCTCCTGACTTTCGTAACTTACCTTTCTAATCATAGTTATGTTTCTCCTTATTATTCTTTACGTGGATCAATCGCTTTAACAACACCCTGCTCGGCAGTGGTACGACCGTAGCTGCCCGTGAACTTCTTCACAGCCTCGTTGGCGTCCATACCGTTCTTGATGGCCTCCATCATCTTGCCGAGGTGAACATACTCATAGCCGCAGACCTGATTGTCCTTGTCGAGGAACTGACGTGTGATGTAGCCCTCGGTCAGCTCCAAGTAGCGCGTACCCTTAGCCACCGTGCCATAGAGCGTACCCGTCTGTGAACGGAGACCCTTGCCCAGGTCCTCAAGACCGGCGCCGATGGTCAGACCGCCCTCAGAGAAAGCGCTCTGCGTGCGTCCATAGACAATCTGGAGGAAAAGCTCGCGCATAGCCGTGTTGATGGCGTCGCAGACGAGGTCGGTGTTCAGTGCCTCAAGGATTGTCTTACCCGGAAGAATCTCGGATGCCATGGCGGCAGAGTGGGTCATACCCGTGCAACCGATGGTCTCTACGAGCGCCTCCTGGATGATGCCGTCCTTCACGTTGAGAGACAGCTTGCAGGCTCCCTGCTGGGGAGCGCACCATCCCACACCGTGGGTGTAACCCGAAATATCAGCGATCTCCTTGGCATAAACCCACTTTCCCTCCTCAGGAATGGGAGCAGGTCCATGGTTGGGGCCTTTGGCCACAACGCACATGTTCTTTACTTCCGATGAATAAATCATAATAGAATTATTAATGTTTTGTATTGATAATATTTATACCGTTCACTTATCAAAAGACAGGCTGTTATCTTGTTGATGTTACCCTGCGAAAGGACCAACGCAACGCCGTGTCCATATTCGTGTACAAAGGTATAAAAAATAATTGATTCCTATACTAAATAATGGGGATTTTATTTCCGCAAGGGCTCTTTTTTGACTAAAAAATGCTAACTTTGTACACAGGTTGCGCCACTCCTGCCCGATGTGGCGAAATCAGAACACTTACACAGCGAAGGCCAGGCAGCTTCATCCGCCCCAAGGCCCCACTTCATAAGACGATACAAAATGAAAAATCATATTGGCAGGACGCTGCTGGTCCTCATACTACTTATCCATTCGCTTACATCGCTGGCCTCCAGCCAAAGTAAGTACACACCCCTCATCCGCCAAGTGAGGGGATGGGCGTCGGAAAAGATCCTCTCCAAGGGCGACCAGTTCTTGCAAAACAAGGAGGAGGACAAGGCCCTGGTGATGTACATGCTTGTCTGCTCTCGCACCAACGACCGCATGACCGACGAGGAACTGACCGACTGTTCGCTCGCCAACCTCAAGGTGGGCGACATCTTTTACGCCCGCGGCAACTATATCAACGCCCTGGAAAACTACCAGGAGGGTCTGAAACTCAGCGAGACTTCTGCCTCCAAGGCCCATCTGTCCTTGATCTACAAGAACATCGGCAACGTCTATTGTATGTTCAAGGACTATGGCAAAGGCTTCGATTATTACAAGAAAGCCTATCAGATTCGTCCGAAGAACGACAACGAACTCACGTTCAGGATCCTGGCCAACCTCTTTGGCGTATGCATCAACCGCAAAGACCTCGAAGGCGCAAAGAAATACCGCCAGCTCTTGTTTGCCGCCCCTCGCCCCAACCTTCCCATCGACCAGTTCTTTCTCTCGTTCTCCACCGCCTTGATGGCCTCACAAGAGGCACGCTACGCCGAGTCTAACAAGATCCTGGTCAACCTCGCCGATTTCTGCAACCGAAACAAACTGCCCCCTACCTATATCTGCTCAGCCTACGCCGAACTCTACTCCAACTACCAAAACTTAGGCGACATAGATCAGGCCAAGCACTATATCAGCCTCTGCATCGATCATGCGGAGCGAGAGAAGATGCTCCACTACATCCCCGAGACCCTGCGCGACATGGCCCAGATACAGCGCAAGACGGGCAATGCCACGCTCGCTCAGCAGTATGAGAGGCAATACCTCAGTCTCATGGACTCCATCTACAACTCGCAGCGGTTCAACGTCGTGAAGAACCAGCAGTTCATGTACGAAGTCGATAAGACCGACAAGGAGATCACGCGCCTCCACCAAGAGGAGGAGATACACCGCCAAAACGCCCGCCTCTACCAGTTGCTCTTCCTCGTGAGCGTCCTCGCCATAATCCTTGTCTCCATGCTCCTCTTCTATGTGGTGCGCCAAAAACGTGATTTGGAGGCCAGCTACCGCAAACTCTACGACATCAACCGCAGTCATGTGGAGACGGGAGAGAACAAAGTCCCACGCGCCACCAATCTTCTCAAGGAAGACCAAAAACAGCTGCTGCTCGACGGCATACGGAGAGTGATGGAGGAGACCGACGAATACTGCCAGCCAGAGTTCACCGTCGCTACCCTCGCCAAACTCATCGATTCCAACGAGCGCTACGTCTCCATGGTCGTCAACGACCACTTCGGCAAGTCGTTCACCGAGGTGCTCAACGACTACCGTATCAAGAAGGCCTGCGAGCGTCTGACAACCAATAATGCAAAGTATGCGCAGCTCACCATTGCCGCCATCGGACAGAGCGTCGGCTACAAGTCGCAGACCACTTTCGTCAAGCAGTTTCGCAAGTGTACGGGCCTCACCCCCTCCGTCTATCAGAAGTTTGTCGCCGAGGACCGACGCAACAAAGAACCGGGAGCATAACTATCTCCCGCTTCTTTGTTTTAGTCACCTAAATCTACCATTTTTGCCGATTCCATCGAAAAATCGGTTTATTTTGTACAAAAATCTGATCTTTTTTACGCTTTAAAATCGTGTCATATTAGGTCGTTCCTCTCCATTTTCGTGAAAGTGGAGAAGGGCGATTTGCGCCCTATTGGCCTATTGCTTACTTTTGCAGCGTCAATTCATCAACCAATACATCGCCTGCCGGTGGGATTCATTTGCATGCAAGTAGTCCCACTGGTGGGTTTTAAAAAAAGCTTATGCAAAACAAAAACCCATTCATGGCCATTGGAGTAGTAGCATCGGTATTATTGCTGCCGCTCAACGCCAAAGCCCAGAAAACTCCATCAGGGCTTAAAGATAGTAATCCTCCTACCGAACTCCGGGTCTCTAAGAAGATGACGCCCGCGGAGCGCCAGGCAAAGATGAACGAACACATCGCCAAGCACCCGTTATTGCACAAGAGACTCGTGCCTCAGATGGCGAAGAGAGACAGCCTCGTGCGTCTCAACCGCAACATCGAGGCCGGCATCAAGACAAAGCAGACTCCCCAAGTTCCTATATTAAGAGCCAAAGACGCAAAGCCCATGACTTTTTGGGGAAATGTGCTCTATGATGCCACTTGGGGTGCCGAGACTCCCGAGTATGGTATATACACCTTCGGCACCGAAGCTCCCATCTCCGTCAAGAAGCAGTTCCAGGATGAATTCTTCCGTGCCACGGGTGCGGGCGCATGGATTGAGGACAACCTCTACTTCGTCATGTACCAAAACTTCTGGGGCACCGATATGATCTACTTCTACCATTATGATACCAACACCTGGGAGAAGAAGGTCGAAAAACGAATCGAGGACTACTCCCTCATCGCTTGTGAGACAGCCGTCGCTGCCGACGGCACGGTCTATGGCTGCTTCCTCGATGGCAATGGTTCGAACAACGAGTTGGGTATAGCCGACTACGAGAACATCACCCGCTCCACCATTGGCCGCCTGCGCCATAGCTATGTAGCCATGGGTATTACCAGCGACAATGTTCTCTATGGTATTGCCGAGGACGGCAACCTCTATAAGATCGACACCTCCACCGCCGAAGAAATTCTGGTAGGCCCCACGGGCAAACAACTGAAGAAGGCTGATGACAGTTTCTACTACCAAAGTGGTGAGATCGACCAGACTACCAACACGTTCTATTGGGATTGCGTGGATAGCAATCAGAAATCCACTCTCTACACTGTCGATCTCGCAACAGGTCAGCTGACGGAGATCGGCGACTTTGCCAACAACAATATTATATCCCTTCTTACTATTCCCAAGGCAAAGGCTGCCGACGGCGCACCTGCCGCCATCGACCAAATACATTTCGACTTTGTGGACGGATCGCTTTCGGGCCACATCCAGTTTACCGCACCCAGCAAGAACTTTGCTGGTGGCAACCTGACCGACTCCAAACTCACCTACACCATTCTCAACGACAAGGAAGAGATAGCCAAGGGCGGGACCAAGCCGGGTGCTGCTGTCTCCCAACCTGTCACGCTCAACAAGGGCTACAACACCATCACCATCATTGTCAGCAACGGCGAAGGCCCCAGTCCTAAGTTTGCAAGCCGCTACTATGCTGGCTTCGACACCCCGAAACCCGTCGTCAACGCCCACACCTCGGTAGATACCAATACGGGCAAGGCTACCGTCACATGGGAAGCTCCTGCAGGCGGCCAGAACGAGGGCTACGTCGGTGAACTCACCTACGACATCAAGCGCTACCCTGAGGGCAAGGTCATCAAGACCGGCCATGTGGGCACTATGTTTGAGGATACACTCCCAGAGGGTGAGACTGCCGTCTATGGCTACGGTATCACGCCAAACAACCACGGCACGATGGGTGAGGAGATGGTCAGCAACTACGTTTCCTACGGCGCTCCTATCACACCGCCCTTCGCCAATGGTTTTGAGTCGGAGGCCGATTTGGCCTACTTCAAAGTGATCGACGCCGACAATGACGGTATCACTTGGGGCATAGAGGAACCTGGAATGTTCAACGACAATGACGGCTACGCCAGAATACTGCGCGGAGAGGAGAAACATTCCTTCAACGACTGGTTAGTCTCTCCAGCCCTCCACGTCAAAGCCAACCATCAGTATAAGATTTCCTTCCGTCTTTCAGGAAGATATAAGTACTATGAGGAGCAATTTGAGGTGAAGTATGGCACTGCACCTACCCCAGAGGCAATGACCAAGACCCTGATGCCCCAAACCATGATCAAGCGTTCCGACTTCGAGGCCGTCACCCTCACTTTGGACGCCGACAAGGACGAGACCATCTATCTCGGCTTCCATGCCCTTTCCGTGAAGCCCGAGGCCATGGGTGTCAAGATTGACGATGTTGTAATGACTGCAGGCGTAGATTTCTTCGCTCCCGACCAGGTGACAGGTCTTGAAGCCGAGGCCGACCCACAGGGCGCACTCTCCACCCAAATCACGTTCACCGCTCCTACGAAGCGTCTCAACGGCGAAACCTTAGACAAAATCACGGGCTTCCAGCTCCGCCGCACGGGCCAGGTGGTTGCCGAGATTCCTGCTGCTGCTCCGGGCAGCAAGGTGACCTTCACAGACAACACCGCCACCAACGGCATCAATGTCTATAGCGTGGCCGCTGTCAACGACAAGGGCGCCAGTTTCTATTGCACCCCCGTTGCCATCTATGTGGGAGAGGACGCTCCCGTCGCTCCCGTCAAAAAGAACACGGAAACCCGAGACAACTCCATACGCTTCAATTGGGAAGCACCCGCAAGAGGTCGCTTGGGAGGCTATCTCAACCCCGAGAAGATCACTTACACCCTCGCCGAGTCGGATGGAGCCGACTTCAAGCCCACTTACACCCCAGTCGGCGAGACCACAGGCAAGACCTTCTTTGACTACGCTGTCAATCCCAACGACGGAGCAGAGCAGACCGTGAAGACACTCTTTGTCAAAGCAAAGAATTCGTATGGCGAAAGTTCCTACGTCCCATTGCCTTCTTACATCCAGGGCAAACCTTACGAGATTCCGTTCTTTGCCAGCGTCAAGAACTATAAGTTTTATGGCATCTTGTGGTCCTCTTGGGGCACCGGCAAGTCCGACTTCGAGCTCTCTACCAATTCTGTCGATAACGACGGCGGTAGCTTCTACATCGTGTCAAAAAACAAGGAGGACATCGCCTACCTCGGCTCGGGCAAGATCCGTTTGGGTGGCGTTGATGCTCCCAAACTGATGTTCCATCACAAGGCCGCCGAGGGCAGCAACGCCAAGATCACCGTCGAGGTGGAGACTCCCGACGGCGTGAGCCATGTGGCTGGCGTGATCGACTATGCCAACCTCGAGGCAGACCAATGGCACGCCTCTGGCATCGATCTCAGCCCGTGGGCCAATGAGCCCTTCATCACCTTCGACTTCGCCGTCCAGGCCGAAGCCTACAAGGACCTCTACATCGACCGCCTCTTCATCCGCGACACGCAGACCGACGACCTCAATGCTGAGATCGAGGCTCCCGAGACAGTGCTCAAGGGTGGCAAGGCCAAGGTGAGCGTACGCGTGAACAACTTTGGCGAGAACGCTGCCAATAACTACAAGGTGAAACTCTATGCCAACGATGAGCTCGTCGAGACCAAGAAGATGACCGAGACGCTGGGTGCCTACGACTTCACCGACGTGGTCTTCGATTTCCAGAGCAATAAACTCGACCAAAACGAGGCCGTGGAACTGAAGGCCGAGGTGGAATACGCCTACGACCTCAATGAGGACGACAACGTCGTCTCCACCAACGTCAAGTACCTCACGAGCGAGAAACCGAAGCCCGAGAGCGCCGAGGCCGTCCTCACCGAGGAGGGCGTGAGCCTCACATGGACGCCTGTCAGCACGGACACCGAGACCAAGACTGAGAGCTTCGAGAACGCTACGTCATGGAGTCAGGACAACTTTGGCGACTTCACATCTGAGGCTGTCAATGCTGGCACGACGGGTGGCGTCTTCGAGAAGTATAAGTTCCCGAACCAGGGTTCCAACTACGGCTTCATGCTCTTCGACCCAGCCAACGGCTGGCTCACGGAGAAACAACTCGATCAGGTGCCCGACTTCAAGGCCCACAACGGCGACAAGTACCTGGCCGCTCTCTACCGTGTGAACGGGGAAGGCTATGACGTATCACAGAACAACTGGCTCTACAGCCCCGCACTCTCCGGCGACGAGCAGGAAATCACGTTCTGGGTGAAGAACTACAATGATGGTCAAACCATTCATGAGGAGAACTTCAGTGTGCTTTACTCCACCACCGACGACAAGCGCGAGTCGTTCGTCAAGTTGGGCGAGACCTATAGCATCACCAGTGGCGCATGGGAGCAGATCAAGGTTGAGTTGCCAGCAGGCACCAAGTACTTTGCCATCAACCACAACACGCCGACGTGGAACAACCCGTTCTTCTTCATGATCGACGACATCACCTACAGCTGTGGTGCTGGCGAGGTGAAGGGCTACAATATCTATCGCGATGGCCAGTTGATCGGCAACGTTGAGGCCAACGTGCGTAGCTTCATCGACAAGCAGATCCTGCAGGATGCCGACAAGCACCTCTACGGTGTGACCGCCGTCTATGCCGCTGAGGAATCGGAGGCCACCCTTACCCATACAGTGACCGGTATCAACGGCCTCACACTCGGCGGATCTGCCTTTGATGTCTATTCTCCTGACGGCATCCGCGTGGCCAAGGGCGTGAAGAACCTCAAGTCGCTGAAGAAGGGTGTCTATATCGTCAACGGTCAGAAGGTCGTCGTGAAGTAAGACTCAAGTTTTCTATCATTCATTTCATCACGAGAGGGGTCCTGCGAACTGCTGCCCAGCAAGCGACAGACGTTTGCAGGACCCCACCTCAAAACTTAAAGAAAAATCGATTATGCGCAATAAGAGAATCCTCTGGACTTGTTCCCTCTTGTGCTTGGCCTCGATCCTGCCATACACGATTCTCGCAAAACCCCGCAGTCAGCAGCAGAAGTGGCAGGCTGCCGCCACCGCCCTGGAGAAAGGCGCCCTCCCGGGCAAAATGAAAGCCCCAGGCGCACCCATGAAGCAACTCGTGGCCAACGAGGAGTACACCATCTACGGCTACGACCATGGCGGATTTGCCGTGATCGCCAACGACGATCTGCTGCCCGCCGTACTCGGCTATTCCGACACCTGCTACGACGAGAAGACGCAGAACGAGAATTTCCGCTGGTGGCTCTCCGCCATCAGTGAGGTCGCCCAGGCCAAGGCGAAGGCAGGCAAGAGCGCCAGCCGCGTGGTCCGCCCCAGCACTGCCAACTTCCCCGAAGCCGTGCCCATGCTACTCACCACCAAGTGGGGACAGGAAGCCCCGTTCAACAATCTCTGCCCCATCGCCACCAACGGCACGGGCCGATGTCTCACGGGGTGTGCAGCCACCTCCACCGCCCAGGTGCTCTACCACCACAAGGGCCCCAAGCATGGCATGGGCAGCAACACCATCTACTACCCCTACGGGATGACCTCGGGTGTAGCCATCAGCGTAGATTTTGAAAAGAGTATCTATGATTGGAGCAACATGATCGACGTTTACGACGCAGGCTACACTCCCGAGGAGGGCGATGCCGTGGCCATGCTGATGAGAGACCTCGGTGTGGCTGCCGACATGGATTACGGTTCTACGGCCCAGGGAGGAAGTGGTGCACTCCACGAGAACCTCGCCCGCGGTCTCCAGCGCTACTACGGCCTGACCGATGTGCAGTACCTGGAGCGCGAGGACTACACCACGCAGGGCTGGATGAATATCATCTACGAGCAACTGAGCAAAGACCAGCCCATCGTCTATGGCGGCTTCACCCGTCAGCGCGAAGGCCACTCCTTCGTCATCGATGGCTACGACGCCGAGGGGCTCGTCCACGTCAACTGGGGATGGTGTGGCGACCAGGACGGCTACTACGAGATAGCTATCCTCGACCCGGTGGGCTATAAGTTCTCCGAGATGCAGGAGGCCGTCATCAATATCACACCCGAGCCCGCCATTAGCCGCGTCTCCGGCGAGGTGAAAGTCTCCACTCCGGGCCAGCTCCGATCCTTGGTCAGCGAGGAGTCATTCTTCAGCTACGACACGCTACGAGTACAGGGCCGTATCAATGCCACCGACCTCCGCACACTCCGCGAGATGGCGGGCATTGACGAAAATGGCAACCGCACCCACGGACAGATGCGTATGCTCGACCTGAGCGACGCCCAGATTGTGGCTGGCGACGACTACTATCTCATCGACAAGGGACAGAAGCTCACCATCACTCAGGACAATAGCCTGCCCGACAAGCTGTTCTACGGTTGCTCCATGGAGGAGATCCACTTCCCCGCCACGGGCATCCGCCACTTCGGCAAGGGCGTCTGGGCCTATTGCAACAAGCTTTCCACTGTCCACCTCACCCCTACCGCCGATGCCGACTTCACTGTCGAGGGCAGCATGGTCTATGCCAAGGACAAGACCACACTTTTGGCCGTTATCCCGCTGACGCGCGAAGACCTCCAGGTCTCCGACGGCGTGACCACCATCGCCGACTACGCCTTTGCTGGCTGCAGCATGGTGCGCAAGATCGCCCTCGGCCACGACGTGAAGCAGATCGGCAAGGAAGCCTTCGGCTATTGCTGGTCGATGGAGGAGCTCAAGGTGCGACCCAAGGAGATTCCGCAGTTGGGCATGGATGTCTTCGCTGGCGCCAACACCGAGACCTGTCGCCTCGCCGTGCGAGCAGGCAGCAAGACGCGCTACAGCTCGCTGGCACAGTGGAAGGACTTCTCCAGCATCGTGGAGTTTGGCACCACCGTCAAAGCCCGCAACCTTTCCCGCCTCTATGGTGAGGAGAATCCCGAATTGACCTTCACCATCAACGGCACGAAGGTGGATGGTACACCTCAGCTGACCTGCGAGGCCGACCACACCTCCGGCGTGGGCCGCTACAAGATCAAGATCAGCCGCGGCACCATCACCGACGAGGACACGGAGTTTGAGGATGGCTACCTCATCATCAAGCCTGCCCCCCTGGAGGTTATTGCCGAGGACGCCACGCGCTGTGAGGGTGAGGCCAACCCCGTCTTTACCATCCGCTACGAGGGTTTCAGAAACGATGACAACGAGAGCGCGATCAGTGAGAAGCCGCAGGCCACCTGCTCCGCCGACCTCTCCTCACCCGAGGGTGTCTATGAGATCGTGGTGGAAGGTGGCGACGCCGACAACTACGAGTTCTCCTACACCAACGGAAAACTGACCATCACCCCCTCCACGGCCATCGAGTCCGTCTCTGCCGAGACCCTCTTCAATGGCAAGGCCTTCGATATTTTCTCCCTCACAGGACAACAGGTGCGCAAGAACGCCCATACCCTCAAGGGACTTCCCGCCGGCATCTATGTCGTCGGTGGCAAGAAGGTCGTGGTGAGATAAGATCACCAATGGCTTAGACCCGTTTGAGCTTCACACCAAGACTTCCACATCCAAGATCCGCCAGTCGGTTTCCCATCGAGGAGGCCCACTGGCGGACCTTCGTTTTCCATTGAGCAGCATACTCCACCCTTCATCTTGCCCTCACCCTTAGGAACGTACCATCCTTTCTTCGACAGCAAGTCAGCTCCAGGTAGAAACAGCGGCTTCTATCTTGGGCATCCTTCCTCCACGCTTCCACCAAATATCGTCCTCGCTTCTTCCTCCCTTCCTCCAAGGATCGGTTACATATCGTTTCCGTATCGTTTCCGTATTGTTTCCGCTTCTGGAAGCGAGAACGATAGGAGAACGATAGGAGGATGATACGGGATTGATACGGGATCGATACGGGATCGATACGAGACCGATACGAGACCGACATTATCCGACCGTCAGTTGGGGAGGTTGATAAAAAGTTTAAGTTTTTCATCGACAATTACCCGAATTATATTTTACATTTTAACATTTTACTCCGCTCCGCTTCTCATCCAAAGATGACTGAGACCTCAATAGTCATGGCGAAGCTACTATACAAAGATAACCTTCCGCTCAGCCGAAACCAAGTCGATTAGCATGAATTAACGGACTATTAACTAATTGTCCGTATCCATTTAACAAAGTCAGTAGCAGTACCAAAAGCCCTTATCACTACACTTCCCCATACTCTTACCGGTATTTTAACCCCATTCAAGTCGCTACTACCCACTGCAGTTTGCAGCCATAATCCGTAATTTCGGATGATTTACAACGGTAAATATACACAACAAACAAGGCTAACCTCCCATTACGAGAAATCCAGCCCTTTCTATCGTCTTAACTTATCCCAAGTTTGACACCCAATACATTTTTTCATCAGTTGTTAGGGTGTCCTCCGTTGCTAACAAGTTGATTTTCAACAACCGCATCCTTTGTTTTTGATTTGCAGTACACAGGGGAGTCGTGAAAAAGTAGTATTTTTACAACCGCAATGCACTTTATGGGCGCTGGGGCAATCCACGGAGAATCCCCCCCTGCGCCTAGTTTCATGATGATTTCGAGACTTTCAAGAAAGGGATATATAAGGTAAAGGACTACTAGTTTGCATTTCTTTCCGATTTCTCTGTCCCTTACGACAACAATGCGAGCGAGAGAGGCATTCGAAAAATAAAGGTCAAGCAAAAAGTAAGCGGTTGCTTCAGAACAGATGATGGAGCAGACATCTTTGCAAAGATTCATTCCATAGCCGAAACTGCCAAGAAAAACGGAATTTCAAAATTCGAAGCCATACTTGCCATTATGTAATGGCAAGCAAAGCCTCGTACCCTAAAATCACTTTTTAGAGGGGTACTGGGTAGTTACGAATTCACGCTGTGACGTTAAAATACCTAAATTTAGGGGTTGTGCATTCTTTGGAAAAGAGATAACTTTGCACCTAAAAAAGACAACCTTATGAAATTCGATTTTATAAATTATAAAAAAAGAAGAACAGACTGTGTTCTTTTACTAATCTTTCTTTATTCCTTGTTCAGTCTATCTGCTATGGCTCAACGGGTTTTGTCTGGGAGTATCAGAAGCATTCAGGATAAATCTCCCTTAATAGGTGTAACTATACAAATAGAGCATACTTCAATCGGGACAACTACAGATGAACAAGGAAATTATGTATTAAAGAATATTCCTATAGGTAAGTCAACTATAGTATTTTCGTGCGTTGGTTTGAAAAGAACAACCAAGACTGTATTCTTTTCAGAATCAGAGAGCAAAACTTTAGATGTCCTTATGGAAGATGCAAATATGCAACTGGACGGTGTGGAGGTTGTAGGCATCGGCGAAAGGTATGAGATACGAGAAGTTAAACAACAGGGTGTTCCTGTTACGGTAATAGATGGCAAAACGTTGGCAGGGCGGGGTACCTCTATAAGTGAGGTGCTCAACCATCAAACCGGCGTAAAACTCAGACAAACCGGCGGAGTTGGAAGTCAGACTAAAATAAATGTTCGCGGCTTGGAAGGCAATAGAGTTCAAATATATATGGATGGTTATCCATTAAATACACCAGATGGAAACTTTTCCATAAATGATATTCCACTTCAGTTCATAGACCGCATAGAAATATACAAAGGTATTGTCCCACCGGAGTTTGGGGGAGATGGATTGGGAAGTGCTGTCAATGTAGTGACAATTGATACAGATAAAAATTTTTACGATTTGGCATATAAAATGCAAAGTTACGGAACGCATGAGGGCAGTGCGACTGTTCGCCATTTTTTCAATAAAATAAACACGGCCATGACTCTATATGCAGGAGGAACTTTAGCGGCAAATGATTATACCATAGAATCACCCTATGTAGAAGGATTAAAAATAAAACGAGACCATGATCATTTGAAAATGATAGACTACGCTGTAAGTTTCAATTTTATGAATGGCTATTTCGATGAAGCTGAATTAGAAATTTTAGGATATGCTAATAGAAAAGAGATGCAAGGTATCGAAACCAACATCCGTCATACCTTCAACAAAGCTTTCACTACTGGTGGAACTTTACATTTAGAAAGAAAATCTTTCCTTACTAAAAAAATGGATATGAAATTTAATGGAGGCTATCTGTACACTAATTCATGCCTGAACGATACATCTTCATATGTATATGACTTCTATGGCAACAAACGTCTCAATAGCTACAAAGGAGAAAAGGGAAGTGTACCAAACCTTTCAGATGACCATACTCATGACATTCGTTTCAATCTGAATTTAAAATACCATTTGATTCCTAATAAAATGTCAGTCAATTTGAACAATGATTTTCGATATGTTACTCAGGAGGCTAATGATCCGGAAGCGGAAAAATTCTTGAAAAAAAGACTTTGTGGACTCCAATCAGATGTGACAGGTCTTATTTCTTCTCTGTCTTTCGAGAACAGGTGGTTCAATGACAAACTTACTTCCGTTATTACCGGGCGATATTATCATTTTAGAGTGAACGGTGAGACGGTAGATTTGACATATGGGTCGGAAAGTGAACCGGTCAAGACCGACCGCACAGGAGACAATTTGGGCTATAGCATTGCCTTGAAATATGATTTACCCCGACATTGGTATCTGAAAGCAGCATTGGAACATAATTATCGTTTGCCGCGATATGAGGAAATTCTTGGGGATCGTATCACAACCCAGGTCAATACAGCATTGAACCCTGAAATGGCGAACAATTATAATTTAGGGGTAATATATGACCACTACTACAATAATGAATCACGGTTGCAATTTGAAGCAAATGTTTACACAACAAAAGTAAAGAACATGATGTATATGCTTGCGCAAGCGGGATATTATAAATATCAGAATTTAGGCGAAGCTTTGCTATATGGTGCAGATGCCGAAGTAAAATGGGATATAAACCGGAATTGGTTCGTGTCGCTGAATGGTACTTGGCAAAAATCGCTTGACTATTCCAAATATCTGTTTGGTACAAATACACCAAGCCAAACCTATAAAATGCAGTTACCACATATACCTATTCTATATTTCAATTGGATGGTAGATTACCGAAAGGACAACCTCTTTGGTGGTCGGAATCAATATACCCGTATTTATTATGAAGGAGGATATACCGACAAGTATTATTATGGTTACGAACTGAGTAAAAATCAAAACTATAAAATACCTGGGACATGTATTCATACCCTCGGCCTTGAATATGGTATATGCAGACGGAAGATAATATTCGGAGCGGAATGTCACAATATTCTCAATACCGATGAGATGACCAACTTTAATTATCCGTTGGCAGGTCGACTTTTCTCGCTTAAAATCCGTTTTACATCACTTGAATGGTAAATAATTAATATAATAAAATGAAAATGAAAAATTTAATTCTATTAGCAGTATGTCTGTTAGGAGGCTTTGCATTGACCTCCTGCGACAGCAGTAATGACGATCCGCTACCACCCATGACAGAGGGGAAGGCTAACATGATTCTCGCAATCGACATGGCTCCTCAAGCTTCTATGGGATACATCGTCCCTGTTCAGAATACTTCCAATGGAAATGTCAGCTTTACCAACGCCCATGAGGTGAAGAGCACCCCTTATCTTGCCACATATAAGGATTGGGTGTTCAGTATCGGTGGTGCGGCTGATGCGAATGTATATAAATTCATCCGCAATGATGACGGTACATTAACCAAGGCTGGACAAATCCAAGTGGACCGTATGGCGCCTATGGCTGGAAACATGTTAGTGGTTAATGATACAAAAGCCTATGCGACGGCACCGATTGAAAACAAAATCGTAATCTTCAACCCGACCACTATGGAAAGGACAGGTGAAATAGACCTTGCAGACTCGCGATGGGGTGCAGAGGGCAGCAATACCCCTAACCCTATAGGTCTGTTCTTGCGTGACAACATTCTATATGTAGGACTAGGACAGTTTGACAACATGCCTATTTGCAAAAAAGGTGCACATGTTCTGTTAGTGGATGCCACAACCGATAAACCTATAAAGAAAATCGTTGATTATCGGTTGTCTGCCGCTACCGTTATCGGTGTAGGTGCAATGTTTGTTGATGAAAAGAACGATTTATATATTCCCTGCTGGGGATCTTATGGCTACGTACCCGATCAATACTGTGGACTGCTACGTATAAAGAACGGCGAGACTGATTTTGACAAGGATTATTGCTTCAATCTTACAGACAGAACGTGGACGGGTGTAGAAGGAGGAAAATTACAATATGTACTTTCCTATCACTATGCAGGAAACGGAGAGTTGTATTTCTTTGGTTATTGTCCCGCATTCATTGGGGCGTCAGGGCCAGACTATATCAACGACAAAACAAATTATGCTTTCAAAGCAAATCTGTATAACTGTACAGGAGAAGTTCTTGATTTTCCCCGAACCAATGGTTACAGTTGTGCGATTAATCATAAAGACAGCCAAGTATTTTTTGGATTAGTAACGGAAAACAACGGTGCTGGACTGTTCGTGTATGACAGGAATACAAAAACATGTAGTCAGTCACCTGTGATAAAGACTCAGGGGACAATCATGGATATGGTGATTTATTGAAAAATATAAAAAACGCCCTTTAAACGATAGAACAAAATCCTCTGCTAAATATTTTGGTAGGGGATTTTGCTTTTTGCGTTTATTTTAACCTTAATTCCGCAACTCTTTAGTTTAACGTTATTTATAACATCCTGAGCAACAATAAGTTGCCAAGGATGTTGCCATGTCAGAAATTTCACCTATCTTAGTGCTGCAAAACCAAAGACGGTAAAAAGCCAACAAGACATGGAAAAAATACAAATAAAATCCGAGAAACTCACTCACCAAGACCTCGGACAGATGCAGATGTATGTCAACTACTTTGACCGATATGTAAAGCAGGACTTCGAGAAACCTACCATCGGTATCTTGCTCTGCAAGGAGAAAAACGATGCGTTGGTAGAACTCACTCTTCCTAAAGACGCAAACGTCTATGCAGCGGCTTACCAGCTCTATCTGCCCGACAAAGCCTTGCTGCAAGCCAAGGTGAAGGAATGGATTGAGGAGTTTGAGGAGAATGAGGAGATAAAGAAATTAGAGGAAGATTAAACAAAACTCAGAATGAATACAATAGCGTTACGCCAAAAGATACTCGACCTTGCGATACATGGAAAACTTGTACCGCAAGACCCTAATGATGAACCTGCATCGGTGCTGCTTGAACGCATCCGTGCAGAGATAGTACGAAGGCTGTCAACGCAGAAGGCTGTCACCACGGAGGCAACAAATGCCCTTGGCGAGAAGGTACAAATGAGACTTTGCAGCGAACCGAACAAGTCTGCCGATGAGATTTACGAGCGGCTGAAGTACAAGAAAATGCCATTCAGGAAAATCAAAATCCCAAAAAGTTTGTAGTACACAGCTGCGCAAATGAGAATCGTAAAACGTTGGATAGCAAGAAAAACCTTTAGTGAGGGATCAAACTTGGGGTAAATATACACAACAAAACTCTCGATAACAGGTGAGGAAGTATTGAAGACATACCGTACTCGTTTCCAGATAGAATTCTGCTAATGCGACAGCAAGCAGTTTACGGGACTTATGGATTGTCAGGCAAGATTCGTCAACGTAAAAGCTCTTCGAGATCTACCAGGCCAAAGCAAAACTCATTTGTCAAACCCTAAAACGAACAAGAAAAAATCATGGATGAAAAGAAAGCCAGGTGTGGCGATAACACCGCCATAACCATCAAAAAAAACGAGTTATGGCTGAGTTATCACCTATAAGTCAGCCATAACTACGAAAAAAAAGGAGTTATGGCGGCGCTATCCTTGCATAATTCAGATCTTTTTGGTATCTTTGCACCTGCAAGATGGAGATATAAACCGAATAAAATCAGAAAGTTATGGGTGTAAACGGGATTATAGGGCGTGAGTACGAGCAAAAACTCATCCAGGAGCGCTGTGAAAGTAGCAAGGCCGAGCTGATAGCGATCTATGGTCGCAGGCGTGTGGGAAAGACTTTCTTGGTCCAAAAAATGTTCAATGACCAGTTTGCCTTTTCGTTTATAGGTATGTACGAAGTGGAGCGCGCAGTGCAGCTGGAGCAGTTTCGGATGGCATTGGAGCAGTATTCCAAGCAAGCCGTACCCAGACTGAAAACCTGGTTTGAGGCATTTGCTGCTTTGCGGGAATATCTGTCGGGAATATCTCAGCAAGACCCGATTGTTCTGTTCTTTGACGAGTTGCCGTGGATGGATACACCAAAAAGCAATTTCATCGCAGCTTTCAGTTTCTTTTGGAATTCATGGGCTTCTATGATTCCCAATCTCAAACTGATCGTGTGTGGTTCTTCCACCACGTGGATGCTATCAAAGTTTATAGGCGACAAGGGAGGGTTGTACGGTCGCGTGACTCGTCAGATCTACCTCTCTCCATTCTCCTTGGGCGAGACTGAGCAGTTCTTAAACGAACTGAAAGGGCTCAAGCTTACCCGCCAGCAGGTGTTGGATGTGTATATGATACTGGGTGGCATTCCTTACTATCTTGACATGCTGGAGCGAGGTGTGCCCTTGGACGCGTGTATCGATAGGTTGCTTTTCTCGCAGGATGCGCCATTGCGTGGAGAATTCGGTTTTCTCTTTCGATCCCTCTTCCACGACTCCAAGCATTATCGCAAGATAGTAGAGGTACTCTCGCAAAAAATGAAGGGGATGACACGCAAGGAATTGATGGATGAGCTGAAACTGAAAAGTGGCGGACAGTTGTCAGAAATCCTGGAGAATCTGCAGAAATGTGATTTTATAAGGAAATACGCTACTATAGGAAAAAGTGAACGGGACGCACTTTATCAGTTGACCGATTTATACTCACTGTTTTACACCCGTTTTGTGGCTAACAACAGTGGGCAGGACAAAAGCTATTGGAGCAACATGCGCAATTCGGGAAGCCGAACAGCCTGGAGTGGTTATGCTTTTGAGCAGGTTTGCTTCCACCATATCCCACAGATCAAGAAGGCATTGGGGATTTCAGGCGTGTTGGCAAATGTCTATTCCTGGTCTTGCAGACCGTTTGCGGATGCTACCGGTGCGGAGTGGCGAGGAGGTCAGATAGACATGCTGATAGATCGTGCTGACGGAGCGATCAATATTTGTGAGATGAAATACGCCAAGGACGAATTTGTCATAGATGCCAACTATGAGCAGCGGCTGCGAGAAAGAATGTCGTCATTTGCCGTGGCGACCAAGACGAAGAAGGCCTTGCTACATACTTTTATCACGACGTATGGGGTGAAGCGGAACACGCATAGCGGATGGGTGAATAGTGAGGTGAAAATGAATGATCTTTTTGGATAGAGAGCAAAAGCATAATAATACTCAAAGAATTGGAGGAAAAGCATGGGGATTGGGAAAATAATCGTATATTTGCAAACAAAAACCAGGGAGCTATGGCAGAGACAAGAAACAGAAGGTTGCCCGTAGGCATTCAGTCATTTGAGAAAATCAGAAAGGATGGATACCTTTATGTTGACAAGACGGATATTATCTGGCGTCTTGCCAACACTGACAACACGTATAATTATCTGAGTCGTCCGCGCCGTTTTGGTAAGTCGCTGCTCGTCGATACGCTCGAAGCCTACTTTCTGGGCAAGAAGGAGCTCTTCGAGGGACTGAGGATCATGGAGCTGGAGAAAGAGTGGGTGAAGCGCCCTGTCGTCCGGCTCGACATGAGCCAGGCCGGAGCAGAACCAGAAAGTGTGCGAAGCTATCTGGACGATGTTTTCCATACCCTGGAGGCGGAGTACAAGATAGTCGTGCGCCAAGATTGTTCGCTTGCCGTAAGATTCAAGAATATCATCGAGGGTGCTTACAACAAGACAGGGCAGCAGGTGGCCATTCTCATCGACGAGTACGACGCTCCGTTGCAGCACTCCTGGAAGACACCGCACCACGAAGCCTGCACCAGCATCTACAGAGAGGTCTTTGCCATCCTAAAGGCAAACGACAAATACGAGCGGTTTGTCTTCATCACGGGCATCACCAAGTTTACGCAGATCTCGCTCTTCTCCGTACTCAACAACCTGAGCAACATCAGTTTTGAACCTGAATACGCTGCCATCTGCGGTATTACGAAGGAAGAAATGCTCCGCAATTTCAAACCCGAAATCGACAAGCTGGCTGCGTATGAGAACCACACCTACGACGAAGCCGTGGCGCAACTGACGGCCTATTACGACGGCTATCATTTCAGCCATGACAACATGGCGGACATCTTCAACCCCTTCAGTTTGGTCAACGCCCTGTCTGACTCAAAATTGAGGAACTACTGGGCCGCCTCGGGCGCCACTTCCTTGCTTCCGAAGTTTGTAGATAATATAGAAATAAGACTGAAAAACTTCGAGAATTGTCCGATAGACAGCGACACCTTGGAGACTTCTGACGTGACAGGAGGCGGAGCGGAACTGTTCCTCTATCAGTCGGGCTATCTTACCATCAAAGGTTATACGGACGGCATCTATATACTTGGCATTCCCAACTATGAGGTTCGCAAGGCACTATACAAGATTGTGCTGCCTGCACTGACGCTGAAAACGGACGATCAGGGAAAGGGACTGGTCGATTGGAAGGAAGCCTGAAAAACATTACACAAAAGGCGGGCAACAAATTATTCGTTTTAAAAAAATATTTGTACTTTTGCAGCGGATTCACACCCCACGGACATAAAGAATGGAAGGCGGGTCTTGATAGATGCCAAATATAAAAAAACAAAGAAATGGATAGTTTGTTTCTTCTACAGTTTACCTGCTTTCTCTTCGTGTCGATCAATGCCATCATCTTAGGGATCACACGATTACAGATCAAGTGGATGAACCGCCGATACGAAAAGTCGCGATGGCTGATATTCGCAGCCATGGTGGGACTGGCCCTGCAGTTTCTGGCACAAATGGGGGGGGGGAATTTCGGGCGAAAGGCGACGATGAGGGAGCCATATTCAACATGCTGGTCTATCCTCCCTGCTTCACGCTCATCGCCATGGGCATCTACAATATCGAGGCCATGCACGCCAATCTCCGAAAGATGAACGTCGTTTGTGCCACTATTTATGCCGCCATACTCGCTATCTTCGGTGTTGGCTATAGCCAGAGCGGAAGTTTCCATGTCGGCAACTGGCTCTATGTGATGGTCTTCCTGTTTGGCGTCAATTTGGCCTACTGTCACGTGATGATAATAGTGGAAATCAGAAAGCGCAGGAAGATGCTGGAGGAAATGGCGGGCAACGATATTCTGCCCTACGTGAGATTCGCACGCGCCAGCGTGATCATCCTTCTCCTTCTCATTATAGCCATGCCTGTCGCCGTGCTTTCCACCGATTTTCTATATGTCATCGGACCCTTGGAACTGCTTGCCATGCTTTTCTTCATAATCAGTTTTGTGTCGCTGGGATATAACTACAACCCTGCCGAGGAACTTTTGGATAAGGATGTGGAAGAAAACTATGCCGTCATGGAAAACGGGCAAATAGAAACCACAGAGACGGAAAGCACGCAGACGGAGATCGAGCAGACGGAGATCGAGCAGACGGAAAGCGCGCAAACAGAAAATGGTGGAGAGGCTGCACCCTGCGCTGAAGAGCAGAATGTGGAACAGGACAAGAAGGAAGAAACTTTACAACAACAGTTTGCTGCAGCACGACAGAAGATTATCCGCGAGAAGCTGGACGCCTGGTGCGCCAGCAGGGGATATAAAGACACATCAGTCAACATGATCTCGCTGGCACGCTCGCTAAGCATCACCAAAACGGAGTTGTCACGATACCTCTCCTCCTGCTACAACACCACCTTCCGTATCTGGCTGGCCGAGGTGCGCTTCGAGGCGGCCAAGCAGATGATATTGGAGCATCCCGACTACAGCAACGACGTCATCTCTGCGGAATGTGGCTTCTCGTCGCGATCCTATCTCTACCGGATGTTCAAGGAGAAAGAGGGCTGCTCGCCTACGGCCTGGAAAGAAAAAAATAGTTAAAAAAATACGTTCAAGGTGTCTCCTTCCCCCCGAAAGAGACACCTTTTTTGGTAGGAAATGGACACCTACGTAGGGGAAGTGGACACTTTGATTGATGGGAAAACACTAATTTTGTGTCGCACAATAAAAGATCCAATGGATTGTCAAGTCAAATTAATTAAAGCATATTCATAATGTTACATTTCACACATCAATCAAAGGAACTGCAAACAGACACAGTCCTAAAGGCGACGAGAGTAAAAACTATTGCTCTGTTGTTCATGTTGCTACTCTTGCTACCAACTCTATTGCTGGCAAAAGGTGGCGTCAACAAGTCTTCCTTATCCTATAAGGCTGCTTCCACAGAACCAATAGCTCGCGCAGAATACAATAAAACCACAAAAGTTCTTACATTTTTATATAATATTCCTTCAGCAACGGAAGATGAGAATCTAACGGTGGTGAAGTTTTACAATCCGTTAGACAACCCAAAATGGTTCAATGGTGAGTATTCTACATTTTATTATTGGACAGAAGAAATAAAGAGTGCCACTTCGGTAATCATAGAAGAGAGTTTCAAAAACTATGCGTTACCAACATGCGAATACATGTTTAATGAATTCAATAATCTGAAATCCATTACAGGCCTGGAATATCTGAACACTACCAATGTAAAGAGTATGGGTCAGATGTTCTGCTCCTGCAGGGCGCTGACATCTCTCGATATAACTCATTTAAAAACGAATACCGTAACGGATATGTATTGCATGTTCAATAACTGCGGAGTAAGTTCACTTGACTTGTCGAACTTCAATACTGAAAACGTAACGGACATGGCTTATATGTTCAAGTATTGCAACCAGCTTACTTGGATCGATTTATCAAGCTTCAATACAGCCAAAGTAGAAAAAATGTATGGCATGTTCCAAGGTACGGCACAGTTGGAACATATCTATGCGAAAGAATTATTCACAACGGAACAAGTAACCAATTCAAATAATATGTTTGATGGTTGTCGGAAACTTCCAAACTTTGATTCTAAGGTCGTGGACAAAACACATGCTAACAGATTCAAAGATGGTTACTTCGAGGAACTGGTGGCCAAATCGGGTGAGGAGAGGATAGGAGCTGTAGTAGATAATGGACTTACAGCAAATCATCTCAACCTTAACGACGACAAAGATTTATATCTATTCAATAATTTCGTAGCTAAAAAGGCCGCATACAGTCGCACGATGAAGGAAGGTACAAAATGGGCTACGCTTTATCTACCGTTTGATGTCTCACTCGATGGTCAGAACTTCCGCGCCTTCCATCTGCTTTCGACTACAGAAGATGGCGTAGAACTCAAGGAAATGGAGAAAGTAATCCAGGCTGGTACGCCTGCTGTCATCATGATGAAAGAGGCGGAGACCAAGCTCCAGTTCTCTATAGACAATTCGTCAATAAAAAGTAATATTTCACCCGCGACTACTGAGGACGACAACTACAAGTTTGTGGGTATCTATCAACAAAAGGAGTTCAACAAGGATACGGATGGCAACTGCTTCATCGTGAAAGGCAACATGCTGATGAATCCTGCTAAACTGCTGGAGAACGAAAAGACCACAAAAGTGGCCTGCAAGCCTTTCCGTGCTTACTTTGTTTACAATTCTGAAACTGTAGGCGCCAAAACGCTGAACATCAGTATCAGCGACAAGACGACAGCCATCGATCATCTCGATGCTATAGGCGATGGGAAGGCGGAATACTACGACCTGCAGGGCCGTCGCCTCAATGAGCCTCAGAAGGGCATTAACATTGTGAAACGTGGTGGAAAAACCATGAAAGTAGTCATCAAATAAAGAATGAGAATTATGAAAAAGAAAAAATATATCAAGCCGGAAACAAATAGCGTGGCTATCCAAGCACAGACGTTTTTTGCAACATCTCTCACAAAATTTGAGCTCAAGCAAGCAGCTGAACTATATTACGAAGAGAATATAGAGGAATATCGCGAAAAGGACGGAAGTATATGGGCCGACTAAGATGATGGAATAGTGATCGACTCAACGTCAAGGGTCTATGTGCCACAATGATAAGTGGCGTATAGACCCTTGTTTTTTGCCGTTTCACTTAAGGGAATCACCCAGGGAAATATATTGGCCTACGAAGGCACGGACGTGGGCGGCGTAGGCGACGGGATGGTCGTGGAAACTACGCGCATGGATGCTGCCCGGACTGACCCATTGCGCCTTGGGCTGGGGCTTGGCAGCGTAGAGGCGCGCCAGCATGGAGAAGGGCACGAAGGTGTCGCGGTCGCCATGAATGAAGAGCATTGGCTTGTGGCAACGGGCCACCTGACGCAGAGGCGAGGCCTCGTCGAAACTCCAGCCGTAGCGGACACGACAAAGGGCGCTGCAGGCATGGAGCAGGGGGAAAGCGGGAAGGCCGAAACGGTCGTGGAGTTCACCCTCAAACTCGTCCCAGGCGCTGGTGTAGCCACAGTCTTCGACAAAGCACTTCACATAGGAGGGAAGCGTTTCGCCCGAGACGCACATCACGGTAGCAGCTCCCATCGACACGCCGTGGAGCACCATCCGCGTGCTACCATCATGACCGAAACGGCTGTTGGCCACCTCCATCCAGCGCATCACGTCGAGGCGATCGAGCCAACCCATCTGCACGGCCTCCCCCTCGCTGCGGCCGTGGGCGTGGAGGTCGGGGAGCAGGAGATTGAAACCCATGTGGTGGTAGATGGAGGCGATGTGCATCATACCCATACCGTTGTCCTCATAGCCGTGGACGAGGAGGGCCACGCGGTCGGTGGGGCGGGGAGCGAGGATATAGGTGGCGTGGTGGCGCTCGCCTGTGGGCATGGTGACAAAAGTGTCGCGCAGGGCGTGGTGTCGCTGCAGACTATCAGCCCAGGGGCGCAACTGCGGGTTTTCGTCGATGATGTTGTGGAAGCGCCAAGAGAGGTCATGACTGTGTTCCATTGACGGACGGAGGGCATAACGCAACATATAGTCGCTGCCCAGGCCGAGGACCGCGAGGAGCACCACGCAGACCACGGCGAAGCCTACAAGAGCCCGCTTGCGGGAGGAGAAGGGACGTTTATTCATATCTTTATTCATAATGAGTATTCATTTATAATGGATCTTCAGCAACCGCAAAGATAATACTTTTTTTGTGTTTACTCCAACCAGTAGAGGTAAAATACCAAAAATAGTATTACCTTTGCAGAGCCTTCACCCCCTCTTGAAGAGGACGGATCATAGAGATTTACGGAGAAGAATACGCGTAGTGTTACACCCTTCAAGTAGAAAAAGGACGGCGATAGGCGAATCGGTTTGATAGAAGCATACGTGCCTCATTGTGGATAAATCTGTGGAAAACCCCGTGGAAAAGTAGGGGAACAATCTTCTCATAATCTTGTGGATTTCCACCGACCCACGGCCGAAACCTACCCAGACTGGATATCCACAGGGTTATCCAAGCCGATTTAGACAAGTTTTCAACGGATTTAGGCGCTCAAAAGATATAAACTTATTATCTTTGCAACAGAATGTGGAAATGTGGAAAAGTGAGTTTACTAACTGATTATCAGAAAATACAAGAAATGATAAAGCAGGGAAAAGACTAGGAAAGTGTGGATAATGGAAAACGGGCAATAAGACCCAGAAGTTATTCACGTTATCCACGGCCTATCATAACTCATCATATTTTCTTTTAAAGAGAAAAAAAGAAATAATAATATAAAGAAGTTGAGAATATGAACGTGAAAGAAGAATGGAAGGCGAAAGGTTTCTTGCACTGGCGCGCGAAGCTGCCAAGACGGAGACCAAGGTGATGGTTATGTGTGGCGTCCACTCTTCTTGCCTCCACGGAACAAAGGCTTGAATATCTCCTCGTCGATCTTGGTTGTCACGAGGCTATAGAACTGGTTATGCCATTCGTTGGGGTCAGAATACTTCTTTGAAGCACGATTACCTAACTGCATTGAGGGCGCCGTGAATATATCTAACTGAGGATTCGAATCTGTCTTTTTAAACATAGTCATCCTTTTAATTGATGGTGTAAAGATACGAAAAATAATCCATATAACGGCATAAATCAGAGATTATTTTCGTGAAATATAATCATTTTAAACAGGCCTTACTTTTTAAAGTGGGCTCATTTATTTAGAGTCCATCATTTCTTCATGCTACATTTGGAACTCGTCCAAAAAAATGTTTCTTTCGCAAAAGAATAGGTAGGTGTGAACAGAAAAAAAACACACAACAGCAATAACTTTGCAGTCAAAACGTTATGTATGTAAAGACGTAATATATTAATGGCTCTAAATCAAACAAATAAGCTTGTATGGATTGTAGAAACCATCTATCGAGCACGTAAGATTTCCTTCGAGGAACTGAACCACCGCTGGATGGACAATGTAGACCTGAGCGGTGGTGAGGAGATGTTGAAGCGTACATTCCACAAATGGAAATGGAATATTTTTGACACCTTTGGCTTGTCAATAGAATGTGAAAAGGTAGCTCCATATAGGTACTACATCGCCAATGTGGACGACATGAAGAGTGACAGTATCCAGAACTGGTTGCTGAGTACGCTTTCTGTAAGCAATTCACTCCTGGAAAACAAATCAATCAAAGACAGGATTATTCTTGAAAATGTGCCAAGTGGTAGGGAATATCTAAAGCCAGTTATGGATGCGATGAAGAAAAACCGCTTCATCCACATCAACTATTTCAACTACAGAAAGGGGGATACTCGCGACCATTACGTTATGCCTTTGTGTGTTAAACTCTTCCGTCAGCGTTGGTATATGGTGGGACGTAATTGGCCAGCAGGCAAGATGTTTGTCTTCTGCCTCGACCGCATACAGGACTTCCGTCTTTCAAGCCATACCTTTGAATATCCAGAAGAGTTCGACCCACAGGAATTCTTTGATGGTTGTATCGGTGTAATCTCTGGCGATGGGTGTGATATCGAGAAGGTGAGAATCAAGGTCAACTTCGGTCAGGCAAACTATCTCCGCGACTTACCATTGCATGAGTCACAACAAGAGACTGAACAAATTGATGGGTACAGCATTTTCGAATTGCAAGTCAGACCAACAATCGACTTCCAGCAGGAACTGCTTTGGAATGGTGAAAATCTTGAAGTGCTCGAACCACTCTGGCTCCGCAAGGAGATTGCTGGTAAGATAAAGAGGATGTGGAATCAATATAAGGAGCAAGAATGAATATGACTGAGAATAAAATTGTTGCAAATAATGGTTCGTCTATCGTTCTATATACGACTGATGATGGCAACACCCAACTTGAAGTAAAGTTGGAAAAGGTATGAATTAGTTTAAAAACAAGTAATAACAATTATGGCAATACCTATTGACCAATACCTTCATCAGGAGGTAAAGGATTATATAAGAGACAAATATGACTCTAAAAAAAAGGTGACATCCTACTTTCGGAAAGGGTCATGGCAAACCAGTCGTTACATACAGGTAAGTACCTGTTTGAAAGATTCTGATATTCATTATGAATACTATAATGGGGAAGTACAGCTTCATTTTGAAGGGAAGTATGCAGAAGACGGTTTTAAAGATTTCAAGGAATACTTGGTAGAAAGAACCTCTGACAGCCCCAAATTGAAATGGAAGAGATGGCAAGGTCGGAATAAGGGTACATGCGTGTTGATGCGAAATATCGATTCTATAGTCGATCTGTTCCAGACTTTCTCAGATATGATAAACATATTTGATCCTTTAATAAATGAATTTGCAGGTAATCATGAGGATTTATTTTCTTCTATGCATAAGACTGAACATTTTATAGATAGATCTTATACCATTCAGGAGGATGTATTTGGGCAATTACCTCAAGTTGAAATCTGCAGTGTAGGCTCCTTGCCCTTCGATGCTTTTGTAATACCTCCATATCAAAGACCATACAAATGGACTGCAAAGAACGTCAATCAACTTATATCAGATATTCTTGCGTTCAGAGAGCGTAAGCAATACAGACTCGGAACTCTCGTTTTGCACAACGACGAGATTGTTGACGGGCAGCAACGCATTATCACGCTTGCGCTGCTCATACGTATTATGTACAATGCTTTGAAAGATGAAAAGGTCAAGGCAAGTTATTCTGATATAGATAAAAAGATAAATGCTTTTTCAAATTCCGATAAAGTGTCTTTTTCCAACCGCTATACACTTCATAATGTCATTGAGAATATCCATACGATAGAAAACCGAAAGGCTGATTTTGATCAGCAACTTTTCGATTTTCTATTGAGAAAGTGCGAGTTTGTTGTGGTTCGACTAAACAGTATATCAGAAGCGTTTCAGTTCTTTGATTCGCAAAATGCTCGTGGTAAGGATCTTGCTGCACATGATCTACTGAAAGCATACCATCTGAGAGAGATTTCGGTGCTCAGTCAGGAGGACAGCAATAACATTGACGAATGGCAAAACAAGCCAACCTCTTTCTTAATGGAGGTTTTTCTGACTTTGTTTCGAGCCAAAAGATGGTCTCGTGGAAAGTGGGGAAGACGGTTTACCAAGGAACATACGGATGAATTTAAAGGCATTTCTTTGAGTGACGGTAAACGTTATCCATTCTATCAAATGGAAGTGATAGCCCATATATTTTCCTCTATGTACAACCAAGACCCTATGAGAGCGATTGACAGGAATCATATAGAATATCCCTTTAATCTTGATGATCAGATAATCAATGGCGGACGTTTCTTTGATATGATTCGCCATTATATGAATTTGTATGAGCATATACGGCAATATAGAAAAACGCTACCGGATGGAAGTCGAGCCAAAGAAATTCTAATCTTGATTACATCCTATAATGGGTCAAGAAGGACTGGTGATGGATACATCAGGGATATGTTCTATACTCTACTCCTGTACTATGTAGATCGTTTCGGAGAAGAAGAACTTGATAAGGTTACACCTCAATTCTTCATATGGGCATACAAACTAAGACTACAGCTATCTGCCGTACAGTTGGCATCCATTGACAACTATGCCACGGCTTGGGATAGCATGTTCAGGTATGTCCATGATGCCAAAACTCCGTATGACATAATCAACATCAATATCGAAGGCGTGCAATCAAAGCAATGTTCTGGTTGTGAGCAGATAAAGAATTTGTTTAAAGAATATAACAAGTATTATGGCAACGATTGATAACAATATAGCCCAGCTAACGGTAAGGGAATTCCTTTCAGAGGGCAAGTACGTTATTCCCATCTATCAACGCAATTATGATTGGGGAGAAAGAGAGGTCTTGCAATTGTTGGAAGATATTTCTGACTACGCAAAGAACAATAATAGCCAAAACTATTATATAGGCTCCGCTGTAGTTTTTGTAAGGACCGTCAGCGGAGAAACATATTTTGAGACTATAGATGGCCAGCAACGTTTGACGACGTTGACCATTCTTGCCAGCTTGTTGAAAAACCTTAATGTAGCAAGTTGGTTCGAAAAGCCCAATCTTTCTTATGACCATAGAAAAGAGGCAGACGATGCTCTCGTTATGCTTCAAAGAAATCAATATTCAGAACATCAGGCTGCGCAGAATATAATAGATGTATATGGTTTGTTCAACAAAAATCTTCCACAAGTCCTTAAAACAAAAGGATTGTCTATAGATGTTTTTGCAAACTACCTTTTCACAAAGGTTATCATTCTTCGAATTCCAGTTCCGCAAGACACTCAATTGAACCATTACTTTGAGATAATGAACACTCGTGGAGAGCAGCTCGAAAAACATGAGGTTCTTAAAGCAGTATTAATGAACAATCTTTCGCCTAACGAGCATAAACTTTTCCATCTTATATGGGAAGCTTGCTCTGATATGAGTTCATATGTCCAAATGAACTTTTCGGTTGCTCAAAGGGAAATTATCTTCGGCGATAAATGGACACATCTGCAATTTGAAGATTTTGATTCTCTGTGTAATGAGATTGAAATCGATAATAATAGTTCTTCGATTGAAGATAATGAAGACTGTGCTCTTCATACGCTCAACAACCTTTTTGAGGATGCTAAAAACAATAAAAGGTATGAACTACCTCGCGATGGAAGCCTAGATGAGGGAAAGCAAGACCGTTTCGGATCCATTATCAATTTCCCAAACTTCCTTCTGCAAGTGCTCAAAGTGTGCTATCATGGCAGCGACTTTTATCGAGAAGATGTAGATGCTGGAATCAGACTTGATGACAAGGCCTTGATACCTACCTTCCAAAATGTGTTAAAGTCTATAGCAAACGAGACAGAAAGAAGGTGCTTTGTTAAATCCTTTATTATGGAGCTACTCTTATTGAGAGTCCAATATGATAGTTATGTGATTAAACGAGAATATCTCAACGGATCCGAGAGTTGGAGCTTGAAGTCAATTCGAAAATATGACAACAACAAAGCAAATTATGTAAATACGTTTTCTGCGGGTAGCTCTGAAGACGAGAATGACCTCGGTAAAGAAATCAGGATGCTGGAAGCGATGTTTCATGTCTCTGCACCTACCCAGATTTACAAGCATTGGCTGAATGCTTTGCTTTACTATATTCATAAGTGTATTCATAAGCAAGAAGACTTCGACTCTTCTTGCTTGCGGGAACGGTTATACCATTTGGCTTGCAGTTATATGCTGGATATCTATATAGGTAAAGAGAAGTCTGATTTTGAAGACATTATTTACCGCAGCGACAGCGATGACTTCTTACCTTATCATAACACCGATAATATAGACTGGAGTCAAATAGACTGTGGTTACAATGTTCACAATTTCGTATTCAACTTCTATGATTTTATTACTTGGAAGGAGAATCCTTCGAAATACTCGAAGTTCGAATTCTCATATAGAACATCGGTAGAGCATTTTTATCCGCAGAATCCTATGCCTGGATATGACAACCTAAAAGACAGGGGGCTTGATTGCTTCGGTAATTTATGTCTCATCAGCAGAGGCATGAACTCTAAATTCAGCAACAATATGCCAAAAGCTAAACTGGACAATTTTGGTCTTATAGAAGAAGTCCGAAATGGTCTTAGCCTAAAGTTGTTAGAAATGATGGATATTGTGAAGAACAAAGGAGACTGGGGTGAGACGGAAATCAAGGAATTTGACGAGTCTGCCAAAAAAAAAATTTTGGAAGCATTGCAGCAAATAGGTTAAAACTATCTTTTTCCTACGACGTAGTACATTTTCTTAATTCTGCAACACTATTATAAATTAAGGCACAGGGGAAATTTTCCGTGGATTTTCCCCGTGCCGTTTTGTCTTGCTGACAAGTTCAAATTAGTTAAACACAAAATGGACAATGACGTTTTGCTTTTAGAATCAAAGTTCTGCAAGCCTGGGCGTGAGATATATTCCAGATTGGGGACCTGTTCGATCGTAGCAGAATTTGATGGCCGAACTCTCCATATATTCTATTCTAATCATTTTGAATTTCTTGACTATACTCCTTGGAGAGAATTCCTATATGCAGAAAATGAGGAGGATGTAGACATGGGAATACATTATCAGCAACCTCGAATACATTCTGAAATGTAAATATTTCAGCAAATATTTCATTTTCTTCGATACAGTGCCCATGTTTGGCATACCCAATGCCGACCTTTGCATCATCTAAAATAATAACATATAATAATATGGAACAGAAAACAAATGATGAATTCATGCGTAACATCCTCATAGAGGAAGCATGGAAAGAAGTATCCAACTATTTCTCGTGGAGCGAGGCTCTGCTTGAAAAGTACAAAAACCGCGTTGATTGGGATAGAATCTCCTCTAATAACAACATTCGCTGGACAATTCCTATGATTGCCAAGTTTTCCAAATATATAAATTGGATTATTTTCTTGAAGAATGCCAACGAAGAAGTCTTGACTCCGGAAGTGATAGAGACGTTCAAGGACAATTGGGACTGGCACGCTCTGTCAGGTAATCAAAATCTACAGCTGTCTTGCCAGGATTTGGAGAAATATGCAGACTCTATGGATTGGGAAAAGATAATTTCAAGATGGGATTGTAAACTCTTTGATGAAAGCGGTATCGATTTCTATGAGAAGTTTCGAGAGTATATCCCTGCCAGTAAGCTTCAGGGGTCATACCTTTGGGATGAAATGGTGGAACAACAGAAGAAGTCACTAATTCGTGAAATTATATCATAACGCAAAAAGTCTATAGTATGGCACTTTGGAAAAATACAGTAAAGAACAATGGCAACGCCGCTTGTAAGAACAAGAGACAACACCTTGAAAAAGGTATGTTTGTGGAAACCAGCACTGAAACAACGACGCCGCCTATCAGTTTGACACGTGAACAACCCTTCTGTCAGTAGAGGCAAAATACCAATAATAATAATACCTTTGCTTTGTGGATAACCCTGTGGAAAAGCAGGGAAATAACCTTCTCATAACCCTGTGGATTTCCACCGACCCACGGCCGAAACCTACCCTGAGTGGATATCCACAGGGTTATCCAAGCCGATTTAGACAAGTTTTCAACGGATTTAGGCGCTCAAAAGATATAAACTTATTATCTTTGCAACAGAATGTGGAAATGTGGAAAAGTGAGTTTACTAACTGATTATCAGAAAATACAAGAAATGATAAAGCAGGGAAAAGACTAGGAAAGTGTGGATAATGGAAAACGGGCAATAAGACCCAGAAGTTATTCACGTTATCCACGGCCTATCATAACTCATCATATTTTCTTTTAAAGAGAAAAAAAGAAATAATAATATAAAGAAGTTGAGAATATGAACGTGAAAGAAGAATGGAAGTCGAAAGGTTTCATTGATGAGCCCGTTGATGAGTCTCTGGATCTGAAGCAGGAGATACGCCGTCTCTGCCGCGAGAAGGACGCTATCATCCTGGCGCACTACTATACGATGCCGGAGATACAGGACATAGCCGACTTTGTCGGCGACTCGCTGGCCCTGGCGCGTGAGGCGGCCAAGACGGAGGCCAAGGTGATGGTTATGTGTGGCGTCCACTTCATGGCCGAGACCTGCAAGTTGCTCTCGCCGGAGAAGACGGTGCTCTCGCCCGACCTTACGGCGGGCTGCTCGCTGGCAGACAGCTGCAAGGCTGAGGACCTTCGGAAGTTTAAGGAAGAGCACCCGGGCTACGAGGTGGTCTCCTACGTCAATACGACGGCGGCGGTGAAGGCGCTGACCGACGTGGTGGTGACCTCGGGCAACGCCAAGAAGGTGATCGACTCCATCCCCAAGGACACGAAGCTCATCTTCGGACCAGACTATAACCTTGGAAGCTATATCAACTCCGTGACGGGCAGAAACATGCTGCTGTGGAATGGTGGCTGTCACGTCCATGAGCGCTTTAGTGTGGCGGAGATCGTCAAACTCAAGGAGCAGCATCCCGAGGCTGTCGTCATGGCCCACCTGGAGTGTAAGGCGCCCGTGCTGGCCGCTGCCGACGTGAAGGGATCGACGGCCACGATGCTCCACTACGCACAGGATCATCCTGAGGTCAAAGAGTTTATCGTTGCTACAGAGGCTGGTATCCTCCATGAGATGCAGCGCACCTGTCCCAACCAGACTTTCCTCCCCGTGCCTCCTGAGGTGACGGAGGGTGGCAGAGGCTGCGCTTGCACGGAGTGTGAGTATATGAAGAAGAACACGCTCAAGAAGGTGTATAACGCACTGAAGTATGGCTGGCCTGCCGTGGAGGTGGATCCCGCCATTGCACGCGACGCCGTGAAGCCTATTGAGCGCATGCTCTCCCTTAGCTGATCTGCAGGAAGGATTTTGTGATTTATAAAACAACGCAGGATGATGGAAATGTCTGTCTCCTGCGTTGTTTTACATTTTTGAAAGCATGGGCACACATTTTGATGTGCTACAGGGTCCGATAGAAAGATGATAGGGTTCTCACTACTCCAACCCTATGAAAAAGATGGTTCGTGACGCTTTTTTGCCGTTTCGCATGAACTGCTATTGCTGGTGGAGCGCAGACGTATTAACTTTGCAATTAGAATAAGGAGCCATATTCTATGGCAAGTTATGAAAATAAACAACAAACAAATATATCTGATCTTATCTATCTTATGAGGAAAATCGTATTATCAGCACTTGCATTGTGCTGTTGCTCGGTGGCGCTTGCGCAGGAAAAGACACGCAGTCTGTCGGTAGAACTGTTTGGTGCTCAAAACTTGGTGGGCATTAACTATGATAGCCGTTTCAAGGGCAATTCGGGATTGGGCTACCGAGTGGGCATAGGCTATGGTTATGGAGACAATTCCAGTTGGGTCGATCAGAAAATCAGTGGTGTGGGTGTGCCGTTGGAGCTAAACTATCTGCTCGGAGAGAAGAAGAGCAAACTGGAGGTGGGTTTAGGCGCGAGCCTGGGAGTGTATCATATCAAGGAGACGAGCTGGTACTACTATCAGCCCGTTCCGCCCGAGACTACAGGACGGGCAGAGTCCTACGAATCTAAGGAGACTCGCTTCGGCTATTTCTTCTTTGGCAATATCGGCTATCGCTACCAGCGCACCAACGGTTTCATATTTCGTGTTGGCGTGTCACCGTCCTTCAACTTTGGCGATAAGCATGGTCTCAGTAAGCCTGCTTTCTACCCGTATGTCGGCTTGGGCTGGTCGTTCTAAGAGAGGAGGGTCTAAAGAACTGTTCCTTGTCACTGGTCCAGCCATTTCTTGAACATTCCTGCCTTCTCCTTACTGATGATGATTCGGTCGTTAGGGCAGCCCTTCAGCCTTACTATGAGTTTGGAACTGAAGAATAGGCTGATCTTCTTGATGCCTTTGATGTTGGCTATATACTGGCGGTTGAGACGGAAAAATTGGTTGGGGTTCAAGGCCTGTTCCAGTTCGCTCATGCTCATGGTCATGGGATAGGATGTGCCGTCTGCGGTAAAGGCCATGATATGATTGTCGTTGATGCTGATATAGCTGATATCGTCGGCACAGAGCATGCAAAGTTCGTCTCCTCTGCTTATCAGAAACCGCTCTCGATAAGGGCTTGTATTGCTGATCACGCCACTCAGCCGGCTTGAGACGGCGGGGGGTGGCGCTTTGTTGTCCAGTAGTCTCAGTTTGTCTATGGCCGCACGCAGTTCGTTGGCATCGACTGGTTTCATTAGGTAGTCGAGCCCCTGGTGCTTGATGGCCTTCATGGCGTATTTCTCGTAGGCTGTGGTGAAGATAACAAACGACTGAGGCATTATTTCTCGGAATGCCTCAAAGACGTCGCCGTCGGCCAGACGAATATCGGAGAAGACAAGGTCGTAGTCGTTGTGGGCAGAGAGTTCTGCAGCCACCTCCATAACGGTTTTGAGCGGACCGTGGATTTCCACCGTATCGTCGATATCCGTGATGAGCCTTTGCAGTCGTCTGGCGCTAAAAGGATCGTCTTCTATGATCAGTATTTTTTTCATTGTTTCTGTACTGGTTTCTTGATGATGGGCAGTCGCACTTCAAACGTATCTTCGGTAGCAATAAATGTTGAATCCTCTTGGCCCTCCAGGCGGTAGCGTTGCTTCAGATTGCTTATCCCGATGCCGTAGGACTCGATAGTCTGGTCGTTGTGGCTGCCAGTATATAGTCGGTTGTTCTTGATAACGAGCATATTGCCCAAACGGCTTACCTCTATCAGAAGCGTCTTGCCGCCTTGTGGACTGTTGTGCTTGACGGCATTCTCTATAATCAACTGAAGACTCAGCGACAGGATACATTCGTCAGAGGCGCCGCACAGGTGGTCTGACTTGAGAACGATGCCATTGTCGTAGCGCATGTTGAGCAGGCTGACATAGCTCTGGATGAAGTCTATACCTTCGCCAATGGTCATATAGTCTTTGTCGATGTGCTGGAGGATGTAGCGGTAGATATGGGATAGCTTCATGACATATTCTTCCGCCATCTTGGGGCTTTCTTCTATCATGCCAGCCAGTGAACTGAGACTGTTGAAGACAAAGTGGGGGTCGAGTTGTAGCATCAAGTATCGCTTTTGGATGGCGAGGTTTTCCTTTCCCTTTCGGAGGATCTGGTCGGAGAAATGGATCGAAAGATGGATGAGGGCGACCATGCTGGCAATGAGTCCGAACAAGAACGAGGTGCCCCATATACCCTCCATAGGGAAGGAGGGCGAGACAAAAAATAGCATCAATTCGCATCCGCCAGCTATGAGCAAGTTGAAGCCCAGTACCATCAGTCCATTGACCACAAACGTATGATGGTCTTGGCTTTCACGCTTGAAGCGTTGTTGGCGAAACAACCATCTGTTCATATATCCGCTTGATAGCGAGAAAATACCACAGAGCACGAAGTCGGCCAATAGTTCTCTGTATTGTTCGCTTATGGACAACTTGAAATCGGGCAAGTCGGCTAAAATCCAAATGATGCCGTAGAGAAAGAAAAATAGCAGCGAATAGGCCAGCCACTCCATGATAGGCTGACCGCATCTTCTGATGGCAGCCATTATCTTCTCACGCCTGCCCTCACACTTATTCTCATGTTTGGCAAAATGATCTTCCGTGTATTTCCTATGGTTAAACATCATTATGTCGGACAGGTTTCAGTATATAAATAATGTATAGGAAAAGCTACTGAGCGTTCTCTTCCTCTTTCTTGGTGAGCACGTGGTCCACACCTTCCATACGGTCTATTAGATAGACGGGGCGTCGCTTGGTCTCAATGAAGACTTTGCCGAGGTATTCGCCGATAATGCCCAGGGAGATGAGCTGCACGCCTCCGAGGAAGAGGATGAGGATGACGATGGTGGGGAAGCCCTGGACGGCTTCGCCGACCACGAGCGTCTTGATGAAGACATAGACCATGTAGAGGATGGCCAGCAGGGCACTGAGGAGGCCGATGAGGGTGGAAAGACGGAGCGGGGCGGTGGTGTAGGAGGTTAGACCGTCGATGGCCAAGTCGGCCAGGCGGCGGAAGTTGAAGGACGACTGGCCTGCCGTGCGCTGCTGCTCGTGGTAGCTGATCTCCTGCTTCTTGAAGCCTATCCACACGTACATGCCCTTGGTGTAGCGTTGCGACTCGCGAAGCTGCCGCAGGGCAAGGATGCAGCGGCGGTCGAGGAGGCGGAAGTCGCCTACGTTTTCGAGCACGTCGAAGCGGGTGGAACGGTTGAGGAGGCTGTAGTAGAGGCGGCTCAGACGGCGGCGCAGCCAACTCTCGCGGGCGATGTCTCGCCGCGCATAGACGTCCTGTGCTCCCTCCTCCCAAAGGTGCAGCATGTCGGGTATGAGGGCAGGCGGATGCTGGAGGTCGGCGTCGAGAATGATGACGCAGTCGCCCGAGGCGTGGTCGAAGCCCGCCAGCATGGCGTTCTCCTTGCCAAAATTGCGTGAGAGGCTGATGAAGGCCACCCGCGGGTCCTTGCGACGCAGTTGCCGCATAACGCTGAGCGACTGGTCGCGGCTGCCGTCGTCGATGAGCAATACCTCCCATTGGTATTGCACCAGGCTGTCCATGACCTCGCACAAGGCTGCATGGAGGGCGGGGAGCGACGACTCCTCGTTGTAGCAGGGAATGAGCAGGGTGACTTTCTTCATGTTTTTATTTCTTTTTTTGAGATTTCCGGCCCTTTCGAACAGATTCTTATGGTTGTGATGGAATCTGAAAAGGAGAAAATCAGTTGATGACGGCAATCTTGCAGACCACACCCTTGCTGCCATCCTCCGTGGCTGCCTCGACCATATAGACGCCACTTGCCACCCGTTTGCCGTCGAGGTCGTTGCCGTCCCATGTGAAGGTGCCACCCTGGCTTCTACCCTCGGCCACGAGTGTTCCTGCAGTAGTGACGATCTTCACGTCGGCGTTGTAGCTCAGTCCCGTGACGGTGATGGTGCCACGGTAGTCTGGGCGAACGGGATTGGGATAGGCATAGGTTGTCTCCTTGTCCATCGTCTGCGAGGGCTCCGAGGCGTCGCTCAGATAGGAGCAGAGACCCTTGTCGGTGCCGATGAAGACCTCTCCTGTCTTGGGGTCGATGGCCAGCGACTCGATGTTGTCGCTCACGAGACCACTGTTGGAGGAAAGGAAATGGTGAACCTGCGTGTTGAGGTCGGCGCTGATGAGATAGACGCCGTTGCCGCCCGTGCCAAACCACTTGCGGTTGCCGCCATCGACGGCCATGCAGGTGATGTCGATGTTGTTGAGCAGGTAGTCGGCGAGGTTGCTGCCGTCGTTGCGTGGCACCTTGTACTGCTGGAAGACCACGCTTCCGGGATCGGTTGACAGGTCGGAGGGCTGCAGATAGACAGGGCCACCGTTGAGTCCCGCCCAGATATTTCTGTCGCGGTCCTCCGCCATGCAGCGCACGCCACCGCCGCCATTGACCTCGGCATTGTCCTCGTTGACGAAGCGCGTATAGCGGTTGATACCCTTTGTGGAGGGCTGATAGACTACCAGGGCTGGCGTCTTGTAATGGTTGTTGGCCAACCAGAGATTACCCGAGGTGTCGAAGGTCAGGCAGCCGCCGTTGTTGAGTGATGTGTTATCGCTGCCCATGAACGACTTGTTGTGGTGGCTCACCCATTGTCCATCCTTAGTGAGCTGGCTCAGGGAGGAACCATCGCTGATGCCATTGAAGACCCACAGGTCGCCCGTGGTGTCAAACTTCAGTCCGCTGACGATGACATAGTCCTTGTTGCCAGCCGCCACGCCATGGGCCACCTGCAGGCAGCCGCCACTATTATCGTAGTTATACTCGCGGACGAAGGTGCCGTTGCTAAACTCGTAGAGGCCGGTTCTGCCTCCCGCCAGGACGCGGGCAGGATTGGTGGGATCGACGTCTATACACATCAAGTCAAGATACTGGTGGCCCGTCTTCGTCGCCACGTCGTCCTCATAGATTTGCCACTCTCCGCCGTCGAGCACCTGGATGGTGGCGGGACGGCGCAGCTCGGTCAGTCCGTAGCCGCCACCGACGGTATAGAGTTTGCCGCCGCTATAGCGCATGAAGCCGAAGTAATTGTATTGGGGTCCGCCCGGTGAAAGCGTCTTTGCTGTAGCCATCAGATCGGGGTCAGGACTCACGCTGCGCGCCACATAGTCGCCCGTGCGCCGCCAGTTGCCCTTGTCGAGCAGGTTATCCGTCATGAGGGCCCGATACTGTCCCTTCTGCTTCGACTCGGCGTAGATGTAGCCGCCCTCGATGTGGCAGTAGTCCACGGCAAAGCCGAGGTTGTAGGTGTTGGCTATTTCCGCCTGCGCCACGTTGAGGCAGACGATGCCGAATCCTGTGGCGATGTAGCAGAGTTTCCCGTAGTTGTAGATGCTGTGGATGGTTTTGTCGGCGGTCATGGAGTGGTTGTAGTAGTCGCTGATGCATACTACGTTGTCCTTGTCATCGACCAAGTCGATATAGCCCGACTCATAGATGACGACGAGGCGCGCGGCCCCCTTGTTCCACCCGATGAGCGTCACGCCCGTGTCGGTCAGTCCGTTGGTCTTGTCGAAGGTGTGGATGCTCTGGTCCTTCTCGTTGTAGGCATAGAGGTCGTTGGAGGCGAGGACGTAGAGCCGGTCGCCTCCTTTCTCCACCCATGTGGGGTTGTGGTAGGACATATACGCCTTCCACGTTCCGATTTCCTGTGCCTGCAGGCCCGTGGCCGAATTCAGGAGTCCGGACAAGAGCAGGGCTGATACGAAATGTTTCATCATCTATGAGATATAAATAGGTATAAATGGGGACGGACAAGCCTTGACGGGCAAGGATATCCGTTCCGCTTTGCGCTTACGCCTTCTCTCCGTGGAGAAACGCCACCAGTTTTCTGACGGCTCTTCCTCGGTGGGAAATTTGGTTTTTGACGGTCTCGCCCAGTTCGGCAAACGACTGGTCGTAGCCTTCGGGGATAAAGATGGGGTCGTAGCCGAAGCCCTCCGTGCCATGCTTCTCCAGGGCGATTTTTCCCTCCACCTCGCCGCAGAAGCAGTCCGTGCGGGGCGAGGCCGACGGCGCGTCCTGTCTCCTTATTAACGTGATGATGGTGCGGAATCGTGCCTTGCGGTTGTTATTATTTCCTAATTTGACCAGCAGTTTGTGCATATTGGCCTCGCTGTCGTGGTCCGTGCCCTCGGCGTAGCGCGCGCTGTGGACTCCCGGCTCGCCACCCAAGGCATCGACCTCCAGTCCCGTGTCGTCGGCAAAGCAGTCGTAGCCATAGTGGTCGAAGACATACTGTGCCTTGGCGAGACTATTTTCCTCCAGCGTAGCCCCGTCCTCGGGAATATCCTCGTGGCAACCGATGTCGGCCAGGGATAGGAGCTCGTAGCCCGTTCCCAGTATCTCGCGCAGTTCGCGCAGCTTGTGCGCGTTGTTGGTTGCAAAAACCAGTTTTATCTTGTCGTTGTTCATCTTCTATTCGTTGTTCATCTTCTATTCGTTGTTTATATTCTTCTAGTCCATCATCTTCTTGTTGATCATGCTTTTTCCTCTGCGGCAGGTATTTCCCCCTTCATAGTGGGTTTCTGTTCCTTTGCGTCAGGGGCTTCTGTATGGTTCTTTTGGGCTGCTTTCTCGGTTTCCTCGCCCAGTGCCATTTCCTTGCGCATCTTCTCCGAGATATTGCCCTTGATCTCGTCGAAGCCATTGCCAAAGACGCCAATGACGGCCGACTGTGAGACGAAGGCGTGGGGGTCCACATACTTGATGAGGCGGAAGATATACTGGCTCTCGCGCTTGCGGGCCAGGACGAAGAGCACCTTGGTCGGCGTGTTGGTGAACCAGCCGTGGCCGTCGAGAATGGTCACGCCGTGGTGGGTGGTGCTGCCAATGGCGCTGGCTATCTTCTCATAGTTTTTGGAGAAGATCAAGAACTGCACGCTCTGTCGCCGAGAGTTGAATACATAGTCGAGCATGACGTTCTCCGTCAGCAGCGTGAAGAGGCCGAAGACCACCGTGTGGAGACGCTCCTGCATCGTTGCGCCAAAGGCTGAGAAGAAGAGACAGGAACCGATGATGCAGAAGTTGACGCAGATGAGGACGTTGCCCAGCGAGATGTCCTTGTACTTGTTGATGCAGGCCGCGATGATATCCGTGCCACCGGTTGATCCATTGCTCAGGAAGACGATGGCAAGGCCCGATCCGGTGAACATCGTGCCAATAATCAAGGCCATGAACGTGTTGCCTGCTCCGAGGATTTGGATCATCTGGCCGTCTGCCCCCGTCATCCAACTCTGTGCCAGCGTGAGCATGGTGGAGAGCAGGACGATGGCGTAGATGGTCTTGAGCAGGAAGCGCAGGCCCAGGATCTTCAGCGCCGCGATGAGCATGACGACGTTGAGCGTCAGGTAGGTTTGGTAGATGGGAATGCCCGTGACGTAGAATACGATGGCGGAGAGACCCGTCAGCGCACCTGTCACAATCTTGTAAGGCAAGAGAAAGCAGGTCCATCCTATGGTGTAGAACATCAGGCCCAGGGCGATGCAGAGGTAGTCCAGCATCTGGTTTTTCATGTGCTCCCTACTGTTGAGAAAGTTTTTTACCGTTTTTGACATAATTGCTATTGAGATATACTGTTACTATTGATACTATAGAGATATACTATACTATAGAGATATACTATTGCTGAGACAAAATCTATTGAGATAATCTTGTGTCTGTGAAGATGGGTCGGAAGATGTTTTCAGCTCCCGACCCCAGTCTATGCTAATCGTCTTTGGTCGGTCTATTTTACCACGATATTGATGATGCGTCCCGGTACGACGATGGTCTTGACGACCTGCTTGCCCTCCAGGTACTTCTGGCTTCGCTCGTCGCTCATGGCCGCCTCGATGATGGCCTCCTTGCTGGCCGTGGCGGGCAGGTTGATCTGGAAGCGCGCCTTGCCGTTGAAGGAGACGGGCATCTGCACTTCGTCCTCGACGAGGTAGTCTTCGTTCCAGGTCGGCCACTCGGTGTCGCAGACGCTTCCCTTGCCGCCTGTCTGCTCCCAGAGTTCCTCGGCAATGTGGGGAGCGAAGGGTGCGAGCACCGTCACCAGGGTACGGAGGATGCGGAGGTTGCGACACTTCTGCTGCGTCAGCTCGTTGGTGCAAACCATAAATGCGCTTACGCTCGTGTTGTAGGAGAAGACCTCGATGTCCGTGCTCACCTTCTTGATGAGCTTGTGGAGGCTCTTGAGTTCTTCCTTCGTCGGATCTTCGTCGACGAGGTCCTGCTGGAAGATTTTCCAGAACTTCTTCAGAAAGCGGTGGCAACCGTCAATGCCGTTGGTGTCCCAAGGCTTGCTGGCCTCCACCGGACCGAGGAACATCTCGTAGAGGCGGAGCGTGTCGGCGCCATACAGGCTTACGATGTCGTCGGGGTTGACCACGTTGAACATCGACTTCGACATCTTCTCAATGGCCCAGCCACAGACGTACTTGCCGTCTTCGAGGACAAACTCGGCATTCTTCAATTCGGGACGCCAGGCGCGGAAGGCGTCGAGGTCGAGGATGTCGGCGTGGACGATGTTCACGTCGACGTGGATCGGTGTGGTGTCGTACTGGTCCTTCAGTCCCTTGGAGACGAAGACGGGGTGTTCGGCAGCGTCGGCTGCATTGACACGATAGACGAAGTTGCTGCGGCCCTGGATCATGCCCTGGTTGACCAGTCGCTGGAAGGGCTCCTCCTTGCAGCTCACGCCGAGGTCGAAGAGGAACTTGTTCCAGAAGCGTGAGTAGATGAGGTGGCCCGTGGCGTGCTCCGTTCCGCCGACGTAGAGATCCACGTTCTGCCAATACTCGTCGGCCTTCTTGCCCACGAGTGCCTGGTCGTTGTGCGGATCCATATAGCGGAGGTAGTAGGCGCTGGATCCGGCGAAGCCCGGCATGGTGCAGAGCTCGATGGGGAAGACGGTCTTATGGTCGATGAGTCTCTTTTCGACCACGCAGCGCTTCTCCGTGTCCCAGGCCCACTTCTCGGCGCGTCCCAATGGAGGCTCGCCACTCTCGGTGGGCTTGTAGGCGTCGATCTCGGGCAGCTGCAGCGGCAGGCAGTCTTCGGGAATCATATAGGGCATGTCGTCCTTGTAATAGACGGGGAAGGGCTCACCCCAGTAGCGCTGGCGGGAAAAGATGGCGTCGCGCAGGCGGTAGTTGACCTTGACCTGGCCGATGCCCTGTTCGGCGATAAACGCCTTGGTCTTGGCGATGGCCTCCTGGACGGTCAGTCCGTTGAGCGTGAGTGTGGAGTTCACACCCTCGCGCGGCGAGTTCATGACCGTGCCCTCCTTGGCGTCGAAACTCTCCTGGCTGACGTCGGCTCCCTCGATGAGCGGGACGATGGGCAGCTGGAAGTGGCGAGCGAAGGCGTAGTCGCGTGAGTCGTGGGCCGGGACGGCCATGATGGCTCCCGTGCCGTAGCCCGCGAGCACATACTCGGAGATCCAAATGGGAATGCGCTCGCCCGTGAACGGGTTGACGCCATAGGATCCGGAGAAGACACCCGTCACCTTGTGGTCGGCCATGCGGTCGCGCTCCGTGCGCTTGGCGACATAGGCGAGATAGGCCTCCACCTCCTCGCGCTGCTCGCTGGTAGTCAGCTGGGCTACCAGCTCCGACTCTGGAGCCAGCACCATGAAGGTGACGCCGAAGATCGTGTCGGCACGTGTGGTGAAGATGGTGAAGTGGCCGCGGCGTTCCTCCGTGCCCTCGGGTGTGATGCTCTCGAAGCGCATCTCTGCTCCCTCGCTGCGTCCCACCCAGTTGCGCTGGGTCTCCTTGATGGAGTCGCTCCAATTCACGAGATCCAGTCCGTCGAGCATCCGCTGTGCATAGGCCGAGACGCGCAGGCACCACTGGCGCATCTTGCGCTGGACGACGGGGTAGCCCCCGCGCACGCTCACGCCGTCCACCACCTCGTCGTTGGCCAGCACCGTGCCCAGGTCTTGGCACCAGTTGACCATCGTCTCGCCGAGGTAGGCGATGCGGTAGTTCATGAGCGTCTGCTGCTGCTCCTTCTCATTCATGCTCCGCCAGTCGCGGGCCGAAAAGACGAGCGGCTCCGTCTGGGCCACGTCCATGTCGAGCGTGCCCTCCTCCTCGAAGTGGCGCACCAGCTCGTGGATGGGGCGCGCCTGCTTCGTGCGGTTGTCGTAGTACGACTCAAACATCCGCTCAAAGGCCCATTGGGTCCAATGGTAGTAGCCGGCGTCGCAGGTGCGCACCTCGCGGCTCCAGTCGAAGCAGAATCCTATCTTGTCCAGCTGCTCGCGGTAGCGCTTGATGTTCTGCTCCGTCGTCACCGCCGGGTGCTGTCCGGTCTGGATGGCATACTGCTCGGCGGGCAGTCCGTAGGCATCGTAGCCCATGGGGTTGAGGACGTTGAAGCCCTGTTGGCGCTTGTAGCGCGCGTAGATGTCGCTGGCGATGTAGCCCAGCGGGTGGCCGACGTGCAAACCTGCTCCCGAGGGATAGGGAAACATGTTGAGGACGTAGAACTTCTTACGTGTTGGGTCCTCCGTCACCTGGTAGGTCTGATGGTCCCGCCAGTGCTGCTGCCATTTCTGTTCGATCTCTCTGAAATCGTATTCCATTGCTATGTTTTTGTGTTATCGCTTGTACTGTTTGCCGCCCGAGGGGGTGTTTGGGGCAATTTGCGTGCAAATTTACAAAAAACTTTCCTCATTGAAGCGTTTTTTTCCGTGATATTCCCCTGTCGTTCCCTAAATTTGGAACGAATTGTTCCGAAAACCTTGTTAAGGCCCTGTCGGCTCACCCGATAATCCAAAATCACCCCAAAATAGGTTCATGAGACAAATCGGAAACAACTCATCAAAAACGCCTCAAATCATACTCAAAAAATGAAGTTATATTCATCGGCTTATGAAGTTAACTTCATTTTTGGAAGGTCTTAGAAATAGGTGTGATTCTACCAAATGACGTCATAGAGACTATCGCATTGACAACTCATGAGACACATAGAACAAGGAGCGACCCACGGTAGCTGAGGACTCGTCTCTATGGTAGCTTATCCTTCGTCTCGGTCATAGCTTACCCTTCGTCTCGGTCATAGCTTACCCTTCGTCTTGGTCGTAGCTTACCCTTTGTTTCGGTCGTAGATAAGATTCGGCTGCAGATCTCTTGTGGAACGACCTCATTCAGGCGGATTGTTACAATTCGATGACGTTTGTCTAAAAATATGTTTGGCTACTAATAAATAATTATAAATCGTTTGTTGCTATTTGGTATTGTCGCTAACTTTGCATTCCTCAAAAAACGCCCCCTCCCTTCGCCTTAGGCTAAGGGAAAGGAGAGAAAAAGTGGAGTGGGGCGGTAAGTATAAGATTATCAATGATGAAAGATCAACAACACATCATGGGGCTCACTGCCGAGGAGGTGGTGGCCAGTCGTCAGAAATACGGGGAAAATGTCCTTACTCCGCCGAAAAAAGCGTCCGTCTGGTCGCTTTTCCTGGAGAAGTTCAAGGACCCGCTGATCATTATCCTGCTCTTCGCTGGTGTCCTCTCCATCGGCATAGCCTGCTACGAGTATTATGGTCTGCACCACGGCGCGACGGTCTTCTTCGAGTCTGTGGGCATCTTTGTGGCTATATTCCTGGCTACGGCCGTGTCCTTCTACTTCGAGCGCGAGGCCGACAAGCAGTTTTCCATTCTCAACCAGGTCCACGACGATGAGCCCGTGGAGGTGATCCGCGACGGCAACGTCACCTCCATCCCCAAGCGCGAGGTGGTGGTGGGCGATATTGTGGTGCTGCCGACGGGAGCGGAGATTCCCGCAGACGGCGAACTCTTGGAGGCGGTGAGCCTTTCGGTCGATGAGTCGTCGCTCACGGGAGAGCCCGTCTGCCACAAGAGCATTCACCCCGAAGACTTCGACCCCAATGCCACCTTTGCCACCAACCGCGTCTTGCGCGGCACGAAGGTAATGGAGGGCCACGGCAGGATGCGCGTCACGGCCGTGGGCGACGCCACGGAGAACGGCAAGGTCTTCGAGGCCGCACAGATAGACAATAGTGTCCGCACGCCGCTCAACGAGCAACTGGACCGCCTCGGACTGCTGGTGACCAACGTCAGTTATGTATTCGCAGCCCTCATCATCGTGGGACGGCTCATCGTCTTCTTCGACTGGGCGCCCGTGGTCTGGACGCTGGCTCTGCCCACGGCGCTGTTCTTCTACCTCGTCATCTGCCGTTTCAAGCGCTGGCGCTGGACGTTCAAGGCCGTGGCTTCTACCAGCTACTTCCTCCTGCTGCTGGCCATGATCTACTATTTCCATCTGTCGCTTGGCGGCGCGGAGCAATGGGACGACCTGGTGACTTATACGTTCAACACGTTGATGATAGCCGTGACGCTTATTGTCGTCTCCGTGCCCGAGGGACTTCCCATGGCCGTGGCGCTGAGCTTGGCCTACAGTATGCGGCGGATGCTCAAGACCAACAACCTTGTCAGAAAGATGCATGCTTGCGAGACGATGGGGGCTACGACCGTTATCTGTACTGACAAGACGGGCACGCTGACGCAGAACAAAATGCAGGTCTATGAGAGCCGTTTCTTCGGGATGCCTTCGGGATGCCTTCGGGATGATGCTGTGGCCGAGGGAATGGCCGTCAACTCCACGGCCTCGCTGGATTTCTCCGACCCGAAGTCGCCCCAGGTGCTGGGCAACCCTACTGAGGGTGCTTTCCTGCTGTGGCTCGACCAGCAGGGCGTGGACTACCGCCAGTTGCGCGAGGCTGCTTCCATCGACGAGGAACTGCCCTTCTCCACAGAGCGCAAATATATGGCTACTGTCGTCCGCTCGCCTCGGCTCGGAGGGCAGCGCGTGCTCTACGTCAAGGGTGCGCCCGAGATCGTGCTCTCGCTCTGTGCCCAGACGGCAGGAGACGTGACGCGCGAGACCATCGATGGCTGGCTGGCTGGCTATCAAGGCCAGGCCATGCGTACGCTGGGCTTTGCCTCGTTGCCACTCAAGGATGGCGAGGAGGCCATCGCCGAGGGCAAGGTGGTGGCGAAGGGCCTTACCTTCCAAGGCATTGTGGCTATCAGCGACCCCGTGAGGGCCGATGTGCCGACAGCAGTAGAGAAATGTATGAAGGCGGGCATCTTGATCAAAATCGTCACGGGAGACACGCCAGGAACGGCCAAGGAGATAGGGCGCCAGATAGGTCTCTGGACTCCGCAGGACGGAGACAGGGAAATCATCACCGGACCGGAGTTTGCAGCCCTCTCGGACGAGGAACTTGCTCGCCGTGTGATGGACTTGAAAATCATCGCCCGGGCGCGCCCCATGGACAAAAAACGGCTCGTAGAGGCGCTGCAGAAACTCGACCAGGTGGTGGCCGTGACGGGCGACGGAACCAACGACGCACCTGCCCTCAAGGCGGCCCACGTCGGACTATCGATGGGCGACGGAACGGCCGTGGCCAAGGAGGCGAGCGACATCACGATCATCGACAACTCGTTCTCTTCCATCGGCAAGGCCGTGATGTGGGGACGCTCGCTCTACAAGAACATCCAGCGCTTCCTGCTCTTCCAGCTCACGGTCAATGTGGCGGCGTGCTTCATCGTCCTGAGCGGAGCCTTCATGGGCACGCAGAGTCCGCTCACGGTCACGCAGATGCTATGGGTGAACCTCATCATGGACACTTTTGCCGCCATGGCTCTGGCTTCGCTGCCGCCCTCGGAGCGCGTGATGCGGGACAAGCCGCGAGACCGCAAGGCCTTCATCCTCACCCGCGCGATGTATGAAAATATCCTGGGTGTGGGCGGCTGCTTCTTCGTCTTGCTCTTTGTGCTGCTCTATATCTTCGAGCACGCCGGCATCACGAGCCTCATGGACTTGCTCCACGTGCGCCTCGGAGCGTCCGACGGACTGACCCGCTACGAGGAGACGCTCTTCTTCACCATCTTCGTGATGACCCATTTCTTCTATCTCTTCTGTTCCAGGGCCTTCGAGACGGGACGCAGCGCCCTCCATTTCAAGGGATGCAAGGGACTGCTGCTGATAGTGGCCATCATCTTCATGGGACAGATAGCCATGGTAGAACTGCCGGGAATACAGCATTTCTTCAACGTCTGCGACCTCAAAGTGGCGGACTGGGCCATCATCATCCTGGGCTCTTCCCTCGTCCTGTGGGTGCGGGAGGGCTGGAACTGGCTCAAGCGCTGCGTCGGCTAAGGGCGCAGAATCTGTGTGCTGGGCGGGCGCGCCTCAAACTTTTTGCGCCCGCCAGGCACAAAAACGGGGGTATCATTTTGCCATTCGGCCTTATTTTTGTATTTTTGCATCCTTGAACTTTCGCGAAGGGGAAGAGCCACGCTGCTTGCTTGATCTTTCCCCCTCTGCGGCAACAATTCAACAAGGCAAAGGCTGACTATGGCAACAAACGACAAGGGACTTACCCCCATGATGCGGCAGTTTTTCTCGATGAAGGAGAAGCACCCCGAGGCGCTGCTGCTCTTCCGCTGCGGCGACTTCTATGAGACCTACTGCGACGACGCGGTGGAGGCTGCGCGCATCCTGGGCATCACGCTCACGCGTCGCAACAACGGAGCGGCGAGTGGGGCGGAGATGGCGGGTTTTCCCCACCATGCCCTCGACACCTATCTACCGAAACTCATCCGCGCTGGAAAGCGTGTGGCCATCTGCGACCAACTGGAGGATCCGAAGAAAAAGCGGGCCGCCATCAAGGGCAAGAAGGGCCTTTCGGAGATGGACAAGATGGTGAAGCGCGGCATTACCGAACTCGTGACGCCGGGCGTGGCCATGGGAGACAACGTGCTCAACTACAAGGAGAACAACTTTCTTGCCGCCATCCATTTCGGTAAGGGGGCTTGCGGTGTGAGCTTGCTTGATATTTCCACGGGAGAGTTTCTCGCCGGAGAGGGCAACTACGACTATGTGGAGAAACTCCTGGGCAACTTCCAGCCGAAGGAGGTGCTCTACGACCGCACGCGCAAGCAGGACTTCGAACAGCAGTTTGGCACCAAATTCGTCACCTTTGAACTCGATGACTGGGTCTTCACCGACCAGACGGCGCGACAGAAGCTCCTCAAGCATTTCAAAACCAAGAACCTCAAGGGTTTTGGCGTGGACCACCTGCGCAACGGCATCGTTGCCGCAGGGGCCATCATGCAGTATCTGGAACTGACCCAGCACACACATATCTCTCATATCACCTCGCTGCGCCGCATCGAGGAGGATCGCTACGTACGTCTCGACCGCTTCACCATCCGGTCCCTGGAGCTCCTCCAGCCGATGCAGGAGGAGGGCACGAGTCTGCTTGACGTCATCGATCATACGGTCACGCCGATGGGCGGACGCATGATCCGACGGTGGACGGTCTTCCCGCTGCGCGATGTCAGGCAGATCAACGAGCGGCTCGATGGTGTGGAGTATTTCTACCGCGACACGGACTTCCGCGAGACGGTGGATGACGAGTTTCACCGCATCGGAGACCTGGAGCGCATTATCTCCAAGGCGGCGGTGGGCCGCATCTCGCCCCGAGAGGTCAACCAGTTGCGCCATGCGCTGGCTGCCACCGTGCCCGTGAAGACGGCTTGCCTGGAGTCGGACAACGAGGCCATGCGGCGCGTGGGCGAGCGACTGAACCTCTGCGAGACGCTCCGAAAGAGAATAGAGCAGGAGATACAGCCCGACCCACCCCTGCAGATCAACAAGGGGGGCGTGATAGCGGCGGGCTTCAGTCCTGAGCTCGACGACCTGCGATCCATCCGCGATAATGGCAAGGAGTATCTGTTGCAGATACAGCAGCGGGAGATGGAAAAAACGGGTATCAGTTCGCTGAAGATAGGCTTCAACAACGTCTTCGGCTACTACCTGGAGGTGCGCAACACGTTCAAGGACAGGGTTCCAGCGGAGTGGGTGCGCAAGCAGACCCTCGCCCAGGCGGAGCGCTACATCACCGAGGAACTGAAGGAGTATGAGGAGAAAATCCTCGGTGCCGACGAGAAGATCATCGCCCTCGAGACTTCGCTCTTCACGCAGTTGGTGGAGGACATGAGGGAGTATATCCCGCAGATTCAGATCAATGCCAATGTCATAGCCCATCTCGACTGCCTGCTCTCCTTTGCCAAGGTGGCAGAGGAGCAGGGCTACGTGCGCCCCGTGGTCGATGAGAGCGACGTGCTCGACATCAGTCAGGGTCGCCATGCTGTCATCGAGACGCAGCTTCCTGTCGGGGAGCGATATGTCCCCAACGATGTCTATCTGGACACGGAGCGCCAGCAGATTGTGATGATCACGGGTCCTAATATGTCGGGTAAGTCGGCCTTGCTGCGCCAGACGGCCCTCATAGCAATCATGGCCCAGATGGGCTGTTTCGTGCCTGCCGAGCGCGCCCGCATAGGACTGGTGGACAAGGTCTTTACAAGAGTGGGCGCCAGCGACAGTCTCTCCACGGGCGAATCAACGTTTATGGTGGAGATGACCGAGGCTGCCAATATTCTTAACAACGTCACGCCACGCTCGCTCGTGCTCTTCGACGAACTGGGGCGCGGCACGTCCACCTACGACGGCATCTCCATAGCCTGGGCCATCGTGGAATATCTCCACGAGCACAAGCGTGCCCAGGCTCGCACGCTCTTTGCCACCCACTACCATGAGCTCAACGAGATGGAGAAACGCTTCGACCGCATCAAAAACTACAATGTGAGCGTCAAGGAGATGGATGGCAAGGTGATCTTCCTTCGCAAACTGGAGCGTGGAGGCAGCGAGCACTCCTTTGGTATCCATGTGGCCGAGATAGCAGGTATGCCGCCATCCATCGTCCGCAGGGCTTCGACGATCCTGAAGCAGCTGGAGGCGGACAACGCTCAGGTGGGGTCGGCGGGAAAACCGAATGTGGAGAATGTGGTGGCGACCGACGGAATGCAGATGTCGCTCTTCCAGCTCGACGACCCCGTGCTCTCGCAGATCCGCGACGAGATACTACATCTCGACATCGACCACCTCACGCCGATGGACGCACTCAACAAGCTCAACGACATCAAGCGAATACTCAATGGGAAATAGCCCCTGGAGAGCGGCGCGCAGCATAATAAAATATAATAATGAGTTGGAACGCATGGCTATACAAGCAAAATTGCGTAACTTTGCACCCCAATCGAGTGATTGACTCAATTTATAAGGTAATAAGAACTTCAACAAGGAAAACAGAATGGCATATCTTTTTTCATCAGAGTCTGTCTCTGAAGGACATCCCGATAAAGTAGCGGACCAGATTAGCGACGCTTTGCTCGACCAGTTTTTGGCCTATGACGACAAGGCACATTGCGCCATCGAGACTTTCAACACAACGGGACAGGTGGTGATCATGGGCGAGGTGCGCTCCACGGAGTATGTCGATTTGCAGACCGTGGCCCGCAAGACCATCGACCGTATTGGCTACAATAAGGCTGAGTATCAGTTTGACTCGAAGTCTTGTGGTATTCTGACTGCCATTCACGAGCAGAGCGAGGATATCGATCGGGGCGTCAGCCGCGAGGACGAGGAGGCGCAGGGTGCCGGCGACCAGGGAATGATGTTCGGCTACGCCTGCAATGAGACGGCCAACTATATGCCCGTCACGCTCGATCTCGCTCATCTCATCATGCGGACGCTGGCAGACATCCGCAAGGAGGGTAAGCAGATGACCTATCTCCGCCCCGACTCCAAGAGCCAGGTGACGGTGGAATATAGCGACGAAGGTGTGCCGCAGCGCATCGTCACCATCGTCGTATCGACCCAGCACGACCCCTTCATGGACGACGACGAGGCAATGCTGGCCCAGATTCAAAAGGATGTGGAGGAAATACTCATGCCGCGGGTGAAGGCGCAGATCGAGTCGGAGTCCGTCCTCGCACTCTTCAACGATGACATACAATATTTGGTCAACCCCACGGGCAAGTTTGTCATTGGTGGTCCTCACGGCGACACGGGCCTGACGGGCCGCAAGATCATTGTCGATACCTACGGCGGACGTGGTGCCCATGGTGGCGGCGCCTTCTCGGGCAAGGATTCTTCCAAGGTGGACCGATCGGCCGCCTATATGGCGCGCTACATTGCCAAAAATATGGTGGCTGCGGGTGTGGCCGATGAGGTGCTCGTACAATTGGCCTATGCTATCGGCAAGGCGGAGCCCGTGAGTGTCTATGTCAATACTTATGGACGCAAGCATGTGGCGATGAGCGACGGCGAGATAGCCGCAAAGATAAAGGGTCTTTTCGATCTGAAGCCTAAGGCCATTGAGCGCCAGCTCAAGCTGCGCCAGCCGATGTATCTTGAGACGGCAGCCTATGGCCACATGGGCCGCAAGAACGAGGTGGTGAAGAAAAGCTTTACGAGCCGCTACCACGAGACGAAGACCATCGACGTGGAACTGTTCACCTGGGAGAAACTGGACCTGGTGGAGAAACTGAAAGAAGCATTCGGACTCTAAGCAAATGCCTGTTCTGCTGAAGGATACGCTGACGACGCAACCCGTCAATGAAAACGCGATGCCCAATCCGGGGTCCAATTTCACGACAATAGACGGGGAGACGCGCAACACGGCAGGGATGACTCCCTACCGTGTGTTGCAGGAGTTGCGTCCTGACGCGACCGAGGACCAGAAAGATTCGGCCATTCAGGCCCATTTCAAGGTCGGCGACATAGCCTACAACACGCGCACGGACACGATGACGACTTTCGGCATCCGGGTGCTGAAGGTGAAGCCTTTCGAGAAGACACGCTTCATGGACACGACCTACTTCCATGGCGGGAAGTATTTCCACCCCGAGCTCGGACTGCCACGGGTGGGCGTGGCGGGCGATCCTGCTCCCTATCTCCTGCGCAACGACAACACCATCACCTCGCTGCTGCTGGGCTGCTTCTTGTTGGCTATGTTTTCCTTTTCCTTCTCCAAAAATATCTTCTTGCAACAGCTGAAGAATTTCTTCTTCGTGCCGCGCAGCGTGGCCGAGATGACAGAGACGGCCCTGGAGCGTCGCTTCCAGTGGTTCTTCATCCTCCAGACCGCCATGCTCTTGGGCATTATCTACTATGTCTATCAGGCGTTCTACCTCCATACCGACTTCGTCATCGACTCGCAACTGGCCCTTATCGCACTTTTTGCGGGCTTCTTCACGCTCTATTTCGGAGTGAAGTATGGTATCTATAAGTTTGTCAATTGGGTATTTTTCCATCGTCAAAATAATGAACAATGGAACCGATCCTGGCGACTGCTTAGTGCCACGGAGGGCGTGCTGCTTTTCCCACTCGTCCTTCTCGTCGTCTATTTCGACCTTCCGCTCCCTTCTGCCTTTATCTACACCGCTTCCATCATCGTTTTGGTGAAGATTCTGACCTTTTACAAAAGCTTCACCATCTTTTTCAGTCAATCGAACGTCCATCTGCAAATTATTTTGTACTTTTGTGCGCTCGAACTGATGCCGATCGTGACTTCGTGGGGCATTTTGGAAATGATAGCAAGCTATTTGAATATAAATTTTTAAGACAACGATGATTAAAAAGATTTTGATATCCCAACCACAGCCCAGTGCCAAATCTCCTTATTTTGACATAGAGAAAGCACAAGGTGTAGAAATGGTGTTCAGACCGTTCTTCAAAGTGGAAGGAATCACGGCCAAGGAGTTTCGCCAGCAGAAGATCAACATCCTCGACTACTCGGCTGTAGTGTTCACTTCACGCCACGCTGTCGACAACTACTTCAAGCTGGCCAAGGAAATGCGCATCACCATTCCTGAGGACATGAAGTACTTCTGTGTCATCGAAACCATCGCTCTTTATATTCAAAAATACGTCCAATACCGCAAGCGCAAGGTCTTCTTTGGCAAGACGGGCAAGATTGCGGACCTCATCCCGACTATGGTGAAGCACAAGGTGGAGAATTATCTCGTGCCGCAGAGTTCGGTCCACAACGACAGTCTCACTATGCTGCTGGACGAGAAGGGCCTCAAGCACCGCGAGTGTGTGATGTACCGGACGGTGAACAACGAACTGACGGAGGAAGAGGTGAAAAACTTCGACTATGACATGGTGGTTTTCTTCTCTCCCACGGGGGTGCAGTCGTTTACCAATAGTATGCCCCAGTTTGAGCAGGGCGACGTTCGTATCGCAGCCTTTGGTCCTGCTACGGCCAAGGTGATCCGCGACTCGGGACTGCGTCTTGATTTGGAGGCACCCACCAAGGAGTTTCCGTCTATGACGGCAGCGGTGGAAAACTATCTGAAGCGAGAGAACAGAGTACAGCAATAATTCATAGAAGCGCATAGACCAAAGTATATAACGCCCACGAAGATGACTGCGGGTAAGCACACATTCGGCAAAGAAGAGCATATCGTCAGCAAGTTGCAGATAGACCGTCTCTTCAGCAAAGGAGGCAGCCGTGCGTTGTCGGCCTTTCCGATTCGTGTGGTCTATCGTCTCTATGACCGTCCGGAGTATGACCCCGTGGCCGTGCAGGTGCTCCTGAGCGTACCGAAGCGCCATCTGAAGCATGCTGTGGCGCGCAATCGCGTGAAACGCCAATTGCGCGAGGCGTATCGCTTGCAAAAGGAAATCCTCGCCGAGGCGCTGCCCGAGGGCAACCATCTGGACCTGGCCTTCATTTGGCTGAGCGATGATTTGGTTGATACCGCGACCGTCCACCATCGCATGGGCAATCTCCTTGCCCGCCTGGCGGAGCGACTGGGTAGTGCCAAAGCCTGACGGACTTAGCACATAGCGTGATGATGAGACTTTCGGAAGCCGCGCGGGCACTTTCGCGCATCCTTAGCTGGTTGCTCATCCTGCCCATTCGCTTCTATCAGCAATGTATCTCGCCCTTCACGCCTCCCTCTTGCCGCTTCACGCCGACGTGCTCGGAGTATGCGCGCCAGGCAATAGCAAAGCACGGACCTTTCAAGGGTCTCTATTTGGCCATCCGCCGACTGCTCAGATGCCATCCCTGGGGTGGATCGGGCTACGACCCCGTGCCTTGAGTCAAGAGGCGGACCCACTACGATGCGTAGCGCCCATGATGGAGTGCTATATATTAATAAGGAGAAATAGAACAATCTTTTAAATACATCTCATACAATTTCTATGAAGAATTTTGTTGAAGAGCTGAAATGGCGTGGAATGCTTGCACAGATCATGCCAGGCACAGAGGAATATCTTTTGGAACATACCGTGTCGGCCTATCTCGGCACAGATCCTACCGCAGACTCCCTCCATATCGGACACCTCTGCGGCATCATGATGCTGCGCCATCTGCAGCGTTGTGGACACAAGCCTTATCTTCTCGTCGGAGGCGCTACGGGTATGATTGGCGATCCCTCAGGCAAAAGTACGGAGCGCAATCTCCTTGACACCGAGACGCTCTACCACAATCAGGAGGCCATCAAGAAGCAGGCATCCAAGTTTCTTGACTTCGACGGCACGGCGCCCAACAAGGCCGAGATGGTCAACAACTACGACTGGATGAAGGACTTCTCCTTCCTCGACTTTGCCCGCGAGGTGGGTAAGCACATCACCGTCAACTATATGATGGCGAAGGAGAGCGTGCAGCAGCGTCTCAACGGTACGGCGCGCGATGGACTTTCCTTTACTGAGTTTACCTACCAGCTCCTCCAGGGTTACGACTTTCTCCATCTCTACCGCGAGCATGGCGTCCGGTTGCAGTTGGGTGGCAACGACCAGTGGGGCAATATGACGACGGGTACTGAGCTGATCCATCGCACTCTGGGCAACGACGTAGAAACCTTCTGTATCACCTGTCCGCTCATCACGAAGGCCGATGGCAAGAAGTTTGGCAAGACGGAGAGTGGCAACGTTTGGCTCGACGCCAAGCGCACCACGCCCTATGCCTTCTACCAGTTCTGGCTCAACGTGGCTGACGATGAGGCAGAGCGCTATATCCGCATCTTCACCGACCTCGACCATGAAACCATCGAGGGGCTCATCGCCGAGCACAGACAGGATCCGGGCCGCCGCGCCCTGCAGCGTCGTCTCGCCGAGGAGGTGACGGTAATGGTCCACTCGCGCGAGGACCTCGACATGGCTATCGCTGCCAGTAACATACTCTTCGGCAAGGCGACCCGCGAGACGCTGGAGCAGCTTGATGAGGCTACGCTCAACGATGTATTCAAGGACGTGCCCCACTATACGATCTCCCGCGACCAGCTCGGACAACCTGCCGTTGATATCTTCTGTCAGGAGGGTTGGCAGATCTTCCCCAGCAAGAGTGAGATGCGCAAGCTCGTCAAGGGCAACGGCGTGAGCCTTAACAAGGAGAAGCTCACGGCCTTCGACCGTCCTGTCACAGCCGAGGACCTCATCGACGGCAAGTATCTGCTCGTGCAGCGTGGCAAGAAAAACTATTACCTGGTCTCTGTAGGCGAATAGACCAAGGATATCTGCAAAGGCGGGTTGTAAGCGGAAAACTGCTTGTAGCCCGCCCTTGCTCATTCGTACCAACCTGTGCTCTATCCATTTTTGACACCCCCCTCTACAAAGAGGGAAATGGCGGGAAAAATGCTCGTAGGTGAGTAATTTCCGGGAAAAACACGCTAAAAATCCAATTTTTCACCTAAACGCTTGGTTGTTTAGGAAAATAGTGCTATCTTCGCACATGAAATATATTAAAGACAAATAAAAACAAATTATCGGTTTAAGTTATGAAGAAAACATTACTCCTTTTAGGTGCAGCTGCACTTTTTTCTTCTGCCGCATCGGCTCAGTCTACTCGTCTTGCCTCCATCTACAGCAACGATGAGTATGAATTTACCCTCTTCGGATATGACGACCAAGGCCGTTTCAACCGTGTGGAGCGTCACGACTACAACGGCAGCATCTACTACGACAGCCTGGTCTTTAACGACAAGAGTCAGATCGAGGTGGATTATGCTTTCCAGAATCGCGACAACGATGAGGGTTATAAGCTCATGGCGAAGTGTACCTACGGCTATGATAAGAATGGCAACGTAGAGTGGCGCGACAACTACAACTCCTTTGGAAGCGACGAGCTCAGCCAGAGTGCCCATATCGTTTACACCTACGACGCAAAGAACCGGATGACACGCCAGGCACAGTATTGGGCCAACGACTACGAGAATCCGTTTGCGATCATCACTTATACTTATAATGAGCTTGGCCAGCATATCACGACCGTCGAGAGCTACTCCGACTTCTTCGACCCGTCCGTATTTACCGAGGCCAACAAGAACGTCTATGAGTACAACGCCAAGGGACAGATCACCAATATCAAGCGCTATAGCGTCAACGAGGGTCAGTATGAGTTGGCCAATACCGAGGAGTTTGACTATGACGACTTGGGCAACGTCACCGAGGACCGCATCGTCGTCAGTTCGCGCATCGTCGCCAAAAACGTCTATCGCTACAATACTTCCGTCGATGCTTCGGATATCTATTATCCCGCATCCCACGAGTACAATATCGGCCGCACCTTCGGTGTGAACAGCCAGCTTGAGGAGGAGGATATCTATGCTGATGCCGACGATGACGATGTTGATGAGGCAATCTATGCCTACACGCTGATCTATCACTATGAGGCCAACGATCCCAACAAGGTAGAACAGGTGACTTCTACCAAGGCTTATGTTGATGCCAATGCCAAGGAGATCCACTTCGGTGGCGACGTCACCTGTGTCGTTAGCATCTATGGTCAGGATGGCAAGCTCGTCCTCAATACCAGCGCCCGTGGCAAGGCCGACTTTTCCACCCTTCCCGCTGGCATGTATATCGCCCGTGTACAGGGTGTGGGTACAGCTCCTTCTTTCCACAAGTTCGTGATCAAGTAGGCAGCAGACTACGGACGAAAGTCTGATAACAACCACTTGAGACAAAGGCCTTGGGTGGGAGTCCAAAATCAATCGCAGAACAGGCAAACAGTAGTGACTGTTGCCCTTGGATCGGCGGCTGATTTTGGACTTTTATGTTACTCGTCTCAACCTGCTTTCGCTGGCAAGAAAACAGGGTGCTCAAATCGTATCCTACTAAACAACCTTAAAAAAGGGCACTCGCTTCCCTATTTTACATAATTAACACTTTGAAAATGCGCTTATTTCGATAATTCTGCTTAAATTTGCAAGCAAAACGCCGTCCGAAAGGGTAGGCGAGCCGTTTTGCTGCACTACCGCCAGCTTTAGGCAGCAGCGGCAACGCATAAAAAGTACAATAGATCAAAAATGATGATACGCAAGATTTGGCCGCTCATGGTCGTCCTTTCTGCTGTTGCAATGCTCAGCTCCTGCCTCGGCAACGATGATGACGATGTCGACAACTCCTATACTTATTACAACGATGCGGGCATCGTCTCCTTCTCTCTCGGTACGATGAAGCAATATCGCGACACGGTGGCGAAGGATGGTAGCGACTCTACCTACTTTGTCCACATCGTCGGTAAGAGTTTTCCTTTTGTCATCGACCATGTGAAAGGACAGATTTACAACCCCGACTCATTGCCCTTCCGTACCGACGTGAGCCGTGTGGTGGTCACGGCTACCACACGCAACTCGGCCCTCATCTATATCAAGCGTCTTCCCTCCGACACGTTGGGAATCAACAAGGACAGTCTGGTCCGCTACGATGCCACCGACTCGCTCGACCTGCGCCAGCCCCGCGTCTTCCGCTGCTTGTCGCTTGACGGCACGGGATGGAGAAAGTATGACGTCAAGGTCAACGTCCACCAGCAGAGTGGCGACGACTTCCATTGGAATCGCATGGCCGACCAGCCCATACTCACTTCCATGACCGCCATGAAGGCTGTCGTCCTGGGCGATAGTCTCTATGTCTTCGGACGTGCCGAAGGGAGTGGCCTTGTGCTGGGAGGAAGCCGCAAGGACGGCAACCTGCGGATGCTTACTCCCGATATCAATACGCCTATTGCTGCTGACGCCTACCAAGGCGTGGTGACGATGGGGCGCAAGATGTATTTTGTCAACAACGGTATCGTGTTCTCTACCCCGGACGGCATCCACTATGAACAGAAGAGTCACGGCGATAATGGCCTCGTGCGCCTTGTCGCTGCCAGTCGTAAGGAACTCTTTGCGCTTACCACTACGGGCCATATCGTTTGCTCTCGCGACGAGGGATCCTCCTGGACAGAGACTACAATCGGCGACGACAAGCAGTTGATGCCCACAGAGATAGCAGGCTATACCTGTCAGCCTGTCCGTACCAACGACGAGGTGGACCGCATTTTGATCGTTGGTAAACTCACGGGAAGAAAGTATGCAGCCTCCTGGACGAAGATCACGGACTACAACGACACCCATATCGTCTATCCGTGGACCTATGTCGATGTGGCCGATGACAACCGCTATGCTCTCCAGGCCTACAACGGTCTGACAATCACGGCCTATAACGACGGTGCATTGGCCTTTGGCACTGATGCAGAGGGACGCTTCTCCCAGCTCCTTTATAGTAAGGATGGTGGTATTACCTGGAAGCCAACGGAGACACAGGCTATTCCGTCCGCGTTTCAGACTTCGGCAGCAGCCTTCACAGGCGTAGCGGATGTCGACAACTATATCTGGTTGCTCAACAGTGACGGACAGTTGTGGCGCGGCAGACTCGATCGTCTTGCCTGGAAAAAGTAGTCGGCCGACAGGACTTTGCCCGTCGCTACCTATTATATATTAGGAAAAATATAAGTACTGGGATCAGTTCGATCATATACTAAGTCATCAAGACAAGAATGAGGAAAACGCTGCTCTATATCTTGCTTCTGCTGCTGCCCGCCGTTTCATTGCGGGCGCAAGAGGAGGATACCTATCTCATGGAGGTGGGTGCTGGTGGCGGCATGATGGGCTATCTTGGCGACTTCAACAGTACGATCACCAAGGACCTCCAGCCCATGGCCTCCCTGCTTTGGCGCTACAATCTCTCGCCTTACATGGGGGTGAGAGCCAATGTCAGCTACGGCAAGATGAAGGGTTCGTCGGCGGACGTGAAGGACTACTATCCCAACCTTGCAGGAAAGCCCCCTTATGAGTTCAACAATACACTTATCGACGTGGGCTTCACCTACGAGTACAACTTCTGGCCCTACGGGACGGGACGCGATTATCGTGGCGCACAGCCAATCACGCCGTTCGTCTTTGCAGGATTGGGTGCAACCTACGTCTCCCTAGATGGTCAGACCGACAAAAGCAGCGTCTTTTCGGCCAATGTGCCGCTGGGTATTGGTATCAAATACAAGGCTGGCAAGAGAGTCAATATCGGAGTGGAATGGGCCATACACTTTTCGTTGAGTGACGAGCTCGACGGCAAGAAAGACCCCTACGATATCCCGAGCACGGGAGCTTTCAAGAATACTGATTGCTATTCCACGCTCCAATTCACCATCACATATAGTTTCAAGGCCAAGTGCAGAACTTGCCACAACGAGGATGAATAACATAACAACGATCAATACGCTCGATCCGAACCGCATTCCGGAGCATATTGCCATTATCATGGATGGCAACGGCCGTTGGGCCAATGAGCACGGGAAACCCCGTTCCTACGGTCATCAGATGGGGGTGGAGACGGTCAGGAAAATAACTTCCGAGTGCACACGCTTAGGAGTCAAGTTTCTGACGCTCTATACCTTCTCCACGGAGAATTGGAATCGCCCAGCCACGGAGGTGGCTGCCCTTATGGGGCTGGTCCTCTCGTCGCTTGAGGACGAGATCTTTATGAAGAACAACGTGCGCTTCCGCGTCATTGGCGATATGGGTCGCCTGCCCGACGAGGTGCAGCAGAAGCTCCGCGAGACGGAGGAACATACCAAGGACAATACGGCTATGACGATGGTCGTGGCCCTGAGCTATTCCGCGCGGTGGGAGATCGTGAAAGCGGTCAAGGATATTGTCGATGAGAAATGGAATCCTCTCATTTCCCGCCGTATTGGATCGGAGGATATCACAGAGGAAGTTATTGCCCAGCATTTGCAGACAAGTTTCATGCCCGATCCCGACTTGCTGATCCGCACGGGCGGGGAGCTGCGCGTGAGCAATTTCCTGCTTTGGCAAATAGCCTATTCGGAGTTGTACTTCTGCGATACCTACTGGCCCGACTTTGACGAGGAGGACCTCCACAAGGCCATCATCAGCTACCAGAGCCGTCAACGTCGTTTCGGAAAGACCGAGAAACAAATTGAGAACGAAAATCAACAAGGATGAACAAGATAGATAAGGTGTTGCTGCTTGCCGGCTTTCTCTCGGTGGGAACGGCGGCAAAGGTGTGCGCACAAGAGAAGATTGTCAACCCACCGATCAGTTATGCGGGCGTGCCAGGCAACTATCGTCTGGCGGGCTTGCAGGTGTCAGGTGTGGAAGGCTACGAGGACTATGTGCTCACGAATATCTCCGGTCTGCAGGTCGGACAGGAGATTGAAATTCCGGGCAATGCCGTCACGGACGCCGTGAAGCGCTATTGGAAGCACGGACTCTTCTCTGACGTCTCTATCGCAGCCGACTCGATCGTTGGCAACGACGTCTATCTGCATATCTACCTCAAGACGCGCCCCCGTGTCTCCACCATCAATTATAGTGGTGTGAAGAAGAGCGAGCAGACCGACCTCGAAAACTCCCTCGGACTGCTCAAGGGTGGACAGATTACGCCCAACATGATCGACCGCGCGAAGCTCATCGCCAAGAAGTATTTCGATGACAAGGGCTATAAGAACGCCGAGATCAACATCCGCCAGCGCGAGGACGTGGTCAACAAGAACCACGTTATCCTCGACATCGAGATAGATAAACACGAGAAACTGAAGGTCCGCACCATCTATATCCATGGCAACCAGCAGTTGCCTGCCAGCAAGATTAAGGGTGGCCTTTTCCGCAAGGGAGCCTTTGCCAAGATCCACGAGGCAGGAAAGCTGGGCAACTTCCTCAAAGCGAAGAAGTTTACGCCCGAGCGCTGGGCAGAGGACAAGAAGAACCTTATAGCCAAATACAACGAGCTGGGCTACCGCGACGCCCGCATCCTGCGCGATAGTGTGTGGAATGCCGACGAGAAGCACGTCAATGTCTATGTGGAGGTCGATGAGGGTATCAAGTATTATGTCCGCAACATCACCTGGGTGGGCAATACGGTCTATTCCACTGACTACCTTTCAGCCCTGCTTGGTATGCACAAGGGTGATGTCTATAACCAGAAGTACCTCAGCAAACGACTGACGGAGGACGACGACGCCGTGGGCAATGCTTATTGGAATAACGGTTATATCTTCTACAACCTCGAACCAGCCGAGGTCAACGTCGTAGGTGATAGCATCGACCTGGAAATGCGTATCTTCGAGGGTCAGCAGGCGCGTATCAGCCGTGTCCGCATCAATGGCAATGATCGACTCTATGAGAATGTCATCCGCCGTGAGCTGCGCACGAAGCCTGGCGACCTCTTCTCCCGAGAGGCCTTGCAGCGTTCCGCGCGAGAGATTGCTTCCATGGGTCACTTCGACCCCGAGTCGGTCAATCCAGTCCCGCATCCCAACTACGAGAACGGAACGGTGGATATCGACTGGAATCTGAAGCAGAAGTCCAACGACCAGATTGAGTTGTCGTTCGGATGGGGACAGACGGGTGTTATCGGACGTGTGGGACTGAAGCTCAACAACTTCTCCATGGCCAACCTCTTTCATAAGAACAAAGAGCACAAGGGGTTGATGCCGATTGGCGACGGCGAGGTCTTGCAGCTCTCCGCACAGAGCAATGCGTCCTACTACCAGAGCTATTCTGCACAGTATTCCACCAACTGGTTTGGCGGACGCCGCCCCATCCAGTTTAGCGTGGGTGCTTTCTTTAGCAAGCAGACCGACGTGTCGAGCAACTACTATAATAGTTCCAGCATGTACAACTACTACAACTACATGTATGGCTATGGCAACTACAATTACAATTACAACAATTACGAGAACTACTACGACCCCGACAAGTACATCAAACTCTATGGTGTGAATGTCGGTTGGGGTAAGCGTCTCAGATGGCCTGACGATTACTTCACGCTCTCGCTCCAGCTCGCCTATCAGCGCTATGACCTGCGCAACTGGCGCTACTTCATCATGTCCAACGGTACGGCCAACAACCTCAACCTCAGCGTCACGCTCAACCGCACCTCCACCGACAACCAGCTCTACCCGCGCCGCGGATCCGAGTTTATGGTATCGCTGACAATGACGCCGCCCTGGTCTAAGTGGGATGGCAAGGACTACGAGCACTTGGCTACCAACGCCCAGTCGGCTACCTACCAGCAGGAGCAGCAGGAGAAGTACAAGTGGGTGGAGTACTACAAGTGGAAGTTCAAGGCCCGCACCTTCACCGCACTGACCAATTCCACGAAGAGCCTCGTGCTCATGACGCGTGTCGAACTGGGATTGCTCGGTTCCTACAATCGCTTTAAGCAGTCGCCCTTTGAGACCTTCTACGTCGGTGGTGATGGTATGAGTGGCTATTCCACGGGCTATGCCGAGGAGACTATCGGCCTCCGTGGTTATGAGAACGGCTCCATCTCCAACAACGCCCAGGCACAGGTCAACTTCTCTGGCTACAACGCCTATGCTTACGATCGCTTCTCTTTGGAGCTCCGTTATCCGTTCCTCTTGGGCAATACCACGATCTACGGACTCGGATTCATCGAGGCGGGCAACGCCTGGGCACAGACCAAGGACTTCAACCCGTTTGACATGAAGCGTTCGGCAGGTATCGGTGTGCGCATCTTCCTCCCGATGGTAGGTCTGATGGGTCTCGATTGGGCCTATGGTTTCGACAAGGTCTATAACAACGGATCTTACAGCAAGGGTGGCAGTCAGTTCCACTTCATCCTTGGTCAGGAGTTCTAAGTCCGCCTACACACGGGCCTCTTCCCCAGGAACCATGATCTTCATGGGGGGAGCCTGAGGCAATCCCTGAAGGGATAGGGTCTGACAGAATCCACAGCTCGGGCGAGGAATAGCAACGAAAAAATATCGAATAGACAAAAACAATAAAGAATATGAAACAGACTATTGGCAAGATGATGGGCGCAAAAGCCTGGACACTACTCCTGCTCGCTCTCTTCGCCCTCCTTCCGAAGGCGGCGATGGCACAGAAGTTTGCCCTCATCGATATGGAATACGTCCTCAAGAACGTGCCCGCCTATGAGCGCGCCAACGAGCAGCTCAACCAGGTGAGCAAGAAATGGCAGGCTGAGGTCGAAGCCCTCACTACCGAGGCTGGCACGATGTACAAGAACTACCAGAATGAGGTAGTTTTCCTCTCCGAGGAGCAGAAGAAGAAGCGCCAGGAGGACATCATGGCCAAGGAAAAGCAGGCTTCAGATCTGAAGCGCAAGTACTTCGGTCCGGAGGGTGAGTTGTTCAAGAAGCGCACCTCCCTGATGACGCCGATCCAGGAGGAAATCTACACCGCCGTGAAGGATATTGCTGACCAGCGCGGCTACTCCCTTGTCATAGACCGCTCCAGCGATAGCGCGGGCATCATCTATGGTTCGCCGAAGATCGACATTAGCAATGAGGTGCTCCAGAAACTTGGCTATGGCCAGGATTGATCTACGAAGAAACAATAATAATAATATCATTAAGCTAAAAGAAAAATGAAGAAGTTACTGATTGCATTGATGCTTTGCGCACCGATGACGATGTTTGCACAGAAGTTTGGCCACATTGACTCCCAGGCTCTCCTGATGTCCCTTCCCGAGGCAGTAGCAGTTCAGAACGAGCTGCAGGCCAAGGGCAACGAGTATCAGAAGCAGTTGGAGGACATGCAGAAAGAGCTTCAGACCAAGGCCGAGGCCTACGACAAGGCCAAGGCTACTATGCCTACCGCCAAGCAGGAAGAGACTGAGCGTGAGTTGAACGATATGTACCAGAAGATTCAGCAGACCGCCCAGGACAACCAGAAGGCCTTCAACGACGAGCAGCAGCGTAAGCTCGGACCGTTGCTCGACAAGGTTCGCACGGCTATTGCATCTGTTGCTAAGGCGGGTGGTTACGTCTATATCATGGAGAAGGACGGCGGTCAGCCTCTCTACATCAACGACACGATCAGCAAGGATATCACCGTCGAGGTGAAGGCAGAGCTTGCCAAGATGAAGTAAGTCGACGCCGCATCGACCCGTTATGCAGACAAGGGCAGATAGACATCGGGTCTGTCTGCCCTTGACCGCTTTTACTCACAATCGCTTATCAACCAAGAAATGAAGATGAAAAAGACCCTTTACACTCTTCTGTTCGCGAGCCTCCCAATCCTTGCCACTGCGCAAGAGGCTGCTGCGCCCCTCTCGCTCTCAGTCACTGACGAGACTGCGCCCGAATCTACGCCCACCCTACGGTTTGCTTGGTTCAGCCAGGAGGAAGTGCTGCGTTCCATGCCCGAATACCAGGCTGCGGGACGTTATGTCGATTCTCTCAAGACGGAGTACGCCCGTGAGGCTAAACGCTCCGCTGACGACTTCTCGTTGAAGTACGAGGAGTTTCTCGATCAGCAACGCAACCTAGCCACCTCTATCCGCCGCAAGCGCCAGGCCGAACTTCAGGAGCTGATGAGCCAGAATATTGCCTTCAAGGCCGAAGGCGAGCGACTGCTGGCACGTGAGACCCTGCGAGCCTATGCTCCAGCTAAACGCAAGTTGCTGGCCGCTGTGGCAGAGATTGCCCGCCAGCGAGGCTACGCCTTTGTCCTTAATAGTGACGGCGACAACCTCCCCTATGCCGATAGTGCACAAGGCGACGAGATTACGCTCCTACTCAAGCAGGAGTTGAGTGGGAAAAAATAGGAGCGTCCCGCGCCCTTACCCTCTCGCTTGTCTTTCCACACACGGTCTCGTGGTTTCCTGTGTTTCCTTTCATGGTCTCGCTGTTGTCCGTGTTTCCTCACGATATTTCAAGATAAAAAACTCATCACTATGACTCTCCCACAAACTCCCGGACCTATCGGTATCTTCGATTCCGGCTATGGCGGACTGACCATTCTTCAGGGCATCCGCCAACTGTTGCCCCAGTACGACTATGTCTATTTGGGCGACAATGCACGTGCACCCTATGGTTCTCGGTCCTTCGACGTGGTCTATCAGTTCACACGCCAGGCCGTCGTCAAACTGTTTGAGATGGGTTGCCATCTAGTCATCCTGGGCTGCAACACAGCTTCTGCCAAGGCGTTGCGCACCATTCAGCAAAACGACCTTCCCCTGATTGACCCGGCACGTCGCGTGCTGGGTGTGATCCGTCCTACGGCCGAGATCGTGGGCAATCTTACCCGTTCCCGCCATGTCGGCATCCTTGCCACCGAGGGCACGATCCGTAGCCATAGCTACGCCCTTGAGATCAAGAAACTATCGCCCGACATCACCGTTACAGGTGTGGCCTGTCCGCTCTGGGTGCCTATCATTGAGAATAACGAGGCGGGCACCCCTGGTGCTGACTATTTTGTCAAGAAGCGTATCGATCTTATCCTCCATACCGACCCAGCCATTGATACGCTCATCCTCGGCTGCACCCATTACCCCATTCTTCTGCCCACCATCCGTCGCTACGTCCCCAAGGGAGTCAGTGTGGTGGCACAAGGATCGTATATAGCCAGCAGTTTGCACGACTACCTCCATCGCCATCCCGAAATGGAAACACGCTGCACCAAGCAGGGCACCGTTCGCTATTTCACCACCGAGCGTGCAGACAAGTTTCAAGACCATGCCCGCATATTCCTTTCCGACGAGGTGCGCGCACAACACATCAGCTTGGAATAGCTCCAATTCCCTAATACAATTCATCCGATAACGCATGTGGACAGGGTTGCCACAGTGTTATCGGATGAATCCGTTTCTATTTCGAAAAACGTACGTTCAGAAGTTATTTCTTCTGTCCTCGTTCTTGGTCTTCCTTGATAAGCTGGAGAAGGTGCTCCACGGCTTCGGCTTCTGGAATACCACGCTCCACGCATACCTTGCCACGATAGAGGGCGATGCGTCCCACGCCAGCCCCTACATAACCATAGTCGGCGTCTGCCATCTCGCCCGGCCCGTTGACGATACATCCCATGATGCCAATTTTCAAACCCTTCATGCCCTTGGTGGCCTCCTTCACCCGTGCGATCGTCGTCCGAAGGTCGTAGAGCGTGCGTCCGCAGCCCGGACAGGAGATATACTCCGTCTTGACCATGCGCAGTCGCCCTGCCTGCAGGATACCATAAGCTGTGTCGGTGAGATCTTGCATGGCAATGTCGCCATCGTTCATTAGCCAGAGTCCGTCCGTCAGTCCATCCATCATCAGCGCGCCCATGTCCGCAGCCGCCTCCAGTTGCAGGTCTGCCTTCTCCTGCTGTGAGTGTTTGTAGGCTTGTGCGAAGACCACGGGATTCTCGATACCCTCTGCCATCAGTTCGTGGACGAGTGCGCGCTGCTCTCCGAGTCGGTTCTGATGCTGGCTCGGTACGACCACCACTACGTTGGGGTTTGCCTTCAGGCACGCCTTATACTCCTCGGCACAACTACCATAGGGCAGCACCAGGAAGATGGGCGCCGTGTCGGGCACCGCCGAGATATAAGGCATGGCATTGTAGGGGAAGATAGGAAACATATAGTCGGCCACGTCCATGTGTTTCTGCAGCTCCCGTCCAAAGGCGTTGAAATCAACGATGTAGCGTTGTCCCTCTACGGGTTGGTCAGGCATCTGTTGCCCCACATAGATGTAGTCGGGGCGCAGCGCCTCCTGACCCTGTGTAACTCCCTCTTTCGCGCCTTGCACCTCCGACACGATGACCACGGGCGGTTGTGTGCCGCCGATAGGTCCCACAGCCTGCGTCTTGCGACGCTCCGGCCGCAGGTAGTCGAAGTTCTTGGCCTGTACGCCCGGCACGAGGAGATGTCCCTGTTTGCGCCGGATGTAGCGCACGAGGTGCTTGGCGACGGGAATCTCCGCCTCCGGCTCCTCGCTCAGCGATACGCGGATGGTGTCGCCGATACCATCGGCAAGGAGTGCGCCGATTCCCACGGCACTTTTGATGCGTCCGTCCTCGCCCTCACCCGCCTCGGTTACACCGAGATGGAGTGGGTAGTGCATGTCCTCGCGATCCATCTCCGCTACCAGCAGGCGTACTGACCGCACCATGACAACCGTGTTGGACGCCTTGATGGAGATGACCACGTCGTCGAAGTTGTGCTTGCGGAAGATGCGAAGAAACTCCATGCAGCTCTCCACGATACCTTCTGGCGTGTCGCCGTAGCGCGACATGATGCGATCGGAGAGGCTTCCGTGGTTCACGCCAATGCGTACCGCCGTATGGTGCTCCTTGCAGAGGTCGATAAACGTCGTCAGTCGTTCCTCGATCTTTTCCAGTTCCTGTGCGTATTGCTCGTCCGTATATTCCAGGTGCTTGAAGGTACGGGCCGGATCGACGTAGTTGCCCGGGTTGATGCGCACCTTCTCTGTATGGCATGCGGCCACGTCGGCCACGTTGGCGTTGAAGTGGATGTCTGCACAAAGCGGCTGCGTGTAGCCCTCTGCGCGCAACTGGCGGCTGATGTTGGCCAAGTTCTCGGCCTCTCGCCGTCCCTGTGTGGTCAGACGCACCAGTTCGCCTCCTGCGTCGATGATGCGCTTGCATTGCGCCACGCTCCCCTCGGTGTCGAGGGTCGAGGTTGTGGTCATCGACTGGACGCGCACAGGATTGTCTCCACCGATGTTGAGCCGTCCCACATGGGCTACGGTTGCGGCACGCCGCTTATAGTTGAACAAATCTGTCATTTCCCTAAGCTATATTTTAGGTAGAACGTATGAGAAAGATAGAAAACACATAAAGAAAAGTAAAGCGTATGGGCCAGGCGTGTGCCTTAGCACTTGAAGCGATAACCCTCCATGTGCGCAAGCTCCTCGTTGGCCTTCTCTATCTTCTTGCCCAGTCCAGCTTTCCAGTTTTCCACCTTGCGTGCGATCTCCTCGTCGGCCAGCGCCATCATCTCGGCAGCCAGCACGGCCGCATTCTGTGCTCCGTTCACACCCACTGTAGCCACGGGAATGCCCGGTGGCATCTGGATGATGGACAACATGGCATCGAGGCCGTCGAGCATACCCTTGATGGGCACGCCGATCACGGGCAGCGTCGTCGAGGCAGCAATCACGCCCGGCAGTGCTGCCGCCATACCCGCTCCGGCGATGATGACCCTGAGGCCGCGGCCTTTGGCCTCACGCGCAAACTTCTCTACCGCTTCTGGGGTGCGGTGAGCCGACAAGGCGTTGACCTCAAACGGTATTTCCTGCTCCTCAAGCCACTTGCAAGCCTTCTCCATCACTGGAAGGTCGCTTGTAGAACCCATGATGATACTTACTAATGGTTGCATATCCTCGTTTTTTATAAATGATTTCGTATTTTATAATTATGATAATCTGTCTTTAAGATGTGGCTGTCCGCTCTGTCTCTCAGACCCGGCAGTACCATCCCCCTCCTTGCAGAGGTGCATAGCATGGTGCAAAGATAACCATTTTTTCGCAAACGGGTGGCTCGGGTGGCAGAAAAGCAGAAAACATGTGGGCAGACGGGTGGGGAAGTGACGTTTTTCCCACCATCCCAGCTCCCTTTGGCCTGCTCCTGCCCGTTCCAAGCCAAAAAGTTGGCAAGAAATTTTGTACTTACAGGAAATAGCGTTACTTTTGCACAACAAACTAAAAACAATTGAAATGTCATTCATAGCACATTGCAACGAGATTTTCAATCAGGCCATTCGTGATTATCACGTCACCGACAATGTCGATACGCCTATCCATAACCCCTACGAGCGCGACTCGATAGAGAACCGCCTCTATTTGAAGTGCTGGATCGATACCGTACAGTGGCATTTTGAGGATTTGATTCGCGATCCCCATATCAGCCCCGTCGATGGCATGAGCCTCAAGCGTCGCATCGACCGCAGCAATCAGGACCGCACGGACCTGGTGGAGCAGATCGACTCCTACTTCCGTCAGCTCTATTGCGATGTGAAGGTGCTCCCCGAGGCCACGCTCAATACCGAGAGCCCAGCTTGGGCCCTTGATCGCTTGAGCATCCTCGCCCTGAAGATTTACCACATGCGGGAGCAGGCAGAGCGCACCGACGCCAGTCCCGAGCACATTGCAAAGTGCAAGACGAAGCTCGACGTGCTCCTGGAGCAGCAGCGCGATCTCTCCACCGCCATTGGTCAGTTGCTCGACGATATCCAGGCGGGCCGCAAGTACATGAAGGTCTATCGTCAGATGAAGATGTACAACGACCCGACCACCAATCCCGTGCTCTATCAAAACAAAGCGTGAAGGCCGACCATATCATCGTAATCCGCTTCTCCGCCTTAGGCGACGTAGCAATGACGGTTCCCGTCATTGCCTCTTTGGCTGCGCAGTATCCAAAGTTGCGCATCTCTGTCGTAAGTCGCCCGATGGCGCGTCCCCTCTTCCAGCACCTCGCTCCCAATGTGGACTTCATGGCTGCCGATGTGGGCAGCGAGTATCACGGTGTGCGGGGTCTCAACACCCTCTACCGCCGTATGGTGGCCAAGCACCCCACGGCGGTAGCCGACCTCCACGACGTGCTGCGCACGAAGTTTCTTCGCCACCGCTTTACCCTGGAGGGCTTCAAGGTCGCCCATATTGACAAGCATCGCAAGGGCAAGCGCCGTCTCTGCGCCCAAAAGAACAAGGAACTGGTGCAGCAACCCACCTCCTTCGACAACTACGCCGAAGTCTTTGCCAAACTCGGTTACCCCGTTAGTTTCTCCTTTACCTCCATCTTTCCGAAGGAGGGCGCAGACCTCACCCCCCTCGTCCCCGTCGTCGGCCAAAAGGGAGCTAAGGAAGTGTGGGTCGGCCTCGCCCCCTTTGCTGCCCATGCGGGCAAGATCTATCCTGAGGAGAAGATGCGAGATCTCATCGCCTTGCTCAACCAGCGTCATCCCTCGTGGCGTTTCTTCCTTTTTGGTGGTGGCGGACGTGAGCGAGATCTCCTTACGGCCTGGGCCGAACCCTTCCCGAAGACACAGTGTGTGGGCACGCTGCTTCATTCCCTCGATGAGGAACTGATCCTCATGAGTCGCCTTGACGCGATGGTGAGCATGGACAGCGCAAATATGCATCTGGCCAGCGTTGTCGGCACTCCTGTGGTGAGCGTCTGGGGAGCTACCCATCCCTTTGCCGGATTCATGGGATGGGGTCAGCCTGCCGAGAATGCAATACAGGTGGAGGACCTCCCTTGCCGTCCCTGTAGCGTCTATGGCAACACCCCCTGCCTGCGGGGCGACTTTGCCTGTATGGCTGGCATTGCCCCCGAGCGGATCGTCAAGCGCATAGAGGAGGTCGTGGCGAAATAGGTATTGCGCGTATCCCCAATTGTGCCACCCCTCTTGTCCCTCTTTTCCTTGTTGCTCTTTCTCGATTTTCGCGTTCTGTTTCAAGCGTCGTTCTTTCTTTGCCTCTGTTTTTTATATAACAACCCACTTCGATGATGGAAAGTAGCATGAGCACTCGCTACCAACGCTACCTGCGGTTGGAAAAAGGATTCTCCCCCAATACCGTCGATGCTTATATGCGCGACCTGGGGAAGCTGCTCCGCTATCTCTTTACGGAGCGGACCGACGTGCTCGACGTACGCTTGGAGCAGTTGGAGCACTTTGCCGCCTCACTCGCCGACCTTGGTATCAGTGCGCGTTCCATGGCGCGAATCCTCAGTGGCGTCCGCCAGTTCTACCGCTGGCTCGTCCTTGACGGCTACCTCAAGGCTGACCCCACCGTTCTTCTGGAGTCACCCAAGCAGCCCGCCCATCTGCCCGAGGTGCTCTCCACTGCTGAGGTCGATATGCTGGAGGCCGCCATCGATCTCTCCAAGTGGGAGGGACAGCGCAACAAAGCCATCATTGAGGTGCTCTTCTCCTGTGGACTTCGCGTCTCCGAACTCGTCAACCTCAAGTTTCAGAACCTCTTTGTCGAGGAGCGCTACCTCCGCATCCTGGGGAAGGGCAGCAAGGAGCGCCTTGTTCCTATCTCGCAGCGAGCCATCGACGAACTGATGCTATGGAATGCCGACCGCAATGCCATGCGTGTCAAACCCGGTGAGGAAGATTATGTGTTTCTCAACCGTCGTGGCCACCACCTCACCCGCACGATGGTGCTCATCATGGTGAAACAGTATGCGCGGGCAGCAGGCATCCAGAAGACCATCTCCCCCCACACCCTGCGCCACAGTTTTGCCACGGCCCTGCTCGAAGGCGGAGCCGACCTGCGTGTCATCCAGGCCATGCTGGGCCATGAAAGTATCGGTACAACAGAGATCTACACCCATATCGACACCTCCACGCTGCGCGAGGAGATCCTCAACCACCATCCCCGCAACATCAAGTGGGCCCGCGAGCACGGTATCGACCGCAGCAAGTCCTCGGAGAGACGATAGGCCCACCCTCACACTTAGTCTTATGTCACAGCCCCTCACCCATTCCTTTCCCCTCCTGCTGCCCACGGTCCTCCTGTTGCTCGGTATCGTCTTTGCGGGATGGGTGGGTTGGTCCGTCGGGGTGTGGGTGGCGTCGCTCTCTGCCACCCTCATTGTTCTGTTCCTCTGCCGCCGCCACCCCAAGGCCAGCAACTTCCTGATCCTGACGGCCCTGTTTCAGTTGGGCGCCTGGCTTTCTGCCCAGGCTGAGGCTGGCCTCCATCGCCTGCTGCCCAAGGAGAAGGTATGCTATGAGGCTGTGGTGATGAGCGAACCCGTGCCTCGGGGCAAGGTCGTGCGCTTCGACATGGCTGTTCTCCAGCACCAAGGCAAGCCCCTCCTCGTCAAGGCCCAGTTGCTCCGCGACACGATCTCGCATCGCTACGACCGTCTCCATGTCGGTGACGGCCTCCGTGCTGTTTCCATCCTCGAAACCCCACAACGTTGGGCCGCTTCCACCTTCGACTATGCGCGTTGGCTCCGTCTGCACGGTTTCTCCGCCCAGACCTTCCTCCTTCCCTCCAACTGGCAGAAGGCCCGCGTCTCCCTGCAACCCTTGGGCTGGTGGAATCGCCTCGTGCTCCAGGCGCGCCAAGTCCGTCAACACCTCTTGGACCGCTACCGCCAGTGGCAGATTGGTGGCGATGAGGCTGCCGTCGTTGCTGCCCTCTCGCTTGGCGACAAGAGCGGTCTGTCGAAGCGCCTTCGCGACGACTATAGCCGGGCGGGTGTGGCCCATGTCTTGGCTCTCTCCGGCCTCCACCTCGGCATCCTCTGTGGCCTCTTCTCTCTCTTCTCGCGCCGCCGATCCGGCCGCTGGTTATCCTCGTTGCTCACCCTTACCTGTGCCTGGGCCTTTGCTCTGCTGACGGGTCTCTCGCCGTCGGTCGTGCGAGCCGCCCTGCTGCTCTCCCTCTATTCCGTCTTCTTTTTGGCACTCCGCCGCCCGCAGCCTCTCAACGTCCTCTTGGCCACGGTGCTCCTCATGGTCATCGTCCGTCCGCTGCTGGTCTATGACCTGGGCTTCCAGCTCTCGGTTCTCTCAGTGTTGTCCATCCATCTTTTCCTGCCCATCCTCGTTCCGCCATTCCTCGTGGCTCCCAAGACGTCGCGCAGGGCCGTATGGTGGCGCCGTCTTGCCCGCGGCCTGTGGACCTTCGCCAGCCTTTCCATTGCCGCCCAGATCGGCACGTCGCCCCTCGTAGCCTACGCCTTCGGGTCGCTCCCCACCTATTTTCTCATCTCCAATCTTGTGGCCGTTCCCTGTGCCACTCTTCTGCTCTACCTCGTCGTGGCTCTCTTTCTTACCACACCCTTGCCCGTAGTGCAAACAGTTGTTGCCCAAATGGTAGTGAGCGTTGCCAAGGTGATGAACGAGGTGCTTCGATGGGTCTCCTCCCTGCCTTGCGCCACTATCGAGCTGCATCCCACCATTCTCCAGACCGTGCTTTGCTACGCCCTATTCCTTACAATTTGGGCTATGGGCTGGCGTCTGCAGCAGCGTTTTCAGTCGTCGAAGAATGAGCTTACGTGAGAGGAACCCTACCCTTATTGTAAAAATGTGTTATTATTGATTAAAAGAAAAGCCCCTAACTTTGTGCTTTCGAAGAATTTAAGTAATTTTGTGCGCCAATGAAAATGTATATACTAATCATCAATAAATAACGAGCATGAAACTTAAACACTTTCTTGTAGTGGCTTTTGCTTTCGTCGCCGGAATGGCCTCTGCCCAGCAGATGCCTGCCATCCCTATCGATCCCAATGTGCGCATCGGTAAGTTGGACAACGGACTGACGTATTACATCCGCCACAACAACTGGCCGGAAAACGTGGCCAACTTCTACATTGCCCAGCGTGTGGGATCCATCCAGGAGGAGGAGTCTCAGCGCGGACTGGCCCACTTCTTGGAGCACATGGCCTTCAATGGCTCTGAGCACTTCCCCGACAGTACGCTCCTCGAGTACACCCGCTCCCTGGGTGTGGAGTTTGGTAGCGACCTCAATGCCTACACGGGCATTGACCAGACCGTTTACCGCATCTGCAACGTTCCGACGAAGCGCCAGACGGCCCTCGACTCCTGCCTCTTGATCCTCAGAGACTGGAGCAACGGCCTCACGCTGGAGGACAAGGAGATCGACCAGGAGCGTGGCGTTATCCACCAGGAGTGGCAGATGCGCACGTCAGCCTCGATGCGTATTTTCGAGCGCACGCTTCCGCTTCAGTATCCGGGTTCTAAGTATGGCGAGCGTCTGCCCATCGGTCTGATGTCGGTGGTGGACAACTTCAAGTACAATGAGCTCCGCGACTACTATCACAAGTGGTATCACCCAGGCAACCAGGCCATCATCGTCGTCGGTAACATCGATGTCGATCATACCGAGGCCGAGATCAAGCGTCTCTGGAGCGACGTGAAGAAGCTCGAGAACGCCACGCCCGTCGTCGATGTGCCCGTGCCCGACAACGACAAGGCCATCTATATCTTCGACAAGGACAAGGAGTTGCAGCAGAGCAGTATCACCATCGCCATGAAACACGACCCCGTGGACGACAAAGCCAAGGAGACCGTGGACTACCTGCTGGAGAACTATGCCAAGACGATGATCAGCATGATGCTCAACCAGCGCTTCTCCGAGATGACGCAGAAGGAGGATTGCCCGTTCTTCGGTTCTTACGCCTACGACGGTCAGTATATCTACTCCAAGACGAAGGATGCCTTCAACCTGGCTGGTAGCGCCAAGGAGGGCCACGAGCTCCAGGCTCTCGCCGCCATGTACCGCGAGGCCCAGCGCGTGCGCCAGTTTGGCTTCACCGCCACGGAGTACGACCGCACCAAGGCCGAGTATCTCTCCCAGCTGGAGTCTTCCTACGAGAATCGCAACAAGATCAAGAACGACCAGTTTGGCGACGAGTATCGTGACAACTACCTCGGCAACGAGCCTATCCCCGGCATCGAGACCGAGTATCAGATCATGTCACAGCTCATCCCGATGCTGCCCGTCGATATGATCAACGAGTATGCCAAGGACCTCATCTCCGACAACGATACCAACCTCGTCGTCACGCTCTATGAGCAGGAGAAGGACGGCAAGATCTACCCCACCGAGGCCCAGATGCAGCAGACCATCAACGGTGTGCGCACTGAGAAGCTCGAGGCCTACAAGGACAACGTGAAGAACGAGCCGCTGCTCGACGAGACCAAGCTGCCGAAGGCTGGCAAGATCGTCAAGGAGAAGGAGAATACGAAGTTTGGCTACAAGGAGCTGACGCTCTCCAATGGTGCCCGCGTCATCCTGAAGAAGACCAACTACAAGGACAACGAGATCCAGTTCCAGGCCATGGCCCGTGGCGGCAAGAGCCTCTATGGCAAGGCAGACTACAACAACCTCAAGTGCTTCGACTTCGTGATGGGCACCTGCGGTCTGGGCAACTTCTCTAACAATGAGTTGCAGAAGGCCCTCCTCGGCAAGCAGGCCAACGTCGGCGTAGGTCTCCGCCGGTACTACCAGTACCTCAGCGGCTTCTCCGTCCCGAAGGATATCGAGACGCTGATGCAGCTTATCTACCTCAACTTCACCGCCGTCAGCAAGGACGAGGACAAGTATAAGTCCACGATGGCCATGGTGGCTCAGTCTCTGAAGAACAAGGGTCTCTCTCCCGAGGCCGCCTTCGGCGACTCGCTGACCTGCGCTATCTACAACCACGACGCGCGCTACACTCCGCTGGAGGAGGCCGACCTGGCCCATATCAGCTACGACCGCATCCTGCAGATCCAGAAGGAGCGTTTCGCCAATGCCAGTCAGTTTACCTTCTACTTCGTCGGCAACTTCGATGAGGCTACGATCCGTCCGCTCATCGAGAAGTATATTGGCGCCCTGCCGAAGGGCAAGGCCTCTAAGTGGGTCAGCGCCGATCCTATCGCCAAGGGCATCGTCAATGTCAACTTCAAGCGCAAGGCCGAGACTCCGAAGGCCATGGCCAGCGACTTCTACCACATGCCGATGGACTACAACATCGAGAACGTTGTTCTCGCTGACGCAGCCGGCCAGGCTCTCTCTATGGTCTATCTGAAGACCATCCGCGAGGACGCCTCTGCTGCCTATAGCGTGGGTGCACACGGTTCTGTGAGCCGCATGGGCGACAAGGCGTTTGTCCAGATCTTCGACCAGTGCCCGATGGACTACAACAAGGCCGAGCTCGCCCTCTCCCTGCTGGAGGGTGGCATGAAGGACTGCGACAAGTACATCGATGCCGACAAGGTGGAGAAGATCAAGGCCAACATGCTCAAGAACCTCGACGAGGAGCTCAAGACCAATGGTTACTGGCTCAACGTCATGGACGAGTACAACGAGACGGGTGTGGACCTCTACACCACCCATCGTGCTGCCATCGAGAGCCTCACGCCGGCCAAGATCGTTGCCTTCCTCAAGAAGGTCGTGGCCTCCAACAACCACATCCAGGTGGTGATGCTCCCGGAGCTCTAAACCATCCTGCATAGAACAACCCATTAGCAAGAAGCGGTGGAAGACCTCTGTGGTTTTCCACCGCTTTTTGCTCTATTTGCCCTGCGCCACCTCCATCCTCATACGCTGGAGAGCAAGGTCTGCCCCCATCTGTTCTTTGCCGGTGAGGTGTGTGATGTCGATGCTGTCACGGGAGGTTTCAACCTCCAGGCCGCCTGGACGATGGGCCATGTCGTGGGGCGCCATATTGTGGACTGAAGCCACTGGGTCCTTTTGCAGGATGACCACACAAAAAGCGAGGCTGGGGAGAGGATGAAAAGTGGGCTTGTCGTAAAATCATAATAACATTATGGCATTGGCACTGCTGGCAAGAGAGGAAATGATAGGGATTGGTCGATTGGAAGGAAGAAAAAGAGACCGCTGCGCCCCCCTTGCCAAAGCCATGTCGGATGGGTCGAAAAATGAAGTTAACTTCATAGCCCGATGAAGTTAACTTCGTAGGCCGATGAAGTTAAGTCCTTCAAAGTGGCATAAAAAAAGGATCCCCCCGCGTCACACGGAGAGACCCTCATGGCTTTGGTGGGCGAGACCAGGTGGCTGCCTGACACACCCTTGCGTTTTGTTATCCTTTACATTCTTTTACCTCTTGTGGTAGTACGGGCATAGCACCGTTTTGTGTGCACACATACGCGCTCACCTCGACAGCGAGTCGGTGGGCTTCGGCCACGCTCTTACCGTATAGGATCGCAGCGCAGAAGGAACCCGTGAACGAGTCGCCAGCGCCCACGGTGTCGGCAACCTTCACCTTCGGGGTGGGTTGGTAGGACATGGTGCCGCGCGTAAAGACATAGCTGCCGTTGATGCCGCAAGTGAGCACGAGCATGTCGAGGTTGTACTTGCCGAGGATGAGCCAGCATTTGTTTTCGATATCAAGTCCCGGGTAGCCAAACATGCGGCCGATGAGCACCAGTTCCTCGTCGTTAATCTTCAGGACGTTGCAGCGCTTGATGCTGGCGCGGATGGCCTCTTTGGTGTAGAAGTTCTGTCGTAGGTTGATGTCGAAGATCTTCATGCAGTCCTTGGGTGTAGCGTCGAGGAAACTGTATATCGTGTTGCGGCTCACCACGTTGCGCTGAGCCAGCGATCCCCAGCAGACGGCACGCGTCTTTCGGGCTACGGCCTCGATGTTTTTGTTGAAGGGGATGTTGTCCCAGGCCACGTTCTCCTTGATGTCGTAGGTCGGTACGCCGCCAGCGTCGAGTGTCACCTGCACCGTACCCGTGGGGTAGGGCACGCGCGGCATACAGTAGGCCAGTTTCTTGGCCTCCAGCTGTTCGATGGTCTCCTCGGCCAGCTTGTCCTCGCCAAGCGCACTCACGGCGATGGCGTTGAGGCCGAACTGTCCGGCGTGGAAAGCGAAGTTGGCAGGAGCGCCACCCAGTTTTTTGCCGTCGGGAAGGATGTCCCAAAGAGCCTCGCCGAGGCCCACTACATATTTATCGTTCGTTGTCATATAGGTAGTTGTTATTGTGTTATTGTTGTTTCACTTGAGGAATATAGCTGAGCAGATAGGCCACTCCTACGGCCATCACTACGGCTGCCGCGGTCTGCGGGTGTTGCAGGCCGGAAGTCTTGGCGGCGTCGCTGGCCAGACCCATCAGCAGCGGGAAGACCGTGCCGCCGAAGAGGCCCATGATCATCAGTCCGCTCACCTCGTTCTTCTTCTCTGGGGCCGAGATCATGGCCTGGGAGAAGACGATAGAGAAGACGTTGCTATTGCCGTAGCCCACCAGTGCGATCGAGGCCCAGAGCACCCACTGCTCCGTGGCGAACACGAAGCCCGCCATGGCCACGCCCATCATCAGGACGATGAGGGCGAAGAAGGCGCGGATGTTGATTCGGCGCATGAGGATGGACCCCGTGAGGCAGCCGAGGGTGCGGAAGGCGAAGTAGATGCTCGTAGCGTACTCAAACTGGCTGAGCGTGTCGCCCGGGGTGCCCAGGCGCTCCAGGAGAATCTTCGGCGCCACGGCGTTGGTGCCCACATCAATGCCCACATGACACATGATGGCTACGAAGGAAAGCAGGACGACGGGCGCGCCGAGCATCCGCACGCTGGCCAGTACGCCTGAGGTCTGGTCCTGGGCGGGTTCCTCCTCGATGGGGGTCATGCCGAGCCACAGCGTGGCGGCCATGCCGATGAGGAAGAAGAGCAGGAAGAGGATACGCCAGCTCAGGCCGAAGGTCGGTGCCGTGGTCGTGGCGCCCCATGCCGCGATGAGCGGGGCGATAAACGAGGCGATGGCCTTGACAAACTGACCGAAGGTGAGCGTGGAGGCAAGGTGGCCCTTGACCAGGATCGTCACGAGCGGATTGAGAGAGGTCTGCATGATGGCGTTGCCGATGCCCAGCAGCGAGAAGGAGATGTACATCAGCCAGAGCTGGCTCTCCTTGGTCGGCATGAAACTGTCGAAGAGGGGAAGGAATACGGCCAGCGTCGTGACGATGATGGAGAGGAGTACCGTCTTCTTACGGCCAATCTTATTCATCAGCATGCCCGTGGGCACGGAGAAGATGAGAAACCAGAAGAATACGAGCGAGGGGAAGAAATTGGCAGCTGAGTCGCTGAGGCCGAAGTCTTCCTGCATGTTGTTGGACACAGCGCCGACGAGATCGACGAAGCCCATCGTGAAGAAAGTGATCATCACCGGGACGAGTGTCATCTTGGAAGAATTGTTGTTGCTCATTGGCTGATACGTTTTTGTTGTCATTGGGAATAGTATAGTTACGAATTGTGCTGCAAAGGTAGAGATATTCTCGCCAGGGGGATATCAATCATGTTTCGCAGGATAGTAAAAACCGAACCGCGTAACATTTTTGCTACAAATGTAACATGCCGGACAGGCCAGGCGCCAGGCAGCCCGCGGGGACGTCGTTGCTACTTTTCGTTCATTGAATAATAAAAATGTTGCATGTAACAAAAGTGAATGCCGATGAACGGAATTTTAACCCCTGATGGCGTCGATCTTCGTAACTTTGCAGCCGTAAACAATAACTGAACCGTTATGCAACATTTCAACACAGCAAAACTTGGCGCCTTGGCTCTTGCCTCCATTATGGCAACCGCGGCCAGCGCGCAGAATGAAGGAAAGCGGACGGACCACTCCAAGGAGGAGGGCGACCGCAACGTGATGCTCAACGCGGCCAGCGCCAACGGCCCGCGCGAGATCCAGATCGGACTCCCCTCCGCCGACGTCAATGTGCTGGAGAACGGACTCCCCGTTACCTATGCCACCAATCCCCACACCGTCAACGCCACGTGGCGCTCGGATGCCAGCCTCTCCCATGTCGGACTGCTGAAGATCTCAGAGACGGCTATCACCACTGGCAACATCGGCTATGCCGTCAACTCGCAGACGCAGCTCGGACAGAAGGGATTTCAGGGTACGCTCAACTACAAGACCAACCACTTTGGCCTGCAGGAGATGTCGCTCAACATGAATGGATCGCTCAACAAGGATCTCTTCTACAGTGCAAGCATGTACCAGGACTTCGACCCAGGTACCTTCAAGGTGCGCTCCTCGCAGTATCAGGACCGCACGCAGATCTACAAGCTGGCCCTCACCCAGCGCTACGCGGCAGGAAGGGGCGAGCTGACGGCAATGTACAAGTATGCCAACTCCCACCCCGTCTACAACTACGCCATGCAGTCGGCTCCATTCATCTATGTCGGCGACGGCAGCGTGAAGGAGTTTGGCGACTTCAAGCTCGGAACGACTTCCTATCTCCCCGTCGATGCCAACATCACCTATCGTGATATGCGCACCGGCACGCTGCGACAGACCTCGCTCTACGATTACTGTGGCAACCGATCCTCGGAGTTCTCGCTCCTGAACAACTTCCGCTTCGACAATGGGCTCAACTGGAAGACGGCCTTCCGCTTCGACCACGCCCGGGGTGCACTGGTATTCCAGACTCCGATGCAGCTCATCGACCTCCAGGCCGACGGTGCAGCCGCCAACTACCAGTACATGCAGCAAGACGCCATGGGACAACCGCAGCACTACGGCGGACGCTACGTCCAGACACGTATGTCGTGTCTCAACGCAGGTACCATCAACGAGATGCTCCTCACCTCGGAACTCTCAAAGACCTTCCGCACCTCCACGCTGCGCATCGGCGTGAACGAGTGGTACTACCACATCGACTACTGCTCCAACACGACAATGTACGACCAAAGCGTGCCCGAGGACGGATCCTACGCCGTGCGCCTCTGGGACGCCAGCAAGCGCCAGAGCATCTTTTATGACTTTAACAAGAACGCCTCGGAGTACTACCAGGGACACGAGAACAAACTGGCCTTCTACTTCACACACGACTGGGACATCACGCCGCAGCTCAACGCCTACTACGGCGCGCGCATCGAGTGGCAGCGACTGAAGGGCGAGAACGCCGCGGTCAAGAACGCGGCCGGCGAATATGTGGGACGCTTTGCCGACTACTACCTCGGCACCACCGCTCCCGACGGTACGCTGATCGCACCGACGCAGATGGCATACAACTGGGTGAACTACGACTTCACGGCAGCGCTGACCTACAAGCTGACGAAGAATTTCGGATTCACGGGCGACTTCACCTACATCGTGCAGCACCCCACGATCTCGACCTTCGCGCCCGCCACGATGCCCAACACGGGCAGAATCAGCGTGCCTCTGGGACGCGCAGGTATCTACTACAACAACCCGTGGCTGAGTCTCACCTCTCTCTTCTCATACATTTCAAAGACCAACAACAACTCTACGCTCAACCTTCAGCATGACGGAGAAATCAAGGCTGCTCCGTTGACCTATGACATTCAGACGTGGGGCTGGACCACCGACGTGGTCGCACACCCCTTCAAAGGATTCGACTTCCACTTCCTATTCACTTACCAGAAACCGACCTACAAGAAGTATGAGACCAGCGTGAAGTTTGCAAGCGGCTACGAGGGAAAGATCAACGCAACGGGAAATATCGTGGCAGAGGTGCCGCAGGTGCTCATCGAGCTCGACCCCAGCTACATGATCACGCCGGAATTGAAGCTCTGGGCTTCTTTCCGCTACTTCTCCAAGACCTACGCCAACATCAACGAGGCCTACTATTTCAACGGCCACTGGGAGACTTTCGGTGGTGTCAACTGGCAGGCCAGCAAGTGCTTGTCGCTCGGATGCACCGTGGTCAACTTCCTCAACCAGACGGGTGCCAAGGGTAGCATCGCTGGTGCGGAGCTCATCACCAAAGACGAGGCCAAGGGCATCAACAACCAGCTCATGACGGGCTCCTACCTCCGCCCGTTCACCGTGGAGCTCTCGGCCACACTGAAGTTCTAACCAAATGTTTCACGACTAAAATCATAAGACAATGAAGATCAAGTATCTGCTTTCGGCAGGAGCATTCGTGGCCCTCTCGGCCACGGCACAGACCCTGCAGACCACACAGAAGGGCGACACCACGATCATCAAGGTGGAGAACCCGACGAAGTATCTCATCCTCCCCATAGAGGAGGAGCGTCCCGAGGCCCAGCTGCAGCTCTATAGCGGCAAGGCCACGGACACCTGGATGGACGTACGACTGGCCGTGGGCAAGACCGACTACTGCGTGCCCTTCGCCCTCACGCAGGGCAAAGAGGCAGTGGTGAAGATCGTAGGACTGCCGAAAGACGCCGTGGCACTGAAGGAGATGAAACTATCGGACACCTTCGACACGACCAATACGGACTACTACCGCCCCGTCTATCACCACACGCCGCTCTACGGATGGATGAACGACGCCAACGGACTCACCTACAAGGATGGGGAGTATCATCTCTACTTCCAGTACAACCCCTACGGATCGAAGTGGGGCAACATGCACTGGGGCCACTCCGTCAGCCGCGACCTCGTACACTGGGATCATCTCGACCCCGCCATCGCCCGCGACCCGATGGGACACATCTTCTCGGGAAGCACCATCGTCGATACGCGCAACTCGGCAGGATTCGGCAAGAACGCAATCATCGCCTACTACACTTCCCACAGCATGAGAAACGGCAAGCAGGTGCAGGTGCAGTGTATGGCTTACAGCAAGGACAACGGACGCACCTTCATCAAGTATAAGGGCAACCCCGTGGTCACGCCGTTCGACGGACTGGAGAACTTCCGCGACCCGAAGATCTTCTGGTATGAGCCCACGAAGTCGTGGTATATGATCGTGTCGGCCGACAAGAATATGCGCTTCTATCAGTCGAAGAATCTCAAGAAGTGGACCTACGTAAGCCAGTGGGGCGAGGGCTTCGGAGCCCAGCCCAACCAGTTTGAGTGTCCCGACTTCTTCCCGCTGGCCGTTGATGGCGATTCAGCCAACAAGAAGTATGTCATGATCGTCAACGTCAACCCAGGTTTCGTCTTTGGCGGTTCGGCCACGGAGTATTTCGTCGGAGAGTTTGACGGCAAGGAGTTCAAGTGTGACTCGAAGCCTACCACCGTGAAATGGCTCGACTGGGGCAAGGATCACTACGCCACCGTCACCTTCTCCAACCTTGGAGGACGCATCGTTGCCGTGCCCTGGATGAGCAACTGGCAGTATGCCAATGCCACTCCGATCCATCAGTATCGTGGCGCCAACGCGCTGCCGCGCGAACTGAAGTTGTTCTCCAACCATGGCGAGACCTATGTCTCGGCCAATGTCGTGGAGGAGGCCCGCGCCCTGCGCAAGGAGACCAAGCAGTTGGGCAACGTGGCCGTGGACAACGCCAACCCCTATGTTCAGCGCAACCTCTTCGAGGGTAGCGACGGAGCCTTCGAGCTGGAGGCCGACGTGACGCCGAAGGAGGCCGATGTGGTCGGGATCGTGCTCTACAACGACAAGGAGGAGCGCACGGTCCTCTATCTCGACCTCAAGAAGAAGCGCGTCGTCATGGACCGCTCGGAGAGCGGACTCACCGACTTTGGTCGGCTGGCCGAGCGCCACGATATCGAGAAGCGTGCCGAGGCAGCTGGCGAGATGAAGGGAAAACTGTCGCAGGACCTTGTCGTCAACTACAAAAACGACTTCGCCCTCGGCACATGGGCTCCGCTCGCACTCTGCGACGACGACCACTCTGCTGGCAATGGCTGCTGTGCTGAGGCCCCCGTGGCAGCACAGTGTGGCAAGACTTACCATCTGGATGTCTTCGTCGATAAATGCTCCGTCGAGCTCTTTGTAGATGGCGGACGCATCGCCATGACCAACCTGGTGTTCCCCACCGTGCCCTACAACCACGTGAAGGTCTATGCTGAGGGTGGCAAGGCGGAGGTGAAAAACCTTACGGCCTATCGTCTGGGCCTGTAAGGGGTATGTGTCCCCGTCGCATGGGGATGTCTCAATGAAAGAGAGAGAAAAGGCTGGTGGGCTATCCTAAGGCCATGGCAGACCGCTCAGCCGTCTTCTGATAATGGCGAGGGACAGGAAGTGTTTCCTGTTCCTCGCCTTGCTGTTTGGTGCGGTCGTGAAGGCTACTTTTCGCTTGCTGGGTGGAAGAAGGGGAAGCGTTTTCTTCTGCTAGCATAGGGCCGGACGAAGGGCCTTAGAATCTGGGAAATGCAAAAAGCACACAAATTGTTTGCCTGTCTTGTCTTTTTTATGTAATTTTGGGCGCCCAAATATACTAAAAAGCCGTTTTATGCTAAAGTCTATTCAGCATTTCGCTTATATCGCTGCCCTGATGGCAGCCCTCGCCCTTCTGGCCTCTTGTACTGGCGGGAAGAAACGTTATGTCATCGGTGTCTCGCAATGTTCGGAGGACGTATGGCGCGAGAAACTCAACCAGGAACTGCGGGTGGCGGCCCTATACTATAATAATATGGACCTCGATATCGCCTCGGCCAACGACGACGTACGGCTGCAGACGGATCAGATCAACCGCTTTGTGGACAAGGGGGTCGATCTGCTCATCGTGGCGCCAGGACAGGTCTCGATCTCTCCCGCCATCGACCGTGCTTATGAGAAGGGAATACCTGTGATCATCTTCGACCGCCGCACGCGATCCAACAAATATACGGCCTATATCGGTGCCGACAATCGTGAGATCGGCGCGTCGATGGGAGAATACCTGGGGGGTGCGCTGCCCAAAGGAGGACGTGTGGTGGAGTTGTGTGGACTCTCGTCTTCGTCGCCGGCGATAGAGCGGGCGGAGGGCTTCGATAGCGTAGTTGCCGTGCGTCCCTCAATCGACATCGTGGCTAAGCTCCACGCCGATTGGACGGAGCAGGGAGGCTTCCGAGCCATGGACTCGCTGCTGCGTAGTTCGCATCCCGATTTCGACTGCCTCTTTGCTCACAACGACCGTATGGCGATGGGCGCGCGTCGGGCAGCGCAGGAGCACGGACTGGACCTCCAGCGCATCCGCTTCTGCGGAATCGACGCCATGCCGCAGAAGGGAGCCGGACTGGAACTCGTCAAGGACGGGACGCTCTTTGCTTCCTATATCTATCCGACGCGTGGCGACGAGGTGATGAGGCTGGCAATGAATATTCTTGAAGGGAAGTCCTATCAGCGCGAAAACCGTCTATCTTCGGCCCTTGTCACCCGTGACAACGCCCGCGTGCTACTCATGCAGAACGATGAGACCATGCGCCAGCAGGATCACCTCGCCACACTCCGCTCGCGTATCGACAAGGCAGCCGACGACTTCAATACGCAGCGTGGCTACCTCCTGGTGCTCTTGTTCTTCGTCGTGCTGCTCGTCGTGGCCTGTGGTTTGGCCGTCAGGGCTTATGTGGCCAAGGCGCGCATCAACCGCCAGCTCAATGCTTCTATGGATCAGCAGCGACAGATGACGGAGGAGATGGAGCGGATGACGCAGACGCAACTGCAGTTTTTCACCAATGTGAGCCACGAGCTACGCACGCCGCTGACGCTTATCGCCGGACCGACTGATCAGCTACTGGAGGACGACACCGTGCAGGGAGCGCATCGCATGATGCTGGAGATGGTGCGGCGCAACACGCGCATCCTCATACAACTCGTGGGCGAGATACTCGACTTCCGCAAGGTACAGAACAACAAGGCGCACTTGCATCTCAACCGCTTCGCCTTGCAGCGGGAACTGGCGACATGGGCCAACGACTTCCGGGCGGTGGCGGCGCGCCGTAAGATCACCATCGATGTGGACGCCTCGGAGGTGAGACAGGATGCCGTGATCATTGCTGACCGCGACAAGCTGGAGCACATCTACTTCAACCTGATGTCGAATGCGCTAAAATATACGCCTGAGGGCGGACGGATCACGACGGCATTGTCCTACGACGGCAAGCAGTATGTGCTCAGCGTGAGCGATACGGGCAAGGGAATTGAGGAGGAGGCGCTGCCTCATCTCTTCGACCGCTTCTTCCAGGCGCGCGGTGCTGTCGGCGGGACGGGAATCGGACTGTCGTTGGTCAAGGCCTACGTGGATCTCCATCATGGCGACATTCGCGTGGAGAGCAACGAGGGAGAGGGCACAAGGTTTTTTATCTCGCTGCCTGCCGCCCAGCCAGGCTACGACCCTGCCAAGGATCGCGAGGCAAGGCCGGTGGCGGAGCGGGAACTGGTAGACGATAGCTATGTGCCCGAGGATATCAATGCTAAGGAGGCGGCGGATCGCATCACCAATGCCGAAGACTTCGATGCGGACCGCCCGTTGGTGCTCATCATCGATGACAACAACGGGATGAGGGCCTATCTGCGGTCTATCCTGAAAGACCGGTATAATGTCTCGGAGGCGGCAGACGGTCGCCAAGGCCTGGAGAAGGCGCGGCGCGAGGTGCCGAAGTTGATAGTCTGCGACGTGATGATGCCAGTCATGGATGGCCTGGAGTTTACGCGTCAACTGAAGGAGGACATTGCGACGAGCCATATCCCCGTCGTCTTGCTCACGGCGCGCTCGTTGCCCGAACAGCGTGAGAAGGGTTACGAGACGGGTGCCGACTCCTATCTGACGAAGCCTTTCTCAGGACAGGTGCTCCTCTCGCGTATCGACAACCTGCTGCGCTCGCGCACGCTGCTGCGCTCTCTCTTCTCGGGCGATAAGGCGGAGGCGGCCGAGGAGGAACGGCTCTGCTCGCAGGATAAGACTTTCGTGACAAGACTGCGGGAAATCATCCAGCAGCATCTCGCCGACTCCGACTTCTCGGTAGAGCGGCTGGGTGAGGAGATCGGCCTTTCGCGCGTGCAACTCTACCGCAAAGTGAAGGTACTCACGGGCAAGACGCCCGTGGAACTCCTGCGCAAGGCCAGACTGATGAAGGCGCGCACGATGGTGACGACGACCGACCGCTCCATCGCAGAGATAGCCTACGCCACGGGTTTCACCTCGCCATCTTATTTCAACAAGTGCTTCAAGGATGAGTTTGGTGTCAGCCCTGGCGGAATGAGGGGATAGTGCTCGCGCGCTTCTTCTTTCTTCACAGGCTTCCTCTTGTTGTTTCTTCTGTTGTCTCTTTCCACACAGTCTGCATTATTTCTTCTTCTGCATTCTGTGATTAAAGGGCGCAGAGGAAATTCTCCGTGGATTGCCCCTGCGCCAGTATTTATCCCTCAGTAAAATGTCTATTCAACGACGTTGAATAGACATTCGACAACGTTGAATGCGGATTCGGTGACGCTGAACGCACATTCAACGTCGCTGGACAGAACTTTCTTCTAGGCAAAAGTACATCTTTTCCTAATAACAACCAAGACTATTTCTTGGGAAATGCGACAAGGGGAGGCAGTTCCGAGACTAACGGACCTGCCTCCCCTTGCATGGGTTGGTGGATGGAAATCGCCTTCAATTAGCGATCCTTACTTTGGTTTACTCAAAGCGGATGGTTCCCTCCACTTTGTCCTTGACCGGTTGCTCCTCTCGGACTTGCTCGGGAGCCGACTTCTTCTTGATTTCATTCAGCATCGGTTTGGTCCTGTTGAAGGTGGGAATCGACTCTACGTCGAGGATCACGTCCTCGTTGTCGAGGTCGTCCTGCGAGAAGAGGTAGATGTGTGGACGTGCCTTGGTCAGTTTGTCTCCGTTGTCGCGATAGTATCTGTCGCGTCTGTTGCTACGCTCCGCGTCGGCTTCCTCCTGCTCGGCCTTCTTCTGTGCCTCCTCCTGGGCACGCGCCTTGTCCAGGCGGCTATGGTAGTTGGCCACATCCTCCAGGTCGTCGAGGCCGAAGCCCGTGGCGAGGATGGTGATCTTTACCTTCTTCTCCAAGGTGTTGTCGATGGCAATACCCCACTTCAACTCGAAGTTGGATCCGAAGCGACTCATGAAGTTGTTGATCTCGTTCATCTCCTCCATGGCCAGTCCGTCGGTGCCATTATCGCTGCTGAAGGCTATGGAGAGGAGGATTTTCTGCGAGTTATAGACATCGTTGTCGTTGAGCAGCGGTGAGTTGAGTGCGTCGTCAATGGCCTTGCGCACACGTCCCTCGCCCTCGCCGAAGCCCGTGGACATGATGGCTACGCCGCCATCCTTGAGTACGGTGCGCACGTCGTTGAAGTCAAGGTTTATCAGTCCGCGGACGGTGATGATCTCGGCAATGCTCCTTGCTGCTACGCTCAGCGTGTCGTCGGCCTTGGCAAAGCCGTTGAGGAGGCTGAGGTCGGGATAGACCTTGCGCAGTCGCTCGTTGTTGATGACGAGGAGCGCATCGACGTGCTTTGCCATCTCATCGACGCCGTCGAGTGCCTGGTCGATCTTCTTGTTGCCCTCAAACTTGAAGGGGATGGTGACGATACCGACGGTGAGGATGCCCAGTTCCTTGCTTACCTGGGCGATGACCGGTGCTGCTCCCGTGCCTGTGCCGCCGCCCATGCCCGCAGTGATGAAGTCCATCTTCGTGCCGTCGCTGAGCATTGCTTTGATGTCGTCTATCGACTCCTCGGCAGCCAGGCGCGCCTTCTCGGGTCGGTTGCCTGCTCCCAGACCCTCGCTTCCCAGCTGGAGTCGCTCGGGGACGGGACTGGCCTTCAGGGCCTGTGCGTCGGTGTTGCAGACCACAAACGAGACGTCGTGGATGCCCTGGTTGTACATATTGTTTACGGCGTTGCCGCCTCCACCACCCACACCGATCACCTTGATGATGCTGTTCTGACGATCCGGCTCGCCGAAGTCGAGATGATCGGCCAGCGTGGCCATGTTGTCTTTATCTTTATCCATCATTGTTGTTCAAAGTTATCTTGATAGTATTCTTCTCGTAGCCTGCGCTTGGCAGTTTTCGCTCTATTCCTCAGCCTCCAAGATCTTGCCGCCAAAGCCCTTTAGCTTATTGGCGAGTTTCGAAAAGAAGCCAGACTTCTCGGGTGCGGGAGTTGGTTCTGGATCATGTGTGGGCTCTGGTGCGGGAGGTGGTGTGGGCTGGGTGTTATTTCCGCCATTGTCGCCGCCCGTATGCGGCTGTGTGCCACCCTCGCCGTTGGTGGCCTGATGGGGGGGCGTTGTCGTAGTCGTATGGCCAAAGAGGTCTGTTCCCGTGGTCGGATGGATTGGTCCACCAGCACAGTTCATGTCGCCCTTGGCCAGCAGGGAGATGATGGTGTTGAGCGTGGTGTCGTGCTTCTTGATGTCATCGATGTTGGACTTGATGGCCAGGTTGACGAAGCGCGCCTTGCGTATCTTGTCCATGTGCGTGTATTTCTTGAAAGCCAGCTCGATGTTCTTCATGTTGGAACCGCCACCCGTGAGGATGATGCCACCCAGAAGTTTGCTGACATACTCCGCGGGCACCTGATGCCACACGTTCTGCACAATCTCCTCCACGCGTGCCTCCACCAGTTCGATGAGCTGTTTGCTCTCGATGGTGCGCTCGCCGTCGATGGAGTAGGTGAGGGCAGGATCCATGTCGGCTATCTCGGTATAGGCGGATCCGTGCTTGAGCTTCAGCAGTTCTGCCTCGCGCTCTTCCATCTTCAGTGCCGTGATATCCTTGGTGACGTTGTTGCCGCCCAGGGGGATGACTGCCAGGTGGCGCAGCAGGCTCTTGTGATAGACCGACACCGTCGTTGTGTCAGCTCCCAGGTCCACCAGCACGCAGCCTCCGCGCTTCTCCGACTCGGAGAGCACGTTGTCGGCCAGCACCAGCGGTGCGGGGAAGATCTCGGCAATGGCGATGCCCGCCTTGTCGAAAGCCTCGTTGAGGTTGCTGTAGAAGAGTTTTCTCTGGGCGATGTTGAGGAAGTTGCCCTCCAGCCGTGTGCCCTTGATGCCCACAGGATCGACGACATACTGGTTGCCGACCTTATACTCCTGTGTGACGACGTTGAGGATCTCCAGGTCGGGATAGTCCATGCCGCGGTTGCTGTCCATCAGTCCATCTACGATATCGCCATCGACAATCGTCTCTGTGGGCAGGTCCTTGACAATCACGTTGCGCACGCTCCGCACCGACTGGCCGCCTACTCCGACATACACATGGCTAATGTTTTGCTTCATGGTCTTGCTGAGCTTGGCCACGATATTCTTCAGGCAGGTAGCGGTCTTGTCGATATTGTTGACCACTCCCTTGCGGATACACTGCGTCGCATCCTCCTTGACGAGCGCCTGCACGGTGATGCTCCCGTCAGGATTCTTCTTGCCGGCAATCCCCCGGAAAACGGACGACCCCAGTTCAATGGCTACAATAAATTCTGCCATATATATATTCTTTATTTAATTATTCTAACTGTCGTTTCTTGCAAATAATCTGGTTGTCAAACTCCACATCGATGTAGCTATACTTGTTCCATCCCGTCTGCGAGAGTCCGTAGCGGTAGAACTTCTGTATGCGTGTGAGTTTCTTGTCCATAAACTCCGTCACTGCTGTCTCGATCTGCGACCGCTGGAGACCTTCGGGCAGCCTTCCGAGGTAGAGGATGTGGTCTCCCACGCGTGGCACCAGCTCTATACCTCTGTTGGGCAGCACGTTGATCTGCACAACCTGGTTTCTCCAGAAGTCGGAGGCCATGATGGCCTTGGCCATCGGTGTGAGGTAGTTGCGGGCGAAGGATCGGCTGATGTGGCCCGTGGCGATGATCAGGTCGCTCGTATATTTGGAGTTGGGCATCGGTCCTCCCTTGTCGTCGATGTAGTAGTCGTCGCCCCTGCTGCTCTTGATGCGGATGATGGGCACGCGCTGTGTGAGGGCTATCGTGACGTGTCCGTTCTGCGTGACGTGACACTCCGCCGTATTGACAAAGGGACTGGTGCGGAGCACCTCCTCGATGGATCGTGGAGAGATCCCCGCTATCGGTTTGCCAAGCGGATAGAGGCCCTGCTGCGTGAGGATATGCTTGATCTCCTCTGCGCTCAGGAATCCGACGTTGTTGGCGTCGGAGATGTTGACATCCACCTTGGAGCAGACCCTGGAGGCCGAGGCCGGCGTGTTCCACAACGTCACGCCCATGACGAGGTAGGCGGCCAGTATCAGGTCCACCACGACAAACAGCACGCGCTTCCAGTTTACGTTGACTCTCACGATACCTCCCTGTTGTGCGTTATGCTTTTTCCTTCTCCTCCAGTATGCGGGTTATCTCGGGCACATAGTCGTTGAGGTCTCCCGCTCCCAGGACGACCAGCACGTCGAAGTCTCGGCTGCGCACCCACTCCGCCACGTCGTGTTTGGCTATCATCGTGCGCTCCACCCCCTCGCGCAGGTGGTCGTAGATGAGCTTCGAGGTCACACCCTCGATGGGCTGTTCGCGGGCGGGATAGATCTCTGTGAGCACTACCTCGTCGAAATGGCTCAGCGCATCGGCGAAATCTGCATAGAAATCGCGGGTGCGCGTGTAGAGGTGGGGCTGGAAGATGACCGTCAGTTTGCGGTGTGCATAGAGCTCCCTCAGGCTCTTGGCACACTGGAGGATCTCCTTCGGATGGTGGCCGTAGTCGCTGAGGAACACGTGGCGTGGGTTGTTGATCTTGAAGTCGAAGCGACGCTCCACTCCCGCGTAGGTCTCCATGCCGCGGCGCAGTTCCTCCGCCGTGCAGCCGTTGAGTTGTGCCATTGCCATGGCGGCGACACTATTCTCAATGTTGATAGGTACGGGATGGCCCAGCGAGACTTGGATCACCGTCTCCAGCGGCGATACGAAGTCGAAGACGATCTTGCCGTCGCCGATGCGGATGTTGGCAGCGTGGAAGTCGCCCTCGTCGCGGCTGTAGGTGTAGGTTTTCACCCCCTCGGGTACGTGGGCCTTCATCTCCAGTCCTGTGTGGAGGATCAGCGCGCCTCCGGGCTGTATCAGTTCGGTGTAGTGGCGGAAGCTCTCCAGGTAAGCCTCCTTTGTGCCGTAGATGTCGAGGTGGTCGGGATCGGTAGAGGTGATGACCGACATCCAGGGGCGCAGCCAGTGGAAGGAACGGTCAAACTCATCGGCCTCTATGACCACATAGTCGCTTGTCAGCGAGAGGATGTAGTTGCTGCCCACATTCTTCGAGATGCCTCCGAGAAAGGCATTGCAGCCTATGTGGCTTTGGCTCATGATATGGGCGCACATCGTCGAGGTGGTCGTCTTGCCATGGGTGCCCGCGAAGCAAAGGCCCTTGTGTGTGCGGGTGAGCGTGCCGAGCACCTGTGCCCGCTTCTCGATGGTGAAGTCGTGCTCCTTGAACCACGCCAGTTCGGCGTGGGAGGACGGGATGGCGGGCGTGAAGACCACCAGTGTGTGCTCCCTGTCGCGGCAGGGCGCAGGGATCTGGTCAACGTCCTCCTCATAATGGATCTGCATGCCCTCGCGCTCCAGTTCGTGGGTGAGCGGTGTCGGCGTGCGGTCGTAGCCCGCCACGACGAGGTGGCGGTGCAGGAAGTAGCGTGCGAGGGCGCTCATGCCAATGCCTCCCGCTCCGACGAAATAGACAGCCTTGATATCTTTCAGTTCCATAATTTCTCCTTTATTGTTCAATCAGTTTGAGGACCTCGCGTGCGATGATCTCCGCCGAATCCTTGAGGCCCATCTTGTGCACATTCTCACCCAGCTGGCGCAGTTTCGCATCGTCGGCCACAGTCTGCAGCGTCAGGTCCAGGAGCTTCTCCGGAGCCTCGGCGTCCTCCACGTAGAGGGCAGCGTCGCGACGGACGAGGGCCATGGCATTCTTGCGCTGGTGGTCCTCCGCCACATTGGGGCTCGGGACGAGGATCACGGGTTTGCCGATGAGCTGAAACTCGCTGATGGAGCTTGCTCCGGCACGGCTCACGACGAGGTCGGCGGCATGATAGGCCGCTCCCATATCGCTCACGAAGTCCATCACCTTGAGGTTGGGCAGTTCCTTTCCCCGCATCTCCTTCTGGATGCTGTCGAAGTAGTATTTGCCCGTCTGCCAGATAAACTGCACCTCGGGATGCGCCTTGATCAGATCCAGGTGCTCCAGCACGCTGCGGTTCATCGTTCTTGCGCCGAGGCTTCCTCCTACGATCAGCACGGTCTTCTTCTCCGCGTCGAGTCCGAAGGCGCGTCGCGCTTCCTGCGGTGTGCCCTGGGCCTCCAGGATGTTCTGTCTTACGGGATTTCCCGTCATGATGATGCGGTCAGCGGGGAAGAAGCGCTCCATCCCCTCGTAGGCCACGCAGATCTTCTTGGCACGGCTGGCCAGCAGCTTGTTGGTGACGCCCGCATAGGAGTTTTGCTCCTGTATGAGGCAGGGAATGCCCATTCGCGCGCACGCGTAGAGCGTGGCACCACTGGCGTAGCCACCCACGCCTACTGCCACCATCGGGCGGAAGTCCTTGATGATGTGGCGTGCCATGCGCAGGCTCTTGAGCAAGTGCCACACCACGCTGATGTTTTTCAGCAGATGCCGGCGGTCGAATCCCTTGATGGGAAGTCCCTTGATCTCGTATCCCGCTGCCGGGACACGCTGCATCTCCATGCGGCCCTCTGCGCCGACAAAGAGAATCTTTGCCTCGGGGCGCATCTGTCGCAGCGCGTTGGCTATCGACACGGCGGGGAAGATATGGCCTCCCGTGCCGCCACCGCTGATGATTATCCTCAATTCTTTGTCCATTGTGTTCGTTTTAAATTGCCGAGTGCCGCCAATCTTTTGCAAAGATAAACAAAAAAAATGTCTTTCTACTATTTTCTGTTTATTTTTCCTCTTTCACCCCTGCCAGATGCTTCCTGCGGCCTTCTTTTTGGCCGAACGGCTGACGGAGAGGATCATGCCCATGTAGATGCAGTTGATGACCGTTGACGTGCCGCCTCGGCTGATGAGCGGCAGCGGTTGTCCCGTGACGGGCGCCAATCCCACGGCCACCAGCATGTTGAAGAGCGCCTGTATGACGAGCATGAGCGTCAGTCCCATGGCCAGGAATGCGGGGAAGTTGTTCTCACATCGGTTGGCGATGATGGCGACTCGGAAGAGGAGGAAGACGTAGAGCAAGGCGACGAACGCTGCCCCTATGATGCCCAGCTCCTCGATGATGATGGCATAGATGAAGTCGGAGAATGCCTGTGCGAGTCCGTCGCGTGCGGTCGAATTGCCCGGTCCCTTTCCCACGATGCCCGATGAGGCTATGGCGATGTGGGAGTAGTTCTTCTGCGAGTCCTTGTCTCGCAGGTTCACCTTGTTGGCCGGGACGTCCTCCGGGTTGGTAAACTTCACGATGCGCGACTTCCATGTGTCGAGGCGGTCCTCGAAACGATCCGCCAGGGTCTTGGGCTGCTTTGTCTTGGCTTTCGCCATTTGCTCCGTCAGCTGGTGGCGCGGGTCCTTCGCCCGCTCTTGTTCGGTCTTGCCGTATATCATGATGACCGACAGGGCAATGGTGGCTATTACCGCCATGACGCCAAAGAGTTTTCCCAACTGGTCCAGCGGCACGCGTCCGACAAACATCATCACGAAGATGGTGATGGCCAGTAGGAAGGCTGTGGATCCATTCTCCATGGCAATGGGGATGATGATCCAAGCCGAGAGCAGGAGGATATAGCGAAACGCCTTTCGGTCCGCTCCCTTGTCGGTCTGCATCGCACTCAATATCTGTGCCGTGGCGAGCACCAATGCTCCCTTCGCCAGTTCTGAGGGCTGAAACTGGATGCCAAAGAAGGTGAGCCATCGGTTGGCTCCGTTGATGGTCTCGCCGCCCACGAGCACCCATAGGATCATGATGATGGATCCGCCGAGGGCGAAGGGCGTGGCCATCTTGAAGTACTTACACTCCACGTTGAGCACACAGACGAGTGCTACCACTCCCAGTATGATCTTCTTGGCGTGGTCCATGATGGGTGCCCAGTAGTAGCCCTTTTTGAGCGTCAGCGAGCTGGATGCCGAATAGACCTCAATGATGCTAATCATACAGAGGAAGAAGAAGATCATCCAGATGACTTTGTCTCCCTTGAAAATGTTCGTCAATGACTTTCCTTTCATTTCTTTCTTTCTGTTTTTGAGGCGGATGCGAGTGGATCGAGTGTTTTTTTTGAAGATTCGCAGAATAGTTGTTGCTCAGTCTTTCCCTCCCCTTTTTCTCTCGTTCCGTGCCCGTCCGCCCTGTCTTGTTTTGTTTCTACGGTTTGTGATTGGTATGATAGAGTCTCCTTCGCCGCCCCCATCGGCACAATGGATGTGCCGATGGGGAGTCGGTGTCGGAGTGAGATTGCGACGGTGTGGCGTTATGACCTCATGTGGAAAGTGATGTTTTCAGTCCGTGTCAGAGCGATCTTACCAGTTGCTTAAACTGTTCTCCACGGTCCTCCATGTTCTTGAAGAGGTCGAAGCTGGCACAGCAGGGGCTGAGCAGCACCGTGTCGCCCGGCTTTGCCAGTTCGTGGCAGGCAGCCACACAGTCCTTCATCGAGTGGGTGTCCCGCACGGGGATTCCCAGTTCGTCGAAGTTGGCGTGGAGCTTGGCGTTGTCTGCGCCGAGATAGACGATGGCGCGACACTTCTCCTTGACGAGCTCCTTGATGGGTCCATAGTCGTTGCCCTTGTCCTTGCCGCCGACGATGAGCACTGTCGGCGTGCGCATGCTCTCCAGCGCGTACCAGCAAGCATCGACATTGGTGGCCTTGGAGTCGTTGACATACTGCACGCCACCCACCTTGCAGACCTTCTCCAGTCGGTGTTCCACGCCCGGGAAGTCGCTCAGGCTCTTGCGGATGCTCTCCTTGCGGATGCCGGAGATGTTGGATGCGATGCCGGCAGCGAGCGAGTTGTAGATGTTGTGCTTGCCCGTGAGCGAGAGTTCCTCCTGCTCCATGTTGAAAGGTGTAGGCTTCTCGATGACGTACTGTCCCTCCTCGATGTAGCCGATGGAGCCCGTCTCCTTGAGTTCGGAGAACGGATACTGCACGGCCTTGATGTCATACTTCTCCAGTTCCTTCTTGATCACCGGGTCGTCGTTCCAGTAGATGAAACTGTCCTCCTGCGTCTGATTCTGGATGATGCGCATCTTTGCCGCGGCATAGTTCTCAAACTTGAAGTCGTAGCGGTCGAGATGGTCCGGCGTGATGTTGAGCAGGATGGCGATGTTGGCACGAAACTCGTACATGTTGTCCAGCTGGAAAGAACTGAGCTCGATGACATAATATTCGTGCGGATCCTCTGCCACCTGCAGCGCCAGGCTCCTTCCGATGTTGCCGGCCAGTCCCACGTCGTAGCCCGCATCCTTGAAGATGTGGTAGATGAGGCTTGTCGTGGTGGTCTTGCCGTTGCTTCCCGTGATGCAGACCATCTTGCTGTGGGTGTAGCGTCCAGCAAACTCTATCTCACTGATGATGGGCGTGCCCTGCTGGATGAGGCGCTGTATCATCGGGACGCTGTCGGGGATGCCCGGGCTCTTGATGACCTCGTCTGCCGAGAGCACCTTCTCCTCCGTGTGGTGGCCCTCCTCCCATTCGATGCCGTGGTCGTCGAGCAGCTTCTTGTATTGGTCCTTCACCTTCGATGTGTCGGAGACAAACACGTCGAAGCCTTGCTTCTTGGCCAGCACGGCAGCACCTGCGCCGCTCTCGCCGGCTCCAAGAACTACGATTCTTTTCATCTTTCTTTTGCGCTTGATTTTATCGGGGTGGGAGACTTTGCCGCGTCCGCTTTGTCGGTCTGGGGCCGTCGTCCGTCGTCCGTTGGCCGCGTGTCAGCCTCCCGCTCTTCGTTTCTTATCTGATTTTCAATGTGATGATCGCCAGCGCCACCAGCAGGATCGTGATGATCCAGAAGCGGATGGTGATCTTGGCCTCGTGCTTCGCACCATGCGGCACGCGGATGAGATATTTGCAGTCGGGATCCAGTTGCGAGTCTTGCGTGCGGAAGTTGTCATGGATCGGCGTGCGCTTGAAGATGCGCTGCTTCACGCCGCGGCGCTTGCCAATCTTGTAGTACCACACCTGCAGGATGACGCTCAGGCTCTCGACGAAGAAGATGCCACAGAGGATGGGCAGCAGTAGCTCCTTGTGGATGATGATGGCGCCCACGGCGATGATTCCGCCGATGGTGAGGCTTCCCGTGTCGCCCATGAAGACCTGGGCGGGGTAGGCGTTGTACCACAGAAATCCGATCAGCGCGCCGATAAAGGCGCAGAAGAACACCACCAGTTCCTCCGACCCTGGTATGTACATGATGTTGAGGTAGGCGGCATACTGGATGTGGCTGCTCACATAGGCCAGGATGCCGAGTGCCACGCCTATGATGGCCGAGTTGCCCGCACACATTCCGTCCATGCCGTCGTTGAGGTTGGCGCCGTTGGAGACCGCCGTCACGACAAAGATTGTCATGATGACGAAGAGTATCCAGCCCGCCGCCACGCTATGCTCGCCGCAGAAGCCCATCACCTTGGAGTAGTCGAGGTTGTGGTTCTTGACGAAGGGGATGGTAGTTTTGAGCGTCTTCTCCGCCTTCTCGCTGTGCTTGACGACGATTTCCTGTCCGTTTTTCTGCCCAAGCTCCATGTTCAGGTTCGACTTCACGTCGGGCGAGGCCCATAGCACCAGTCCCACGATGAGGCCGATGGAGACCTGTCCTACGATCTTGTACTTGCCCTTCAGTCCCTCCTTGTTGTGGCGGAAGATTTTGATGAAGTCGTCCATGCCGCCGAGGAATCCGAGCCATACCGTCGTGACGATCATCAGGATGAGATAGATGTTGCGCAGTCGGCCCAGGAGAATGACGGGGATGAGCAGGGCGACGATGATGATGATGCCACCCATCGAGGGCACACCGACCTTGTTGACGCCAAATGGGTCGATCTTCTCGTCGCGTGCCGTCTCCGTGATCTGCTTCCGCTTGAGGTACTTGATAAACTTTTCGCCAAACCAGGCGGAGATGACGAGGGCCAGGACAAGGGCGAGGATCGAGCGGAAGGAGATGTAGCTCCATAGGTGTGATCCGCTGACGCCAAACTGGTCGAGCCATCTGAAGATGTAGTATAACATACTGTCTTTGCTTTACTTTACGTTGAAAATGTCGCGCAGCACCTCGTGGTCGTCGAAGTGGTGCTTCACGCCATTGATCTCTTGGTAGGTCTCGTGGCCCTTTCCCGCCACGAGCACGACGTCGCCCTTCTCGGCCATCATGCAAGCCGTGCGTATCGCCTCGCGCCGGTCGGTGATGGTGATCACCTTGCGTCGCTGCTGCGCGTCGAGTCCTGTCAGCATATCGTCGATGATGGCCTGTGGGTCCTCGTTGCGCGGGTTGTCGCTCGTGAGGATCACCTTGTCGCTCTGCCTGACGGCCTCTTGCGCCATGAGCGGTCGCTTGCCGTGGTCGCGGTTGCCTCCGGCTCCACAGACGGTGATGACCTTTCCCTTGCCGTTGAGCACCTCGTGGATGGCCGAGAGCACGTTGGCGATGGCGTCCGGGGTGTGGGCGTAGTCGACGATGGCGGTGAATCCCTCCGGCGACCGGATCGGCTCCAGGCGTCCGCTGACGCTGCCCAGCGTGCTCATGGCCACGAGCACGGCCTGCGCGTCTTCGCCCAGCAGTACCGCCGCGGCATAGACCGCGAGGAGGTTGCTCACGTTGAAGCGTCCGATAAACTGCACGCCGACCTCCTTGCCGTCGATCTCGAGGTACATTCCCTCGAAGTGGCACTCCAGGATGCGCGCTCTGTAGTCGGCCACGCGCTGGATGGAGTAGGTCTTGACGCTCGCCTTGCAGTTTTGCACCATGAAGAGTCCGTTCTTGTCGTCAGCGTTGGTGACGGCGAAGGCCGTCTTCGGCAGCATGTCGAAGAACATCTTCTTGGCGTTGCGGTAGTTTTCGAACGTCTTGTGATAGTCCAGGTGGTCTCGCGTGAGGTTGGTGAAGAGTCCGCCCGCAAAGTGGAGTCCGCCGATTCTGTGCTGATGGATGGCGTGGGAGGAGCACTCCATGAAGCAATACGTACATCCTGCGCTGACCATGCGCGCCAGTAGCTCGTTGAGGGCGATGGGGTCCGGCGTGGTATGGTCTGCCGGGACGGCCTCTCCGTCGATGTAGTTGCATACCGTCGAGAGCAGTCCCACCTTATGGCCGAGCTTGCGGAAAAGATTGTAGAGCAGTGTGGCAATGGTTGTCTTGCCATTGGTGCCCGTCACGCCGACCAGTTTCAGCTTCCTCGACGGATCTCCGAAGAAGCGGGTCGCCACTGGTCCTACGGCCTCTTCCGTCGAGGCCACCTGTATGTAGGTCACGCCCTCGGCCTTCTCCTGCGGCATGTCCTCGCAGAGGATCGCCACGGCACCCTGGCCAATCGCCTTGCCTATGAAACGGTGGCCATCGACCTGCGTGCCCTTCATGGCCACGAAGAGGTCGCCTTGCTTCACCTTGCGTGAGTCGATTTCCACTCCCGCAATCTCGACATCGCAGCTTCCCTCTACCGTGAGAGGTTTCACTGCCTTGAGCAGTTCGCTTAATGCTTTCATATCTTTGAGTCTCTTGTTTTCTCCTTATTATATATATGAGTAGTCCATCACGTTTATAACATGGGATTTCCCATCACGTTTATATCATGGATTCCCCATCACGTTCCTATATGGGTAGTCCCATCACGCCGACAGGGCCTTGCGGTCCTCCCGACGGATGGGTGCTTTCGCTCGCTCCTTTGCCCAGCGCCTCTCTTGGGGCGGCTACGCCTGCAGCGCCAGGTTGCAGCTCATGCCGCTTCTGATGCGTGTGCCTGGTGCCAGGCTCTGGCTGACGACCACGCCGCGTCCGTTGATTCGCGCCTTGATGCCGCGGCTCTCCATGAGATAGACCGCGTCTCGCGCGCCCATGCCGCAGACGTCGGGCACGTAGGCCTGTCCCACGACGGACCCCTTCACCAGCGTGAGCCGGTTGCGGGTGGTACTGTCATCGACGGCTCCCCAGACCGGGTCGCCACACTTGAAGTATCCTTTCCATCCGTTGATGAGGTCGAAGCCCAGGTTGTGGAGCACGAAGTCGGCTGCGTGGAGGTCTCCCTCCTTCACCCGCGGCAGCAGCACCGATGACGAGTCGCGCGCGTCCTCCATGCTCACCTTCAGGATCTGCGACATGATGCCCTCGGCAATGTTGTGGAAGACCACACCACTCATGCCGCCACCCGAGGCGGGCAGTCCTTCCTTCTGTATGCAGACGATGCAGGAGTAGCGTGGGTTGTCGGCCGGGAAGTAGCCCGCGAAGGACAGCAGGTAGTTGGTGCCGCCCGCCTTGTATCCCAGGGCTCCCTTCGACATCTGTGCCGTGCCGGTCTTTCCCGCCACCTCAAACTTGTCGCTGCCAGCCTTTTTTCCCAGTCCCTCGCTGACCACCTCGCGCAGGATGCGCTGTATCCACTCGATGGTCTGAGGCTTGGCGATCTGCTCCTTTACCACCTGCACCGGGAACTCCTGTACCACCTCGCCATCGCGCATGATCGCCTTGACCAGGCGCGGGCGCACCAGTTTTCCGCCGTTGGCAATGGCGTTGTAGAACGTGACCGTCTGCAGCGGCGGAATCTGCGTCTCGTAGCCGATGCTCATCCAGGGCAGGGCCGTCTTGCTCCAGTTGGTGTACTGTCCCCTCTTGTTCTTCTTCGGCATGCGGATGATGCCCGGCACGTAGCCCGGGATCGGGACCTTATAGTCTGTGGCCAGTCCGAAACTGTGGATCTTCTGCACGAACTTCTCCGGCTGGTCGTGGTAGAACTTGTCGATGATGCGGCTCACGCCGATGTTGGAACTATACTTCAGCGTCCAGGGCAGCATCAGCGTGCCGTAGCCCCCTCTCGACCAGTTGTGGTCCTTCATGTCGCGTCCGTACATGTTCCACACGCCGCCTCCCGTCTCGACCATGTAGGTCGTATCGACGTAGCCGTCGTCGAGGGCCGCCATGATGGAGGCCGTCTTGAATACCGATCCCGGCTCCAGCAGGTCGCTCACCGCATGGTTGGCGATCTCCCTGTACTCTCCGTCGTCGCAGTGCTGCATGTTGACCATGGCCTTGATGTCTCCCGTGGCCACCTCCATGACGATCGCCACGCCGACCTTTCCGCCGATCAGTTTCAGCTCGTCCACGACGGACCGCTCCGCCAGGTCCTGCATGTTGACGTCGATCGTGGTCACTACGTCCGATCCGTTCTCAGGCGGCACGTCGGTGGTGGTCAGAAACTTGCTGCGCACCATCATGCTGTGGCCAATGCCCTCCTTGCCTCGCAGCACGGAGTCGAAGGCCATTTCGAGCCCACATCGCGGCACGCGTCCGCCATACTGCTCCTTGTAGAGGTCGCCGATGGTGCGTCCTGCCAGCGACCCAAACGGATGCTGCCGGTAGGTGAACTTGTCGGCGTGGATTCCGCTTTTGTTTGCGCCCCTGCGGAAGACGGGCAGCTGCGAGACCTCCATCCACGTGTCGTAATCGACGCGCTTCTTCCACACCGGCCATACGCGGCTCCGCTTGGCATATCCCTTTTTCAGTTCGGCCTTGAACTCCTCTGCCGGCTTCTCGGGGAAGATCTCGTTGAGCCCCTGGCAGATGGCGTCGAGGCTATCGGCAAACGCCGTGTCCGTAGGGTTGGACCGCAGCGTCTCGAAGTCCATGAATATCTTGTATTGCGGCATCGTGGTGGCCATCAGCCGCCCGTCGCAACTCAGTATGTTGCCTCTCGTGGCCTCCAGCTTCACGCTGTCGCGTGCCGATTGCTTGGCCGCCTCGGCCCAGTAGTCCTTTTCTGCTGTCATGATGTAGAAGGCTTTTCCCAACACACAACATGACACCAGCGTCATCAATACCGACACCAGCATGTAGCGCGGTATTACCTTTGCTTCGTTCAGTTTACTCATTGTAGTTGTTTTTTAAGTTATCAAATGGGGTCCGTGCGGCCTTCCGGCCTTTTCCACGGACCGTGTCGTCACTCTCCTTGTCCTCCCTCCTCGGGCACCTGTATCTTGTAGGGCGGCTGGTCCGGGATCTTCAAGACGCTGTCCTTGCTGTTGCGCAGCGCCTGGAGCACAAAGCTCAGTCGCGTCTTCTCGGTGTATTTGCTGCCCGTGGAGAGCACCCTGTACTTCGCGTCTTTGAGTTTCGCCTCCAGCCGGTTGATCTCCTTGAGCTTCTCCTGCACGCTGTAGCGGTTGGTGACGGAGACGAAGAGAAAGAGTCCCACGACCGCCATCAGTCCCACGTTCTTGCGCATCACGCCCGTCTGCAGCATCTCTCCGCCGATGATCTGTCGGAGCGTGTAGTTGGTGGAGTGGGGATTCTCGTCCTCGCGCGCCTGCTCCTCGATGGCCTGCCTGATGGCCTCGTCCTCGCGCTCCGCCTCCGCCTCTTCCGAGGGCTGCTCCGTCGCGGCTTCCTCGTGGGCTGCTCCTTGCTCCTCGACGGCCTCGCCCGCGGCTTCTCCCTCCTTGCCAGCCGGCTTCCTGGCGGCCTTTCGGCCCTTCAGCGGTTCCTCCCGTTGTGGACGCACAGAGGCCTCGCCGGCAGCCTGTGTGGCCTCCGTGGCCCCCACGACCTCCAGCTCGACGGGCTGTCCCATCAGCGGCTCCTGTGTTTCCTTGTTGTTGCTCATCAGCGTTCTGTCCTTTCTGCTATTCTCAGTTTGGCACTACGGCTGCGCGGGTTGCGCTCCTGCTCCTCCGCCGTCGGCACGATCACCTTGTTGTTGACCAGTCGGTAGGGTGTTTCGGCCTTGCCAAAGAAGTCCTTGACGACCTTTCCCTCGGCGTTGCCGCTTCGCATCACGTTCTTGACGAGTCGGTCTTCCAGCGAGTGGTAGGTGATGATGCTCAGCCTGCCTCCCTCTCCGAGCACGTCGGTGGCTGCCGCCAGCAGTTCGCGCAGGGCGTCCATCTCGTGGTTGACCTCGATGCGCAGCGCCTGGAAAAGACGTGCCATTTCCTTCTTCTCCCGGCTCTTGTTTAGTAAAGGAGCGACAACGTTGGCCAATTCTATCGTTGTCGTGATCGATTTTTGCTGTCTTGCCTTGACGATGGCTGCCGCCATGCGCCGCGACTGTCGAAACTCTCCGTAGAGATAGAGCACGTCGGCGAGCTGCTCCTCGCTGTAGTCGCGCAGTAGGTCGGCCGCCGTCAGTCCGTCTCGTTTGTTCATCCTCATGTCCAGCGGCGCGTCGAAGCGGAAGGAGAATCCCCGCTCCTCGTCGTCGAAATGGTGGGAGCTGACCCCCAGGTCGGCCAGTAGGCCGTCGATATGGTCCACGCCGTAGTAGCGCATCCAGTTTTTCAGATAGCGGAAGTTGCTGCGCACAAACGTGAAGTTGTCCTCCGCCTCTGTGCCGATGTTGGCCTCTGCGTCGGCGTCCTGGTCGAAACTGTATAGATGGCCTGTGCCATGGAGCTGGCGCAGGATCTCGCGGCTGTGGCCTCCACCGCCAAAGGTCACGTCCACATAGACGCCACCCTCGTGGATGGCCAGTCCGCCGATGCTCTCCTGGAGGAGCACGGGCACATGATATGTCTGGGTAGAATCGGTCATTGTCGTGGTTGGTTGCTGTCGTTCTCGCTCTCTGCCGCGCCCGGGAATGCGCTCCCCATCCGGTCCTCCAGGGCCTGGGCGAAGGCGTCGGCGTCCATGAACGGACCCTCTCCCTCGTCGCCGCTCCAGATCTCGATGGCGTCGTCCATGCCGATGAAGCGCACCTGTCCCTCTATGCCCGCCATCTGCTGGTAGCGGCGGGGGATGAGGAAGCGGCCGTTGCCATCGAGCGCCACGGGCTCCACGTCGGAGACAAACTGGCGGAAGACCATTTGGTCCTGGCGGTTCCAGCGGTTGAGGCGTGCGCGCAGGCTGTCGAGCATTTGGTTCCACACCGACTCAGGATAGAGCACGAGGCACGGCTGGAAGATGTCCTTGCGCAGGACGAGGCGCTCTGCGCCCGCCGTGCTCAGCACCTTCCGGAAGGAGGCGGGGAGAAACACCCGTCCCTTGGCATCGGTCTTGGAATCTATCGTTCCCAAAAATCGCATGTGTACTTCTTTGAAGAAAATATATTTTCGGCTTCAAAGGTACACATTTTTCCCCACATCTCCCCACGCTCCCCCACAAAAGTTTCAAAAATGTCTGTTTTTTATTGATTCAGGTATAGGACGCCCTCTTTTCCGTCCTTCGCCCGTCGGACCTCGGAGCCGCCCGGAAGGGCCCTGCCGAGGCGGTGGAAATGTGACAACAACATGAAATAAGGGCGTCCTGACCACTTTTTCGGCGGAAATAGTTGCACACTTTGAGAAAAATGAGTATTTTTGCGCATTGTAAGAGAGAATTGACGAAAAGAAAGAGCGGATGGAGAAGACTATCGACATCGAGAAAATACTCACCAGCAAACTCGGCGGCAAGGCGCGCCTCGTGCCCCGCTGCCTGATCGACTGGCTACGCAAGATAGCCCACGAGGACCAAGTGAACCAGTTCTTGTACGACCACCGCGACGAGGTCGGCACGCAATGGCTCACCTCCACCGTGGAGTATCTCAAGATGCATATCACCATCGAGGGCGAGGAGAACCTGCCCTCCAAGGATGATGGCAAACTCTACACCTTCGTCAGCAACCATCCTCTCGGCGGACAGGATGGCGTGGCCCTGGGCAGCATCATCGGGCGCCACTACGACGGTCGCTTCCGCTACCTGGTCAACGACCTGCTGATGAACCTCCCCGGCCTTCGTCCGGTCTGTGTGGGCATCAACAAGACGGGCAAGCAGAGCCGCGACTTCCCACGCATGGTCGAGGCGGCCTTTCAGGGCAACGACCATATCATCATGTTTCCCGCCGGACTCAACTCGCGGATGACCGACGGAGTGATCCGCGACCTGCCGTGGAAGAAGACCTTCGTCACGAAGAGCGTGCAGTATCAGCGCGACATCGTGCCCATCCATTTCAGCGGGCGCAACTCCGACCGCTTCTACCGCATCGCCAACTGGCAGAAGCGCCTCCACCTCAAGGTGAACCTGGCGATGCTCTTCCTCGTCGATGAGATGTATCGCAACGTCGACAAGGACTTCACGGTCAAGATAGGCAAACCCATCCCCTGGCAGACCTTCGACCGGTCGCGATCGGCCAAGGACTGGGCCCTGTGGGTGGAGGACCAGGTCTATGCGCTCTGAGGAGGCAGAACAAGATTCAGAAGAAGAGTCTGAACAAGAGACAGAAGAGAATCCCCCCGTTTTACATCAAACTCTGAAAAAATGGAAGAAGAGATTATCCAACCCATCAGCAAAGAGGTGCTGCGCAGCGAGCTTACTCCTGAGAAGCTGCTCCGCACGACCAACAAGAGCCACAACGATATCTATGTGGTGACAGCCCACAACGCACCCAACGTGATGCGGGAGATAGGCCGGCTGCGCGAGATAGCGTTCCGCGCGGCAGGTGGCGGTACGGGCAAGGCCGTAGATATAGACGAGTTTGACACGTCGGACAACTGCTACAAGCAGCTCATCGTGTGGAACCCCGAGGCGGAGGAGATCATCGGTGGCTACCGCTATCTCTTCGGACGCAACTGGCGGCTCAATGCCGACGGCCAGCCCGAGTTGGCCACCAGCCACATGTTCCACTTCTCCGACCGCTTCCTCCAGGAGTACATGCCCTACACCGTGGAGCTGGGCCGATCGTTTGTCTCGCTCGACTACCAGAACGTGCGCAAGAACTCCAAGAGCATCTTCGCGCTCGACAACCTTTGGGATGGTCTCGGCGCGCTGACGGTCATCAATCCCGACGTCAGGTACTTCTTTGGCAAGATGACCATGTATCCGAGTTACATCCGCATCGGCCGCGACATGATCCTCTATTTCCTCAAGAAGCACTTCGACGACAAGGACCACCTCATCGTGCCCATCCACCCGCTGAGCTACGAGCACCCCGAGGAGCAACTGGCCAAGATCTTCACGGGCGCCGACTTCAGGGAGGACTACCGCATCCTCAACCGCGAGATTCGCCACCTGGGCTTCAATATCCCGCCGCTCGTCAACGCCTACATGAACCTCTCGCCGACGATGAAACTCTTCGGAACGGCCATCAACGACGGCTTTGGCGAGGTGGAGGAGACGGGCATCCTCATTGCCGTCGATGAGATCCTCGACGAGAAGCGCGTGCGCCATATCGACAGTTTCGTCAAGGAGCACCCCGAGGCCCTCCATATCACCAGCGGCGCCAACAAACTCATTTACAAGGACCGGGCCTGACCCTTCTGCGAGGATCGGGCCTGACGTTTTCCTCCATCCCCAAACTGTATTTTTCCCCCTCCCGACATGGAATCGATCAAAGAAATATTCAGAATCGGCAAAGGACCGTCGAGCAGCCACACCATGGGGCCGCAGCGGGCGGCACAGATCTTCCTCAAGCGCCATCCCAACGCCCACCGCTTCGAGGTGACGCTCTACGGCAGCCTGGCTGCCACGGGCAAGGGCCACATGACCGACGTGGCCATCCAGGAGGTGCTCCGCGAGGCCGCCCCCGTGAAGATCGTGTGGAAACCGACGGAGTTTCTGCAGTTCCACCCCAACGGCATGAAGTTTGTCGCCCTCAACGGCTACGACAAGCCCACCGAGGAGTGGACGGTCTATAGCGTCGGCGGCGGCGCCCTGTCGGAGGGCAAGGGCAAGGAGGATCAGTGCTTCCGCCCGGAGCAGGTCTATAACCTCCACACCACCAAGGACATCCTCGGCTGGTGTGAGGACAACGGTCGTGGCTACTGGGAGTATGTGGCGCTTTGCGAGGACAAGGACATCTGGGACTACCTGCGCCAGGTGTGGCAGGTGATGCAGCGTGCCGTCCACCGTGGCATCGACCACGAGGGCGCGCTCCCGGGCCCCTTGCACCTGGCCCGCAAGGCCCCGACCTACTATACGAAGTCGCTTGCCTACAAGCCGTCGCTGCAGAGCCGCGGCCGCGTCTTCGCCTATGCCTTGGCCGTGAGCGAGGAGAATGCCTCCGGCGGCACGGTGGCCACGGCCCCAACGTGTGGAGCCAGTGGCGTGGTGCCGGGCGTGCTGGTCCATCTGGCCGAATTCCACAATTTCTCCGAGACGCGCATCCTCCATGCCCTGGCCACGGCCGGCATCTTCGGCAACATCGTCAAGTACAACGCCTCGATCTCCGGCGCGGAGGTGGGATGCCAGGGCGAGGTCGGTGTGGCCTGCGCCATGGCTTCGGCGGCCACCTGCCAGCTCTTCGGCGGCACGCCGTCGCAGATAGAGTATGCGGCGGAGATGGGACTGGAGCACCACCTCGGCATGACCTGCGACCCCGTCTGCGGCCTCGTCCAGATCCCTTGTATCGAGCGCAACGCCTTTGCGGCCTGCCGTGCCCTCGACGCCCAGCTCTACGCCTCGCTCAGCGACGGCAAGCACCGCGTCTCCTTCGACAAAGTGGTGGACGTGATGAAGCGGACGGGCCACGACATTCCCTCGCTCTACAAGGAGACGAGCGAGGGCGGACTGGCCAAGGAGTTTTAGCAAGCGATTCAAACAACGCTAAGATTTGCGGTGTCATTGTTTCTTTGACAGTATCTACTCATCAAGCACCTATCTCCATGCAAGACCTTGAAATCAAGATAAAGGTGACGCTCTGTCAGATGGACGAGCTCTCCGCCGAGGACCAAGCGCTCGTGGGGCAGGCCATCGAGGCCACGCGCCACAGTTATGCCGTCTATTCCCACTTCCATGTGGGGGCCGCGGTGCGCCTCCAGGACGGTCGTGTCGTCATCGGTGCCAACCAGGAGAACGCCGCCTTCCCCTCGGGGCTCTGTGCCGAGCGCACGGCCCTCTTTGCGGCCCAGGCCCACTATCCCGACCAGCCGGTCCTGGCGCTGGCCATCGCCGCGCGCAACGCCGTGGGACTGACGGCGCAGCCCGTCACGCCTTGTGGCGCCTGCCGCCAGGTGGCGCTGGAGGTGGAGGACCGTTACCAGCAGCCGATGCGCGTGCTCCTCTATGGCACCGAGGGCGTCTATGTCGTAGCGAGCATGCACGACCTGGTGCCGCTCTCCTTCTCCGACGGGGCGATGCGCTGAGGCCGTCTGTCCACACACACAATCACAATCGCTATGCTGAAAAACTATTATGAGCAGGGCAGGGTAGAGGCTGGCTGCGACGAGGCTGGCCGTGGCTGCCTGGCTGGCAGTGTCTATGCCGCCGCCGTCATCCTGCCTCCCGACTATCACAACGAACGGCTCAACGACTCCAAGAAGCTCACCGCCCGCCAGCGCTATGCCCTGCGCCAGGATATCGAGCGCGACGCGGTGGCATGGGCCGTGGGCGTCGTCACGCCGCAGGAGATCGACCAGATCAATATCCTCAACGCCTCCATCCTGGCCATGCACCGTGCCCTCGACCAGCTCCAGGTGCGGCCCGAGGCCATCATCGTCGATGGCAACCGCTTCAAGCCCTACCGCGACCTGCCCCATACCACCATCGTCAAGGGCGACGGCAAGTACCTCTCCATCGCTGCGGCCTCCATTCTGGCCAAGACCTACCGCGACGACGAGATGGTCCGCTTGGCGCAGGAGTATCCCGACTACGACTGGCAGCACAACATGGGCTACCCCACGCGAAAGCACCGCGAGGCCATCCGCCAGCATGGCATCACGCCCTACCACCGCCGCACCTTCAACCTCCTCGGCTCCGAGGAACTGACCATCCCCTTTGACAGTTAACCAAAGGCCGCTCGGTCTTGGATAGCGTCTACTGTCTTGGATAACGTCGTACTGTCTTTGATAGCTAAGCAAGGGCCGCTCTGTCTGGCGGCTCTTGCTGTAACCTACCGTGTCTAAACGGCTGCCATGCAGCTCGTCACGCCGAGGGCCGTGGCGATGGCCGTGAGGATCGAGATGGCGGTCTGAATGACGAACCGCCATACTTGTCTTTTCTTTTCATCCATAATTTTTCTTTTCGTTTAAGGGTTTGACAAATGAAGTCTTTTCTCTCATTTCTTTGACAATGTAAGGACATGCTAAGAAAACAACCGATACAACTTTTACAATATTTTACAACCAAGTTTGCTTTGTCAACTCAATATCCTCAATGTCATTAGGTTGAGTTAAGAAAACAATTAAAACAACCTTTACAACAAGTAACAACGCTTCGCCAGGACATTGCCTCTTCGAG
>ERZ827043.28-NODE-28-length-154243-cov-10.931746_pt1 | contig 154243 bp, 123 predicted proteins | sample MGYA00519923_ERZ827043 | MGnify/ENA primary metagenome ERZ827043 (study PRJEB31778, sample SAMEA3449251) | human gut metagenome | biome: human gut; feature: human-associated habitat; material: faeces | place: United Kingdom | collected 2010/2012 ... | reverse complement strand
GCATTGGATTTCCGGTATTTTCCGAAGGGATTCGGTGATGTCATGGAGACCTACAACTGGTCCGATAATATTAAGCAGGCCGTGATCAAAAATCAAAGGGGACACAGCCTGATCTTCAATCATGAAGAGATCGCTCCAGGGGAGACGAAGGTATTTACCCCAGTCACCCATAGGCAGGGACTGTTCAGTCCAGATTGCTATAATGGGAAATCTTTGTTTACAATGGGGGAGGAAGACTGCTCGGGCACAAGTGAAAATAAATAAAAGTTTATAAAATGTGGGAATATATGGAAAAATGGCTCATGAAATGTGGAAGAACATGGAATGAGCTGTTTTTTATAATAATATGTATGCATCTGCGTCTTGTCGAAGCTCAAAAAGAATGATATAATTTTCTGAAATGTTGATAAGTAAAACATTTTATCGTTCTAAAATGTTGATAATAAACATTAATTGTAATAAATTCTATCAATTTGAGGTGTATTATGCTAAAAAGAAAAGCAACAACGTTTATTAAAAACTGGCTGGATACAAAGGACAAAAAATGCCTGGTTGTCCAGGGAGCCAGACAAACGGGGAAAACATATATCATCGAGCGGTTTGCGGAAGAGAACTTTGAGGAACTGCTTGAAATTAATTTTAAGCAGATGCCATCTGCAATGGATATTTTTGCTGGAGATCTGACAGTAGACAATATGATTATGGCTATGCGTTTTCGTTTTCCGGAAAAGAAAATTGTTCCCGGGAAAACTTTGATTTTCCTGGATGAAATTCAGGAATGTCAGGAAGCGATCACATCGCTCAAGTTCTGGGCAACAGACAACAGATATGATGTCATTACCTCGGGATCACTTCTGGGAATCGACTATAAACGAGCATCTTCCTATCCTGTAGGGTATGTTGATTATCTGAGAATGTACGGGATGGATTTCGAAGAATTTCTTTGGGGAATTGGGATTTCCGAAGAAATGATAGGGAATCTTTGCGGGTATCTGCATTTAAAGACAGTAATACCGGAGGCAATTCATTCACAGATGATGAATTACTACAGACAGTATGTTGCAACAGGCGGTATGCCGGAAGTGGTACAGAAGTATATAGATACGAAGGATTTCAGAGAAGTTGACAGGGTCCAAAGAAGTCTCTTACAGGGATATCAATATGACATAGCATATTATGCAACCGCTGAAGAAAAGGTGAAGGCAGAGAAGTGCTATCTTTCACTGGCAAAGCAGCTATTAGATAAGGAAAATCATAAATTTCAATATAAAGAAATCGAGCATGGTGGAAGGGCACAAAAATATTATTCAAGTGTGGAATGGCTGCTTCGGGCAGATATGGTGCAATTATGTAAACTGGTTACAGATGTCAGATTTGATCTGGATGATTATGCAAGAGACGACTTTTTCCGGGCGTATACAACAGATTTATCACTGTTGATGGCGATGAAGGACTTTTCTTTAAAGCAACATATTGTGGAAAACACATTAGCAGGAAATTCAAAAGGTGGTATCTATGAATGTGCAATAGCGGATGCTCTTTATAAGAAGGGATATCAGATCTATTTCTATAAAAATGAGACAACGAAAAGAGAAATCGATGTTATCATCCAAAAAGACGGGAGCGTGGTTCCCATTGAAGTCAAGAGCGGAAATACCCGGGCAAATTCATTAAAATGGTTGATGAAAAATAACAAAGATATATCTTATGGATACAAATTTGTGGATGGCAACATAGGTGTGAGCGAAGAGGGGATTGTGACATTGCCATTGTATATGATTGCATTTATTTAGGCAACACAATAGAGTACTGAAAATAGGACATAAAATATAGATAATAGTACTTAATAAGATACTTGAGAGGGGAACAAACGGATGGATCATTTTGAACAGATCAATGAAACTTCCTATTTATCCGTACAGAATGCACCTGTATATCGAAAAATTATGAGGTGCTTTTATCGGGAATATGAAAAGATGCATTTTCAGCTATATAAAGAGGATATCTTTCAATTTTTAAAAGAAGATGACGCGTTTGAACTGTATTCCATGGAACAATTGGTTCAGGATCTGGAAGCACTTGTAAAGTGGAAAAATCTTACACCGATACAGGATCCCGGAAAAGTGTACACGATAGCGGACTATAAAAATAAGCAATATCGCTATACCATGTCGGAATATGCCGTGGAGATCGAGCGTCTGACGGTACGCCTGGAAAATTTATTTCTGGAATCGGGAAATCTGTCGACAAACTTTTTCGTTCGTCTGGAGAGAAGTCTGGATGAGACGGAGGAGATGGAAAACGCGGAACTTCGCACGGTGAACGAATGGTGGCAGACATTACAGGAAGATTTCAAGAGACTCAACCAGAACTATCAGGACTATCTGCGGGATTTCTATTCCGGGAAAACAGAAAAGTTGATGAAATCCGTGGAATTCATGGTTCATAAGGACAAATTTATTAAATATCTGAATGAATTTGTGCAGGAATTACAGCGGCATTCCAAGCGGATGGAACAGCTGCTGGAAAAGAATACAGAGTGCATGGAGAATACGGTTCTGGAGCGGGTTGTGGCAAGTGAACTGGATATTCCCCATGCACTGTTGGAAATACATGGAAATGCCGAGCCTAGCATCCGGGAAAATGTATACGGAAAATGGTATTCCCTGAAAAACTGGTTCGTGGACGGACGGGGACAGGAATGCGAAGCTAAAAAAGTATTGAAGATCACCAGTGATATTATACGCAACATTATTCAAAATGCAGCCCTGATCGTACAGGTTCAGAACTGGGGCATCAGCCGAAAGGATGATTATAAAAAATTTCTGGAATTGTTCTTGAAATGTGAGGATCTGGAGGAAGCCCATAAATTGTCGGCGCATGTCTTCGGAGTGCAGCAGATCGAGCATTATAAGACTAATATTCCGAGAGACGAGGATGGCATTAATAACAGTGTTTATCAGGAAGAGCCGGCAATGTTTTTGCTGAAGCCTCACACGAGAGGGTATCGTGAGAGAAAAGACAGAACAGGTTTTGCCGATAAATCGTTGGAAAAAATGGCACAGCGGGAAAGCTACCTGCGACAGGCGCAGAAGCAGAAGGAAGTGGTACTCCGGTATATCAGGGAGCAGAAGATCCGGTTTGCAGAGATTGACGAAGTGGTTTCCGAAGACACACGAGCCATTTTCCTGCAGTGGATCGCTCAGGCCAATATGAGCTCAGAAAAGACGGGGCGGACGGAATACGGACAGGAGTATCAGCTGAAGAGAAAAGACGGCAGCTGTGTCCTGAAATGCGAAGATGGCGACTTGAAAATGCCGGATTATACATTGGAGTTTAAATAAAAATGAATGAAATCAGAACCTTAATGGAAAAATTCTGGATCTGCCGGGACAGTGACAAGGAGACTTTTTATAAAGTAAAACGGGATATTCCGAACTTTCAACGTTTTATCAGAGAACAACTGGGATGGAAGCTGATACATACAGAGAAGCTGTTAAAACTGGAGAAGAGGCCGGCGCATGCAGAAGCATTTATGGGAATCAGTGAGTTTACGGACATTCGGGACTACTGCATACTATGTGTGGTGCTGATGTATCTGGAGGATGCCGAGGAGGGCAGGCAGTTTTTGCTGTCGGAACTGATCGACTATGTGGAGACACAACTGAAAAATTACATGCCGGTGGACTGGACCTCCTTTACACAGAGAAAATCACTGGTCCGGGTATTGCAGTATATGGAACGGCTGCAGATGCTCAGGGTGTATGAAGGAAAAAGTGAATCCTTCAGCCAGGAAGCCGGGCAGGAAGTACTGTATGAAAATACAGGCTATTCGAAATATTTTACCAGCAGCTTTACTACCGACATTTCCGGATATGAATCCTGGAAGGATTTTGAAAAGACAGATTTTGAGGAATTTGAGGAAAACAGAGGATCACGGCGTATTAACCGGGTATACCGGCAGCTGGCAGTCTGCCCGGCACTTTACTGGGACAGTACAGAGGACGCTGATGCATTATACTTGAAAAATCAGAGACAATGGGTCGGCAGATATCTGCGGGAAAACATGGGAGGAAATCTGGAAATCTACCGGAATGCAGCATTTTTTGCTTTGGAAGCAGACGATTGCTACGGAACCGTACATCCCCGGGAGGCCCAGATTTCGGAAAGCGTATTACTGATCTGTGCAGAGATACAGAGGCGGTTGGAAGAAGGAAACATAGAATTACAGGAAGACGAATGTATTGCCATGCCCGAATCGACATTCAGGGATATCATCGTGGGCAGCAGACGTAAATGGAAGGATGCATGGAGCAAGGAATACGGCGAAATGGATGAAGACAGGCTTGTGGAAACCATTTTGAAGTATATGGAAGACTGGATGATGGCTGACCGCAGGGAGAATCAGATTGTGATATTGCCGGCAGTAGGGAGACTGGCAGGGCAGTACCCGGCGGACTACAAAGGAGGCGGAGAAGAATGAGTGAACGTTGGAAAATGAACCGGATCGGTTTTGTAAATTTCTGGTTATATGATGAAGAGGACTTTGAATTCGAGGATGGAAAACTCCTTCTCCGAGGACAGAATGGATCCGGAAAATCTATTACGACACAGAGTTTTATCCCGTTTGTACTGGATGGAGACCGTACACCGAGCCGCCTGGATCCTTTTGGCTCCAGTGACCGCCGGATGGAATATTATTTTCTGGGAGAAGAGGGCAAGGAGGAGTCTACCGGCTATCTGTTTCTGGAATTTTGGAAAGAGGATTCCGGAGAATATCGTACCATAGGAATCGGTCAGAAGGCAAAACGTGGGAAACCGATGGATTTCTGGGGCTTCGTGATTCTGGACGGACGCAGAGTAGGATATGATCTGTGGCTGTATAAGGAAGTGGGATCGAATAAAATTCCCCGGGATAAGCGGGAGATGAAGGCGGAACTGGGGGAGGACAATTTTTTCACAGACAGTCCGTCGGAATACAAAAAGCATGTCAACCAATATATTTTCGGTTTCCGAAAAGAAGAACAGTATGAGCAGTTCATCAAACTGCTGGTGAAGGTGCGCGCTCCCAAGCTTTCCAAAGAGTTTAAACCGACCAAAGTGTATGATATTTTGAATGATTCCTTGCAGACTTTGACGGACGAAGAGCTGCGGCCCATGGTAGATGCCATGGAAAAAATGGACGAGATCCAGGACAGCCTGGAGATGCTCAACCGCGCCTTCGATGATGTGAAGATCATCCGCAACGAATATACCCGATATAACCAATATATGCTTGCGAAGAAAGCGCAGGGTTATCTGGGCAAGAAGCAGGAAGTGGAGAAAGAACAGGCAATATTGGCAGATCAGGAACAGCGGCAGAGCGAGGCATTGGAAGAGCAGAACCGGGCAGTGCAGGATACGGAGAGACTTACAGCAGAGAAAAAGTTGAAAGAAACGGAACGCAACGCTCTTCTGGATCCGGAACTCGAAGATGCGGATCGGAAACTGGAAAAATTAAAGGCAGAGCATCAGGAGGCTGTGGATGGAGAGCAACGCTGGGAGAAAAAGATCGAAGATGGCAGGGAGCGGATCCGGGAAGAAGAGATTGTTCTGAAAAAGCTGGAGGAACAGCTGGAACTGCGTCGTGATACTTTAAAGGAAAAGCGGGAAAATCTGGAAGAACAACAGGAAATTCTGCAATGGGAACATCATGAGAAGGCAAAAGAGAAAATCGGACTGGAGGAATATGAAGAAAGAGACGAGATTGCGGAGCATCTGCAAATATGGAAAAATCAGCTGACGACAGGAAGAACAGCACTCAGTCAATATGAATTGATATCCGGACAATACGAGGAAGCCGCCAGCCGACTGGAGGAGACGAAGAAGAAAAAAGCAGCGGAAGAGCAACGGCTGGAGATGGCAGAAGAACAGGTGGCCGACAGAATCGATGCATGGATCACGGAAGTCTTTCACAGAGCGGAAACATCTGAGGAATGGCATCCGGAACGTGAGGTTCTCCTGCAGGCGGAGCAGAAAGCAAGACGATACGATACCGTAGCGGATGGCGTGGAGATACAGGGGGATTTCCGCGCAGATTATGAAAGACAGCGTCAACAGCTTACAGACGCAAAGAATGAGAAACAGTATCAGAGGGAAATTCAGGAAGGAATCCTAAAAGATGTCCGGGAACAGCTTAAAAAGGTGCAGGAACAGCAGGAACTGGAGCCAGAACGGGATGAGACAGTCGAAAAATCCAGAGTATCCCTGGCACAGGCAGGAATCACAGCCATTCCGTTCTACAGAACGGTAGAGTTTGCCAAAGATCTGGAGGAGAGTGCCTGTGCGAGACTGGAAGCACAAATGCAAATGACCGGAATGTTGGATGCCCTGGTGGTGACACCGGAAGATTTTGTGAAAATAAAAGCAGACCATCCGGAGTTCCTGGATGCTGTCCTGCAGACGGACGGGCCGGGGAACAGCCATTTTTCCGGATTGACAGTAAGTGACGATCTACCGCAGGAATTAAGAACTCCGGTATTGGAAATCCTCAGCAATATTTATGAAGAGGAAGGAAAGACACAGGGAATCTGTTTCGGTGCAGATGGCAGCTTCCGGCAGGGAATCTTAGCCGGTAAAGCGGACAAGCAGGCGGCAGAATATGTGGGATATCTGGCGAGAAAACGGAGAAAAGAGCAAAAGATCCGGGAATTGCAGGAGCAGATAGAAAGCATCAGCAGGACCATAGAAGAGTGGAACACCGGAATTGCACAACTGCAGGGACGTATGGACAGATTACAGGTGGAATATCAGGAGATTCCTGACTTTTCGGAGATTCAGATCGCATTGTCGGAGAAACGGGAGCTGGAACGTATTCTGGAGACGTTGGAAAACGAATATCTGAAACAACAGGATCAGGAACACAGACTTTCCGAGCAGAAGAACCGGCAATATCAGGAGGTATTGAAAGCTTGTAAAATGCTGCCCTATAGCAGAACAGTGGCGGCTTATGAGGAAGCCTGCGGTGCAGCAGAAGAATATGGAAGGATATGGCAGAGCGCAAGGCAGGAACTGCTGCATATACAGACGGAACAGATCGGCTGTCTGGACAGAAAAGAACGGATAGAGCAATACCGGGAGAATCTGGAAGAAGCCTATACGGAAAAAAGAACTTACAGCACCCGGGCAAAAGCCAGTGAGATTCAGATCCGTCAGCTGGAAGAGTATCTGAGGAGTCCGGAATTGCTGGAAAAGGCAAACCGGCTGAAACGTTTGAAGGAAGAACTTTCGCAGATCGACAAGGAACTGGAGGACCTGAAACTTCTGGGAGCCACCCTCAAAGAAAGGTTACAGACATTACAGAAAGAACTGCCGGAACAAAAAGAAAAGCTGCAACAGTACATTATAGAAGAAACCACGCTCAGAAACTATTTTGAAGAGGAACTGGATCTGAAACTGATTCTGAACCGGGAAGGACGGACAGTCTATGAATGTGCCAGAGAAGCTGTAAAAATATTGCGGGAAAGCGATAAGAACAGAGAACCCGGAGAACTGCTACAGGCATTGCATACAGTATATCTGAAACATAACGGAAGTCTGGCAAGCTACGGAACTTCCATGGAAGAATGCTTCGGCGATACGGGGGACATCGATGCTGTGCGTAAGCGGGTACGTATTATTTCTACCTGGAACGGGAAAAAGGTATACCTGGAGGAATTTTACAATATTCTGAAGACCGCAATCGAAGAGACGGAACTGCTGATACAGAAAAAGGATCGGGAACTTTTTGAAGACATTCTATCCCAGACGATCAGCCAGCAGCTTACGGATCGTATAGCAGAGAGCAGAAAGTGGGCAAAAGACATGTCAAAGCTCATGCAGGAGATCGATACCTCCATGGGACTTCGTTTTTCTCTGGAATGGAAGCCCTGCAAAGCTGACAACGAAAAAGAACTGGATACAGCGGATCTGGAGCAGATCCTTCTGCGTGACCGGGAGCTGCTTACCCTGGATGATATTGAAAAAGTAGCAGGGCATTTCCGCAGTAAAATACGTGCAGAAAAGGCAAAACTGGAAGAGACGGGAACGATCATCAATTACATGGAACTGGTAAGAGATGCCCTGGATTACCGGAAATGGTTTGAATTCCAGATGTTTTTCCGGCGCGGCGAAGAGACGAAAAAGCCGTTGACAAATGCCGCATTTAACCGTTTCAGCGGAGGCGAAAAAGCAATGGCCATGTATGTGCCGTTGTTCGGAGCGGTAAATGCACAGTATAAAAAGGCAGACAATAAAGATCATCCCAGAATTATTGCACTGGATGAGGCATTTGCCGGTGTCGACGACAAGAATATCAAAAGTATGTTTGAACTGGTTCATAAGCTGGATTTCGACTATATCATGAATTCCCAGGCACTGTGGGGATGCTTTGAGACGGTCAAAGGCCTTCGGATTGCGGAACTTCATCGTCCGGAGAACTCCCAGGTGGTATCGGTGATCCGGTATACGTGGAACGGACATGAGAGGATTTTAGATGAACAATAATGAAGCATGTGCGGAATATTTTAGAGGAAATTCTGCGTACCGGAGATGCTTTTCGGAATTTGAAAAGAAATGGAAAACTTACGGAAAAGTAACAGGGATCATTACACTGAAAAATACTTCCGAAGAAGAGCGGAGAGCCATCGGTGGGATACTTGGAAAGACATTTTATGAAAATACCATACGTTTTCCTTTTGCGGAATTTGAAAAGGGATTGCAATACACAAAATTTGCTCCTGTGGATTTTGAACAAGTACTGGAAGCATATTTCGGCAGAAAAATGCTGACCACGCAGGAGAGACAGAAGGAGGCAGAGCGGGGAAAGGCAGATTTTTTTGAAACTGTAGAGAGCTATCTGACAGAGTGTACAGGTCCGGATTCCATTGCGGTCTCCTGGCTACAGGATATGTTTTCTCAAAAAAAGTATGGCTATCAGACAGTAATCAGAGAATATGGAAGGGACAGAGAAAAGACAGAAAAACTGTTGAAAACTGTGGGAAAGGCGATCCTTTTGCTGGAAGATATTCGAGAGACGGAAGAGGAATATCCCCTGGCGGTATTTTCCGCGGAAGTATCTGGAAATCCCCATTACTTTGATCAGGGAACAACCGGAGGACAATTATTGGTTCACGGGATGTGTTATGCCACGGAAGAAGATTATCCGGCAAATGCCCATCAGTGGAGAGAATTACTGTTGTCCAACGGAATCGTACCGGATAATATTTCCTCTATCGTGCATATCTATGGATTGCGATTACAGGTTGACGGTGACTGGCACCCGGCATATGACACCTTTTGCAGACGACAGGAGCCCTGTGCTGTCACCATGGAAAATCTGCAGGAGCTGACAGCGGTACAACCGACAGGAGATAAGGTTTATATTGTAGAAAATGAGATGGTGTTCAGCTACTTGCTGAAGCATCTGGAACAAAGGAATGTGACGTTACTATGTACTTCCGGCCAGCTGCGGAGCGCCGCTGTGAAACTGATTCCCTTTCTGTTGAATAGTGGAGCGGATATCTACTATAGCGGAGACATCGATCCGGACGGGATCCGGATTGCCGACAGACTCTGGAGAAAATATGGGGACCGGATCCATGTGTGGAGAATGTCGGAGGAGGATTATGCGAAAAGTCTTTCGGAAGAAGAGATTGGGAAAATATCCATGAAAAAACTGGACGCTGTAGAGAATCCTGTTCTACGCGAGACGGCAAGAGAGGTAAGAAAGAAGAAAAAGGCGGGGTATCAGGAGAATATATTAAGAGATATGTTGGAAGATATGGATAGAATAAAAGACAGATAAAGCTCAAACTTACATTTAAACAGCAATATGATTCCGCAATATATCAAAATGATATTGATATATTGCGGAAAAATGCGTATAATATACGGAAAGGAGATGCGTAATTTCAGTAAAGTGATGGGAGCCTGATTAGATGAAGAACTGTAAACAAATAGCGACAGAATGGGGATTATCAGAACGTACTGTTAATGACCTTTGTAAAAAAAATAAGATTGATGGTGCTATAAAGGTAGGAAAAATGTGGAAGATTCCAGATGATGCTAAGAAGCCAATTGATGGAAGAATCACATCCGGGAAATATGTCAGACATTCAGCAGGAGTTACAAGAAAGCCATTACCTATTGGCATTTCTGATTATGTCAGAGCACAGGCAGATTATTACTATGTAGATAAAACGATGTTGATTAAGGAATTCCTTGATCAGAAGCCATTGGTTTCTTTGTTTACAAGACCGAGGCGCTTCGGAAAGACATTGAATATGGATATGCTCAGAGTCTTTTTTGAGATTTCAGAGGAGAATACAAGTAAATATTTCGAGGATAAAGCAATTTGGCAATGCGGTGAAGAATACCGCAATCAGCAGGGGCAATATCCGGTTGTATTTCTTACTTTCAAGGATGTTAAGTTTGATTCCTGGAAGGCAACTCTCGATAAGATTAGAGATCTATTACAGGAGGAGTTTGGAAGACATCAGGAGCTTGCGACCAGTGAAAGAATAGCAGAGTATGAAAAGACATATTTTGCAAAAATCATAAACGGCGATGCTTCAGAAGTTGATTTGACTGCATCATTAGCGAAGCTGTCTCAGATGCTTACCAAGCATTACGGTAAAGCACCAATCATTATTATTGATGAATATGACACGCCGATTCAGGAAGGTTATTCCAAAGACTTCTACGATGAGATAATTGGGTTTATGAGAAACTTTTTCTCAGGAGCTTTTAAAGATAATAAGAATCTTACTTATGGATTTCTGACCGGTATTCTTCGAATTGCTCAGGAAAGTATCTTTAGTGGTTTGAATAATTTAACTGTGAATTCTGTGATGGATGAAGAGTATGATCAGTTCTTTGGATTTACAGTTTCAGAAGTGAGAGAAATGCTTAAGTATTATGGAGTTCTTGATAAAGAGGAGGAACTTAAGGATTGGTATGATGGATATTTATTTGGAAGTACAGAAATCTATAATCCGTGGTCTGTAATCAATTATATTTCAAGGGGATGTATTCCGCAGGCTTATTGGGTAAATACCGGAAAGAATGAAATTTTGGAAGATGTCCTTAAGGTGGCAACGGAGGATATTACAGAAAGACTTTATTCTTTGCTGCAAGGTGAAAGAGTTATTGCAAGAATTGATCAGAATGTCGTTTACAGATCTCTTTCTGAGGATCCGGCGAATATTTATAGCTTGTTATTGGTGGCTGGTTATTTGAAAACACCAAAGAAAGAGTTGCAGGCAGATGGTTCTTATCTGTGTGAGGTATCTATTCCAAATAGGGAAATAGCTGCTGTATACAAGAGTGAGGTTTTGTCACACTTGTTACAGATTGGAGCAATCACAAGAACGACAGCCAATAAGATTGCAGAAAGTCTCTATGCGAATGATTATAAGAACCTGCAGAAAGCAATTGCTGAATATATGGATAAATCAGTCAGCTTCTATGATGCCGGAGCAGAGGGTTTCTATCATGGATTAGTTCTTGGGTTAATTGCTTTGATGGATAATCAGTATAAGATTAAGTCAAACAGAGAGTCCGGAGATGGCCGATATGACATTGGCCTATTCCCAAGGGAAGACAGATATCCCGGAATCCTTATGGAGCTTAAGTGGAAAAAGAACCTGAGTGCGGATGAACTTTCAGAACTTGCAGATGAAGCGTTAGCCCAGATTGGTAAGAAAAGATATGATGTAGAAATGAAGGAAAATGGCACTCAGGATATTTTGAAATTTGGAATAGTGTTTTCCGGAAAGAAAGTAAGCGTCAAAATAGAATAAGATATACCACTTAGGAGACCGGAACCGCAGAGACGAAAGTACCGGCATTGGTTGAAAAAACCAATGCCGGTACTTTTTATTATTCATAATGGAATTTATTTTGGCAATTGAGTAGTGAAAACTGAGCTCAACTTCGAAGTGTGCCCAAAAAGTTTTTTGTAAGATTCTGTCGAAAATCACCATGTATATAATAGAGAATAATTTAAACATTATTGAGATTAATAATGTTCGGTGCTAGATCAGAAAGGAGCATAAATGGATAAGTATATTCGGGTTAAAAATTGCAATTGTATTTCAGATGCTACAATAGAAATTGTTGAAAAATCATTAAATATAAAATATGGTTCTAATGGAACAGGAAAATCAACGATAAGTGAAGCGATATATGCCCAGGCGAATAATGAGACAGATAGATTAAAAGACTTTAAACCATATGGCTCAAATGACAATAGTCAACCAACTGTTGATAATCCTTACTTCCATGTGGTGAAGGTGTTTAATGAGGATTATGTGAATTCCTATTTGTTTCAAGGAGATGAGTTTCTTGATGATTCATTCCAGGTTTTTCTTAAATCGGATAAATGCGATTCGCTAGCAGCACAAATTGAAAGGATGCTTGAAGAGTTGCAAGATTTGATTAACAATATTGATGCGATTCATAACCTAAGAACTTTTTTGCCACAATATACTGCGGCAGTAAAAGCCTCTGATGGAACAGTATCTCGAAGAGGGGGTGTTGCCGAATTTGTTAATGGAAATGGAGGGGGCTTTAATCATTATTCAGAATTAAAAGCGTATAAACCATTTTATAGTAGAGATTTACCAAGCGTTGCTAAATGGGCCAAATGGCGCAATGATGGTATAAAACAGATGTGTGGCAATGATTGCCCATTTTGTACAAATATTTTACCTTCAAGTATTAGGAGTCAAAATGAGATTATATCAAAAGTATTTAAAAATTCGGCATTGTCGGTAGCAAATGCTGTTTTAGAATATGTACAACAGGCAGTTGATCAAGGATATATTTTGCCAGATGCCGTAGATGTTTTAGAATCATATATTGGCGATAATACAAAGGCTGATGAACTATATGCTGAACTTCAAATGCTTGCAAAAGAAACAGATTATCTGTATAAAAAAATTGAAAAGATTTGTATGTTTAAACCAATGAATGTCACGCATGCTCAACTTGTTAATTTAGAGCAAAGTCTATCGGAATTAGTGATTGAGGAAAGACAACTTCAATCATTTTACGCGACTGATTTAATAAAAAAACTTATTTATCATGTTTCAGATAAGATAAATGCATTAAAGGGAAAAACAGGGCAATTAAAAGGCTTGTTTTTGCAACACGAAAAGAAACTTGATGAGTTAATAGCTCAGCGTCAGGATGACATTAATCAGTTTTTTACAATTGCCGGATTTCCCTATAATTTTTGTCTGGAAAAGGATGGAGAAAAGCATGCTAAAGCGTACTTAGTTCCCTGTGAATTTCAGAAGGAAATGGTTGTAGATCCTAAAAATCGACTTAGTTGGGGAGAGAAAAATGCATTTTCGCTTGTTATGTTTATGTTTGAAGCAATTAGTGATAATGCAGATCTCATTGTTTTGGATGATCCAATATCGGCATTTGATGAAAAAAAGAAATTTGGAATTATTCGAAGGCTATTTGATAATAAAAAGGATAGTTTTAAAGAGAAAACAGTATTGATGCTAACACATGATTTCCAACCAATTATTGATTATGTCCATGGAAACTTCTTTACGCGATATGGATTGATTACGCCGGTTCATGCTTCATTTATACAGAATATTGAGGGATCGATTTGCGAATCGCCAATTACGATGAATGATTTGAAAAATACTGTAGAACTAACCAAAGATATTGTAATGTCTTCAAATGCAAGTATGGCTGTTAAAATTGTGAATTTGCGCAAATATGTTGAATTAACTAAGCCTGAATTCGGAACATCAGCAATTTATGAAGTTCTTTCAAATGTAATTCACGGAAGACAAAATCCGATATATAAGGATGGCCAAGAGATATCTGCGGATGTACTTGAGCAGGGAATGAGAGAAGTATCACAATATATTCCGAACAAATCGTATACTGATTTAATAAATGGAACGTCTACAGAAATTTTGATTAGTTCAATGTCGTCGGATGATTTATATCATAGAATTATCTCAATTAGGTTACTTTTTGAGAGGGTAGAAGGAACGCTGTCATTACTAAGAAAAAAATATCCAGCAGCATGTAAGTTTGTTAATGAGACTAATCATGTTGAAAATGATTATATTTATCAATTGGATCCTAGAAAGTATTTTGGTATTCCAAATTATTATTTGCAACAGATAGAGAATTTTATTCAAGAAAATAAAGAAACTATTCTTGCGGGAAATATATTGACTGAGAATACAGAATTAGATCAAATAGGGGATAACTAAGCTGCATTAAGTGAGAAAGAGAATGGCTCAATGAAAAACGGTAAATGTAAGGAGAGAGGATGGCATATTTATTAGAATAAAATTTGTTTAGAAATAGTTATTTATAATTGTCGAAAATAGTTATTTCGCAAGCTAATTTAGCACAGTAAAGTCTGGCTTATATGACATATACTGTGCTAAATTAATAATAAAGGAATCAAAAGAGGATTACTGAAAATTAGTATGTATAATATTTTCAGTCAAATAAAAGGAAATCTACCACTTAAGCAGGCGGAATTTAAATAGAAAATTTAGGCCCCTTGGTTTTCTACTGAAAGTTAATGCGTAAACAATTTCAAAATGTTATAATGTACAGCAAGTAGTATGATCATAGTGGGGGTACAGATGATGGGACTTCTCAGCAAAATTTTTGGATCAAAAAAAGATGTGTCCAACGTTGATATAGATAATAAAGCGAAAAGTTCTGTGAAGAATGTTCCGCGTAATGAGAATTGCATAAAACTTATGGAATTTGCATCTCACATGGAAAAATTACTTGCAGAAGATAGATACATTGCAAGAAGTGACTATAAGAAATATATAGATGAATATCAGAAAAGCATAAGTTTCTTTGAGGTATTATCAGATAGCGGTATGCTTGGGAATTTCTGCGATGTTAATGGTGTGGAAGAAAAGGAAATTGTACAAGCGATTGACTATTACAATAATGCAGAGACATATGTTGAAGACCACAATGAGGAATTTCTTGCCAGAGCAATGGTCGAGGAAAAAGAATATCTGGATAATGTTCTTAAGGCAGTAGACCCGGTAGTTGTACTGGATGAGGATCAGAGAAAAGTAGTACTTACAGATGAGGATTATTGTCTTGTTATTGCCGGCGCCGGAGCGGGAAAGACAACAACGGTAGCTGCAAAGGTAAAGTATCTTGTGGACAAAAAAGGAATTGATCCTGCACAGATTCTGGTTGTTTCATTCACTAATAAGGCGGTGAATGAACTGAAAGAAAAAATACAGGATGATTTGGGAGTACCATGTCCTATAGCGACATTTCACTCTACTGGAAACGCGATTATTCATAAGAATTCACCAGAGGAAAAACTGAATATAGTGGATAATTCTAAGCTATATTTTGTAATCAGAGACTATTTTCGTGGATCTGTGATGAAAAATGAGAGTGTAGTCAATAAACTCATCATGTTTTTCGCGACTTATTTTGATGCACCCTATGAAGGCGATGATTTGAACGGATTTTTTAACAATATTGCGAAAGCCAACTATTCCACGATGAGAAGTGACTTGGAAGATTTTAAACGTGAGGTCATAGATACCAGAACGAAAAAATCTGTAACAATTCAAAATGAAATTTTGAGATCGCATCAGGAAGTAGAGATTGCCAATTTTTTATATTTGAATAATATCGAGTACGAGTATGAACCTATTTATCAGTATAACATACAGTATTCGCATAAGCCGTATACCCCGGATTTCGTGATATATCAAAATGGTAAAATTGCCTATATTGAACATTTCGGAATTACAGAAAACGGGAAGAACGACAGATATAGTCAGGACGAACTTGAACAATATAAAAAGGCAATAAATGATAAGATAAAGTTGCATAAACAGCATGATACTACTTTGATTTATACTTTTTCAGTCTACAATGATGGAAAGCCCTTAACAGAGCATTTGCAAGAGGCTCTGGAAGTAAAGGGATTTGAACTCAAACCCAGATCCAACAAAGAAGTTATGGAACTGCTGGTAGCAGGGGAAGAAAACAGATATGTCAGAAAGTTGATTAATCTGATCTGCAGATTTATATCAAACTTCAAGGTGAACGGTTACAATGCGGAAGAATTTAATCGTATGTATCATTCTACACAAAATGTAAGAAGCCGATTATTCCTTGAAATTTGCCATGATTGTTATCTGGAATATGATAGATGGTTAAAAGAAAATAAGGCCGTGGATTTTGAAGACATGATCAACGAGTCGGCAAGACTTTTACGAGAAGTAAAAGAGATGAAACAAAAACTAAGCTTTAAGTATATTATTGTCGACGAATATCAGGACATTTCCCGGCAGAGATTTGATCTGACCAAGGCTTTATCGGAGGTTACAGATGCTAAGATCATTGCGGTTGGTGATGACTGGCAGTCTATTTATGCTTTTAGCGGATCAGATATTACGTTATTTACGAAGTTCTCCGAAAAAATGGGATATGCGAAAATGCTTAAAATTGTTAAGACTTACCGTAATTCCCAGGAAGTTATTGATATTGCCGGTAATTTTATTCAGAAAAATTCAGAACAGATCAGGAAACGTTTATTATCTCCGAAAAATATCACAGATCCAGTTATTATTTATACATATGATAGCACGGCCAAAGGCCGAAAAGGAGATAGAAGAAGTGGTTCCAATTATGCAGTTGCACATGCCGTAGAAACCGCACTTACACAGTTGATAATGTATAAAAAGCAGGAAGGCAGACAGCCGGGGACAATTTTACTGCTTGGCAGATATGCATTTGATGGAGACCATCTTGAAAAATCCGGGCTTTTTGAATTCGTGCGGGGTGGAAGTAAAATAAAAAGTGTAAAATATCCAAAGCTGGATATAACATTCATGACAGCACATTCATCAAAAGGACTGGGATATGATGATGTTATTATTGTAAACGGTAAAAATGAAACATATGGTTTCCCGTCAAAAATTGAAGATGATCCGGTACTGGCTTTTGTAATTAAGGGGGACAGGTCGATAGATTACGCAGAAGAACGAAGATTATTTTATGTGGCTATGACGAGAACCAAAAATAGGGTGTTTTTTGTGGCACCGGAACAAAATCCTTCGGAATTCCTTTTGGAACTGAAAAAAGATTATAAGAATGTTGTATTACATGGAAACTGGAACGAGGAGAAGCCTCAAAGCATTGCGAAAAAATCCTGTCCGCTATGCGGATATCCGATGCAGCTAAAATACAAGCGAGCATATGGACTTAGACTGTATATATGCACTAATGAACCGGAAATTTGTGGCTTTATGACAAATGATTACAGGGCCGGGAAGCTTTGCATTCAGAAATGTGATAAGTGCAGAGATGGTTATCTGGTTGTCAAGTCAAGTAAGGAGAACGGCTATTTTCTGGGATGTACCAATTATAAGACGAATGGAACCGGGTGCAATAAATCTATCGGTATGAAGTATTACTATGATCAGATGGGATATCGGATGGAAATAGTAACGGAAAGTCCCGTAGCAATCAGTAGGATAGAAAAAGAGAATCCAGTGAAAAGAGTAGCTGTAACACAGGTTTCAACGGATGATTATGTTGAAATCGAAAAAACAACGGCGGCCTCTGTCAGATATAAGCGGTGGATTCTGAATAATGTTGTGGATACAGTATTAAGGGCATTACAGGATGTCAGCAAGGTAAGATATTATGGTGTTACCATGTTGACGGATATTCTTCGTGGCGCAAATAGCAAACGCATTCTGGACAATGGCTTAGAAATGGTGCCGGAATATGGCATGTTAAAAGAGATACCAAGAGAGACCATCCAGAATATTATTGAATGGCTTATCAACGAGCACTATATTTTGAAAACAAAGGAGAAATACCCCGTTCTTCATTCTACTTATGAAGGGCTTCATTACAGTGAAAGCCTGACAAAAACCAAATTAGAAGAACTCAAAGCATACCTTGAGAAAGATGAGGCATAATGGGAGCAGCTGCCGTCCCTTGTCCCGAAAAAGTTTTTTGTAAGATTCTGTCGAAATTTGCCATATATATAATAGAGGGCGCAATTTCGGCGAGATTGCAGTATTCCTAAAAATATGCTATGATACTCTTAAATGAGCGAAAAAAGTAAAAAGAATCAGACAATTCAATATTATGATCAAAATGCCGCCGATTTTGTGGAGAACACGCGTAATGTAGATTTTCATGTAATGCAGGATGAATTTATAGAAGGGCTTCCTGCAGGGGCGAAGATCCTGGACCTGGGCTGCGGCTCCGGAAGGGACACGAAATATTTCCTGGAGCATGGATACCGGGTAGACGCGATAGACGGCTCCGCGGAACTGTGCGCGTTGGCATCAGAGTACACGGGGATTCAGGTGAAATGCCAGCTGTTCCAAGAGCTGGATGCATCGGAAGTGTATGACGGTATCTGGGCGTGCTCATCGTTGCTACATTTATCCTATGGGGAACTGGATGAAGTGTTATATCGCATCGAGAAGGCACTGAAGCCGCAAGGCATTTTGTACATGTCATTTAAGCATGGTGTATTTGAGGGGGAAAGGAACGGCAGATATTTTCTGGATTTTACAGAAGAGAAACTGGAGCAGCTGCTGAAAAAACATACGAGTTTACAGCAGCTGCGGAACTTTCTGACAGAAGATGTACGACCGGACAGGGAAGAAAGATGGCTGAATCTATTCCTGAAAAAGATCAATTCTTAATTGCATATCCGAACTATGTCCTCCGGGAGACAGTGACTTATCCGAATGGCGGTGTGAGTCGCTTTTATGATGATGGAGTGGACATGGTCATTATCGATGATGAAATCTGCTCCTGCCGCGATGGCGAGCAGATTTTTCCTTATACACTGATCACAGATAAACAAAACCACTATATGAAAATATACCGGAGAGTGTTCCGATTCCTGGGATTTGATCCGGAAACGATAGGAAAATGCCTGCAGAAAAGCAGACAGGAAGTGCTGCACTTTACCAAAAAGATTTCAGAAAGAGGAGAGCATGCGGACTCATCACCGCTGGAGCTGCTGTTTGAACAGAATTTCACGGATGTCTACGGTATGCGGGCATTGAAATACCTGCAAAAAGAATTCCGGATATCCGATGAGGACGGCAACAATTATTTCCTCGATTATCTAGTAGATACCGCAGACAGCAGAGTGGCCATCGAGGAAAACGGAATTCATTACCACCATCCGCAGTTGATCGGAATAGAGGGCTATCGCAAACAATTGCGCAAGCAGAATACCTGCGCATTGTGGGGATTAAAGCTATACCGTTTTTCCACGGAAGATTGCCGATTCAAGGATCGTATCGAGGATGATATCCGGTCTTACCTGGGAAAAGATACCAGCGGATTCCGGGAAGCGGGATTACTGTTGGAACGTAAGACGGAACTGTATGAGCACCAGGAGATCAGCCTTGCGCAGATAGAGGAACGGCGGGAAAAAGGGATTCGTGCATTTCTCATTGTATTACCTACCGCAGCGGGAAAATCCCGGATCGTGGAAGAAGATATTCAGAAATTTGCAGCCGGAAAAGAGCAGTTCCGGGCATTGATCCTGGCACCGAATACGAACATCATTGCGGACTGGAAAGAGAGAATCGATAAAGACCTGCAGCCGTTGCAGGACCGGATCGATATTAAGACTTACAGCTATGCGATAAGACATTACCACGAAAAAACAAGGGATTATTATTCCTATATTGTAGTAGATGAGGCGCACCACGCGGTGGCTCCGATGTTAAAGCGGGTGATCCAATACTATGCGCCGGAATTCCTCGTAGGACTGACAGCGACGGATCAGCGCCCGGATAAAAAGAGACTGGAAGAAATCTTCGGAAATTATACAACAGAGCTTTCTCTGAAGGATGCAATGGAGAAGGGAGTTGTGGCGAGGGCGAATGTCTACCGGATCGAGACGAATATTGATCTGAGCCATGTCCGTTTTAACGGAAAAGATTATGTGAATGCGGATCTGGAGAAGAGTGTGCGTGTCACTTCCCGAAATGAATTGATCGTAAATGTGCTGAAGGACTATTTCACAGAGGGAGATGCCGGAAAACGTCAGGGAATTATCTTCTGTATCAACAAGGCGCATACCAAAGAGATGGCACGCCTGCTGAACACCGCCGGTATCTCGGCGCAGGATTACAGTGGAGATACAAAACATCCGGAGAAGGTTATGCAGGAGTTCAAGGAGCATAAGATACGTTTCCTCTGTGCCTGCGATATGATCTCGGAAGGCTGGGACTATCCGGAACTCGGAATCCTCGTTATGGCGCGCCCGACGCTGTCGAAGGTGCTGTATCTTCAACAGATCGGCAGAGGTTTGCGCCGGACATCCATCAAGAAAAATGTGTTCGTCATTGATGTGGTAGATGAATACGGAGCCATGGTAAGGCCCTGCAGTATGCATGCTATTTTCGGAAACTCATTGTATGTTCCGTTCGGCAATATCACCAGACAGGATTACCTGCCGGGGCAAATGATCGAGATCGATGGCATCACTGAGCGCGTGGAACGGATCGTGGAAGTGGACATCCATACCTTTGAAGAAAAGTATGGGGATTACTATAGTCAGGAACAGCTGGCGAGAGAGTACTTCGTCAACACCGGAACGATCACCAGCTGGATCCGTAAGGGAAAGATTACACCAACGGTGGAATTCCCCTTCGGCAGCAAGAAGATCAGCCTGTTCAGCCCGGAGGATGTAGAGAAATACAGAAAAGAACTGAATATCCAGGAGCATAATGATGAAACCGTTCGGGATGACTTTTTTGCATTCCTGGAGGAAAGAGATTATTCACTGTCCTATAAAATGCCGTTCCTGCTGTCCTTTATCGATCATATGGACACGATAGGCGATGCGAAGATTGAGGATGTGCTGACAGATTACATAACCTTTTATCAGGACAGGATCGATAAAGGATTGCCGGTGGATCGCCCCAGCTGCCCTTATAATGCTGAGACTCTGAAAGACCGGAAAATGATCAAAAGCAGCATGCTGACCAATCCCTTTGAAAAGTTCGAAAGAAAGAGATTTATGTACTACTCGAAGGACCTGGGAGTGATCTCACTGAATCATGCGCTGTTGGCGAAGATGAGTGAGGGGGATTGGGAGAGAGTGAAGAGGCAGATGAAGGAAGATTTGGAGAGGTACTATAGAGAATAAAGTAGACTCTAGGTGAAACAAATAGAAATAATAATGTGAGAGGAATTTAAATGTATAAAGCATTTGATACTGTATTTCAAAAAGTAGTAGATGCGAGGATTATTGCAAAAACTTCATATACTATGTCTGATGAGGGGGTTAGATATCAATGTTTGTGCTGTGGGGAGGAAGTATATTTGGCTGCAGCTAATAGCACTGAAAAGACCCCGCACTTTAGGCATAGAAAGGGAAATAATGATATAGAGTGTGAAAGATATCTTGGTCAGCCTGGGGCAATCGAAGAATACGCTGCTCTTAGAAGAGAAAATAATAAGACGCATGTTGCATTTTTCTTTAATAAAAACCAAATGACATTTGAGATAGGTCTAGTGTTAACTGATGAAGAAATTGACACTTACTGTCAAAACCAAAGGAAATTATGCCTGTATACAAAATATTGTACGCTTCCTTTTTTAAACATTCCTATTAGTAGAGGTGTACTTAGATCAAATGAACTGAACTACTATACAATAACTGAATACTCGAATGACTATTATGTATCCTTAGAAGGTGACCCTTTGAAATTTTCATACCCAGAGATAATAAAAAAAGGTTACAAAATTAACATTTACAGAATAAACAAACAGGATGAACATTACAAGAAAAATATGTCTGGATTAATATATACAGATGTGGAATACGTAGCTATTTCAGAAAGCAAAATGAATGTAAAGGAATTGGTAGGTCTATATGGTATAGAAGTAGTGAAGGACGAGTCTAATTTTGTAACTATGGGAAGGGCTTTTTATGTTGTTGAATTCGTGGTTAGGAAAGAAAATTATGAAATAAAAAGATATTTTCAAAAACATGGCTACAAAATCGAAACGTCAGAATCATTAGAGATTCTTTGGCCACCTATGTATTCTACAGACACGACGTTAGTTACTACAGCAGATACCATATATGTTTCTTCTAGTTTTAGGTTGATTCCTCATGGAAATATTAATATAGTGGGAGACAAAATAGAAGAGGATGGAGGAGTTTATAAGATTTCTATAGATACAAGAACAATTATTAATGAAAAGAATATTGATGTATTAATTGTTAAGAATAATGTTCTATGTCATGATTATTCGGGAAAAGAACCAGAGCTAATTTATCTCAATAAGTTTAATGTCCCTAATGACTACGATTATTTTCTTTTTTCAAAAGATGGTTGTGTAAGACTTATTTCTGGATCTAATGTATATCTTACACAAGGGGATAAAATCATAGGATACAAGAATGGTTTGATTAAGGTGTATATTAATGGAGTCCCGGATAACGTAACTTCGCTTGAAAAGAGGATAAATGATATTGTAAAATACCATCCTCAATCAGAACCATTTGTACCTGACGAATTTATGAACATTGAAGTAAATGATATTATTTTAAATTATCTTGAAACTTGCTATAGATCCGGGGTGATAAATAGCACCGTAAAAAGATATATTGAGGAGAAAAAAATTTGAATTACATAGAAGAATTAACACAAGATGAATTAAAATACATTTGTAAGACAATTCCGTTTAGCGCTGCAACAGGGTATTTTAGAAGGTATCCTAAAGAGTTTACAAAAATACGTCCAGGCTTTCGGGTTAAATCCTTGACAGAAGAGATGGTTACTAAGCTTTTATATGATTTTCGATCGAGAGAATTCATAGGTAACTTTATTACTAAGACTGTTAACCAGTGGATAAAAGAAATAGATGAAGAATTAGAAAAGATACTTCAAGAGGGCAAAACGCATGAGGCAGCATATATTGAAGTACTTTCTCGCTCTTTTTTTGTGGACAATATTCCCTTATATTATAAAATTATAGGAGAAGAAAAAACAGAAGAATACCTTGCGGTTATGGGCGAGGCTGTACTGTACCAAGCTGACAAAAATAAAAATAATCATGCAGAAATTGAGCAGATTAAGAAAAAGGAAGCTGAAAGCGATAAAAGGATAGAAGAACTTAATCAGAAAATTGCAGAAGGAGAAAAAAAGACAGATCGCTTAAGTAAGAAGGTAATGGACCTTAATTCTATACTTGAAAGAAAAGATGCCATAATAGATGATGAAAAAAAGAAAAATGATGAGATGTCAATTACTATTGCGTCTTTAGAAAAAAAACTTACAAAGGCAGAAGAAGAGGACACAAAAAAAGCAGAGGAATTTGTTAAGAAAACGGCTCTTTTGATTAATGAATCTGAAAAATATGAAAAACAGATAGATGAACTTAAAAGTCTTTTGGAAGATGCGAACAACACTATTAATGAATATCACCAAACAATTGTTTCTTCAAAGGATGGAAAAGATGCTTTAAGTGCTGCTAATAAAGTTCTTGAGTCGCAAGTCTCTGATTTAAAGACAAAAATACACGAATTGGAAGAGGAGATCATTACATTTAAGACCGATAAAAATGAATCAGAGGAAAAGGTTAATCGTTTACAGAACGATAAAGCCGCAATTGATAGTTATAATAAGGAATTACAGCAGACAATTCGAGATTTAAAAGAAACTCTTGAAACAGAAAATGATTCTACAATGAATACGGATTTATACGATAAGAATGATGAATCATTATTACAAATGACACCGTTTTGTCCAGAGGATATGGATGATTTTGAAGAATATTTTTTATACAATTTTGAAAATATTGGTATTTGTGAGACAGACGAAGGAGCAAGTTCTCTGATCGAATATATCAAGCAGATTGTATTTGATGGTATACCACTGCTGATTAAACGAGGGCCTGGGATTAATCTTGCCAATTGTTTAGTAAATACGATTTGTGGGCATAGCAGCGCACAAATATATTCATACAAGAATGGAATACAACTTTCAGACGTAGATATAATGCTGGGAACATCAAAGGAACGGATTGTTTGCCTTGATGGTTTTGTGGGAAATTGTAATGAAATTGAGCTTTTAGCAATACTTGGAAAGCATCGCAATAAAATTATTATTTTGACATATATGTATGACAAAACATTAAAATACATCCCTTCAGAGATTCTTTCGAGTGTATGGTTTATTAGCATGGATAAATTTAGTGCAATCATGCAGATAAAAGATATTACAGAAGATTCATCTGAAATTTTGGAAAAAACAAATTTTTATCAGAAAATATGTACCGACAATCGTAGTCGTAAAATTTTTATGGAAATTGCGCAAGAGTGTGGTATTGATTATGGAACCGCATGTGCAATCTCAAATTCTATTAAAGACGAGGCAGCAATGAATAGGATACTTCTTTTCACACTGCTACCATATGTAGCCAATGTGCTTGGAATGAACCCATATAATTGTTCTAAAAGATTACAGAAATATGCGGGAGAGACCGGAAAGTGTCTAAATAGAGAAATAATAATGAGGTGGTTTGGATAGTGAATAAACTAATGAGGATAATGTCGGAGAATATGAATATTTCCGCATATACAGGAGAGTCCGAAGGGGCATATGAATATAGAATTCTATATTCAGCATTAGGCCTATGGTGTCTTACGTCAGCATTGAGTGAAAAAGAAGGGAAAAAAGAAATTAGCAAAAATGCGCAGACTATCTTATTGCATAGTTTGCTAGATAGATATCTGAATGTATGTCCGTTGGCAAAGCGATTTCTGACAGGAATCCGAAATGTTGACATTGCAGTTCAAATTCGAAATGTATATGAACAAATGGGGTATTTGGTAACGCTTGAGGACAATCAAAATGTATTGAATCAAGGAGGAGAAACAATAAGAATTACAGATAAAGATAGTATTTTTTTAGGAATCCCTAAAGAAGAGTATTGGATGAATGGGTTGGGGATACACATAAAAAATAGTGGAAGAGAAATCCCGCTTACCGAATACCTTGTACGCGATAATTTAATGCCAGAAGAGTACTTGATGTCTTGTTTTAATATATGTGATTTTGATGAAAAAGATATAGACTGCTTGGAACTTGAATTTTTCAATCCATTTTACAGAGGAAAAATTTCTGAAGCATGGAAAAAATATCGTAATGCTGATATGACTATTGCAAGAAAAAGCCCAATTGGTCCCTTCTATAGAGCAATGGAGGATACAGATGGGAGACTGGTCTTTGCAATTGAAAACAATAATGACTATATAGATTCAAAAACCGGCGCAGAATTTAGGAGAATATATATAGCACTTAGAGGGTACTATTTGAATCCGATGATAGTATATATTTGTCCTATTGATAAAGAATATTCCCATATCAAAATTCTAGGACAGATTCCCAATCGAGAGTATTATTATATGCTACTTAATGCATGGCCTCAAAAGTCTTTTACTGATAGAAATAATTTTATTATTCGAAATGAACTAACCACACAGGTGATAAGTTTATTAACAAATATAGGATTCAAAGCAAGAGAAGGTGAGTTTTATGGATAGAAAAACAAATGGAGTGCAGCAGTATTATCAGGAAATAAGAAATAGATTAAAAAATTATATAAAATCAGATTATCTCGCTAATAGTGAAACATTACTTCTGTATGCGGAGGATATACTTGGAAATGATTGTAATGATGACATCAATATTGCAAAAGAGCCATATATTGAAACGTCTTCATCCTATAAAAAGGTGATAGATGGAATAAAGATTGCTGACATTCCTGAAAATGTAAGAGAAGTGCTTTTAAAACTTGTTAATGCTAATTTGGGAATATATTCCACTCCATTTGAACATCAGGTTAGGGCGCTTACAGGTGCTTTAGATGGAAAAGATTTATTTGTATCAACTGGTACTGGTTCAGGTAAAACAGAGTGTTTTCTTTGGCCAATTATTGCACGTGAAGTTAAAGAGGCTTTGGATAGGCCTAAAGATTTTAGCCTTCCTGCAGTTAGGACGCTCATAATTTACCCAATGAATGCATTAGTATCTGATCAACTTGCGCGATTTAGAAAAATTATGGGATCCGAAGAATTTATAAATATTTTTACGACATCTTTAGGAACTGAACGCATTCCGCATTTTGGAATGTATACAGGAAGAACCCCCTATTCTGGTGAATCAAAGAAACAAAGCAATATTCAACTTGCAGAAACTTTTCGTGCGCATTATTTGATTGATGAAAATGCTTCACCTAGTGAGATAGAAATACAGAAAAGAAGAATAGAAGGACTTAAGAGTATCAATAAATATCCGGTAAGATATGGTGGAGATGCGGGTCTTAAGATTTTCATTGAAAATTTGGAAAAAGGTATTCATAATCCGGGACCACTTGATGCAGAGTATATTACTCGTTTTGAGATTCAACAGAATACACCAGATATTTTGATTACAAATTATTCTATGTTGGAATATATGCTTATGCGGCAGCTGGAAGCTGGTATTTGGGACAATACTAAGAAGTGGTTGGAAAAGTCGGAAGATAATCGGCTTATGGTAGTTCTTGATGAAGCTCATATGTATAGGGGATCCTCGGGTGGTGAGATTGCGCTTCTTTTGGACAGATTGTTTTCTCGTCTTGGCATTACACTCGATAAAGTGCAGTTTATCCTTACTACGGCGAGTATGCCATCATCAACGACATCCGATGAGGCGGCTATCGCTAGTTTCTTTGAGGGACTTACAGGGAAGGAGTATGATAAATGCATTCCACTTTTTGGTAAAAAGGAAGATATAAAGAAAGAATTTAGAGTTGTAACGGATGCCAAAGCTCTTGTAGCAGTTGGCACAAGTCAAGTGACAGCAGAAGAAATATGCGATAGAATAAGGTCTTTTGCTAAAAAAGTATTTCGTGTGAAGCTTCCAGATGAATTCTCAACATCAGATGCTCAAGAGTGGTTGTTTGATAACCTGCCTGATTACGAAGCGTATGTTATGCTTCATAAACTTTGTCGCGATGGTGCAAAGCCACATTCATTGTTGAGAAAAGAAATATTTGGTGAGAGTGAGTATGCAGCAGATGCATTAGATGCGCTTCTTATAGTTGTATCGCTTGCTAAAAAAGAAGGAAATATTCTGTTCCCTGTTCGCTTACATATGTTTGTGAGAGGACTTCAGGGATTATATGCATGTTCTAATCCTAAATGTACGTGTGACGGAAAAAAATATTCTGAGAAAGAAAAACTTCCTCTTGGAAAGGTAATTTCTATTCCGAGAGAAAGATGTGATTGCGGTGCAAGGATATATGAACTTGTAAATCATGTTAAATGTGGGGCCTTATATTTAAAAGTATATGTACAGAAGATGACAGGAACAGGCTATTGGTATGCTTTTCCAAGTAGGGGGCTTAGAGGTGGTGCAAATGATCTTACAGAAATGCTCCTTTATATTTGTCCTGTTGATTATGAGCTAAACATAAAAGAAAAGCTAGGATACCTTGATCCAGTTACGGGAAAACTATATTTGAGTTATCAGAGCGATGAAACTTTGCTTAAAGTAGTGTACCCTGAGTATGATGAAAAAAATGATTATTATATGTTTAAAACGTGTCCTAAATGTAAAAAGGGTATGCCATTGAAAAAACCGACAGATTTTGCTACTAAAGGTAATATTCCTTTTTATAATCTGACAAAGGCGCAGTTCGAATTACAACCACCAAGATCAGATCTAATTAATGAAGGTAAGAAAGTTCTTTTGTTTTCGGATTCTAGACAGAATGCTGCTAAACTTGCATTGGATTTGTCAAAATCATCAGATGCAGATGGATTTAGACAGTGTGTGTTACTTGCAACGAACAAGTTACAAGAGGATGGACGGGAACATTCATTGCAAGAGCTCTATCAAGCATTTCTTGAAGTTTGTATTGAACAGAGATTGTATTTTTTTACTGGAAATAGCAGGGAAAAATTTAAAGAACATTTAGATACTGCAATGATGAAGATAAGAAGAAAGAAAAGTCTTTCCAGAGTAAATTTTGATCCGCTTCCATCTGATTATTATGAGCAACTTCTCACTTTTTTTACAGAGAGTCCACGCTCTTTTAAGGATATAGGTCTTGGATTTTTGGCCCCTATGGATAGTGCTTTAGAGGAATGCTTAGAAGAATTAGAAGATGAGGATGATGTAGTTATTAATGAGAAGCTACTTAGATCTCTATTAGTAATATTGTTTTGGGATGTTATGGATGGAAATGCAGCGTTGGGCAATAATATTGAAGATGATATTCGTAGAAAACTACCTGGTCGCAGTAGAAATCAAGCATTTGGGATTGATGGAGATTTTATATGCTCTATAGACAAAAAATATATTGCTGGAGTAAAAACTTTAACTGAACTTGATGATAGACAAATAAGAAAACTCTTAGATAAGATTAAGCGTAGTTTCTTTGGTACAGGTGCAGAGACTGATCAAAAATACTATCTTAAATTAGATACCGTTAAAATCGTTATTACAAATGATGACTTCAAATGGTATCGTTGTGAGAAGTGTGGAAAGATTTCACCATATATGCTGGGTAAGAAATGCGGAGCGTGTTTTGATTCTGAAAAAGTTCATATGTTAAAAAGTGAAGAACTTACTCGTTTTGATTTTTGGAGAAAACCTGTGTTGGCAGCATTGAACGAAGGTGAAAAAATTCATACTATCAATACTGAAGAGCATACGGCGCAATTGTCACATAAGGAAATTACAAGTGATATTCTTAGTAGAACTGAAGATTATGAGATACGCTTTCAAGATATTGATGTAGGCGAAGCTGGTGAAGAGTCTATTGATGTCTTAAGTTGTACAACAACAATGGAAGTTGGTATTGATATTGGTTCATTAACAGCCGTTGGATTAAGAAATATTCCTCCTATGAGAGAAAACTATCAGCAGAGAGCTGGTCGCGCCGGTCGAAAGAATGCTGGGATTTCAACGATTGTTACATATGCTTTTGGAGGTGTTCATGACAGTCATTATTTTAGACATCCGGAAGAAATGATTTCTGGTGACCCGAGAAAACCCTGGATAGACAGAGACAATCCTAAAATTGTTCAACGCCATTATAACATGAAGGCTTTAAATAGTTTTATGTCGACCGAAGCGATGAAAGGACTATATGATAGTATTACTAAAGTAGGAATTGTAACTTTTTGTGAGAAATTATCGGATGCATTTATTGATCACGTTAGAACGCTTGATTTTCCAACCGATGGAACGGTCGAAATGTTTTGTCAAATTAGAGAAAAGGTTCTTTCGAAAGGAAAAAGAAGTGAGTATTTTAATGGGGACAAGGAAACTTCGGCATTTGATGTATTTTATTCAGAAGGTTTTATTCCGTCATATTCTTTTCCTAAAAATGTGGTAAGGTTTTTTGTAGAGGGAAAGACAGAAAATGGAAGAAGATTATCTTCGGGAATTGATTATGCTCCGGAAAGAGATATTGCAGTTGCTATTAGTGAGTATGCACCTGGAAGATTTATTACAATTGATAAAAAAATTTATAAAAGTGGAGGGTTGTACGCCAATCCCAGACCCAAAGGATTTGAAAGTAATCAAGCAGAATACTATTTCACAAGCAAAGACTATAAGAAAGAAATTATTGTATGTACAGAATGTAATTGGTTTGGCGATGGAAAGGAAGCCTATGCAGAATGTCCATATTGTCATTCAGCTGTCGAGAGGCATGTGATGATTAAGCCGTGGGGATTTGCTCCAGCAAAAGGTGATCCAGTTAAATTTGAAGATGAGGAAGAACAAAAGACATATGCGGAGGCCCCTTATTATTCGTATGTTCCTAAGGACACAGAAATGCAGAGTTATAGGAATAGCAATATATGCTTTGCTAATCTTGAAAATCGTCATGTGCTTACAGTAAATATGGGAAAAAAGAAGAATGGTTTCAATATTTGCACAAAATGTGGAGGAGCAGAAGTTGCAGAAGCTGTTTCTACAGGAAATTATTATTTTTCGCAGCCGTATCATGATAGGTATTTATGCCGCCATGAAGGAACTGTGGCAACAAATATATACTTGGGATATGAATTCCTAACAGATATGTTTACACTGGACATAAAGTATGACACACAGAAAATGGTATCCAATGCTGATAGTGAAGAGAAGAATATTCTTCGTTCTGCAGCAACAACACTTCATGAGGCTCTTAAAAAGGCAGTTTCTCTTTCGCTGGATATAGATTATAATGAGATAAATGGCGGCTGGAGAACTCGTTTCGAAGAAAACGGTGAAGCACATATTGAGATGTTTTTCTATGATAATTTGACAAGTGGTGCAGGTTATTCATCATTATTGGGAAAGACTGAAGTTCTTGATGATGTCTTTAAACGCGCATATCAAATTTTAACAGAATGTACATGTTCAAGGACGTGTAAAAATTGTCTTGACAACTTTTATAATCAAAGAAATCATGACGTTTTTGATAGAACACTTGCGGCACAGCTTCTGGAGTATGCTCTTAATAACAAATATCCAGAGGATTATTCATTGGAAGAACAGAAAAAATATCTAGTACCAATTAAGAAACTTATTGCAGAAGATAATTCTACATCTAATGAATTTAGATTTGAAGTAATTCCAGCATTAAGGAAACGTATTCGTGATGAGAAAGGTAAGATGTATCTTAATCCATACAACTTATCAGATTGGCTTCCTAATGCTTTTATAGAGTACATAAGAAAAGTACATGAACAATAATATGACTTCGCAAAGGGAGGTGAGAGGTATATGTTTTATTCTCCGTTACGTTATCCGGGAGGCAAGGGAAAACTGGCTCCATTTATGGAGTATATGATAATCCAACTTGGTCATAGGGGAGGAACATATATCGAGCCCTTTGCAGGTGGTGCCGGCATTGCGATTGAATTACTACTAAACGGTGTTGTGAACCAAATTGTCATAAATGATTATGACAAAGGTATTTGGTCTTTTTGGAAAGCAATACTTACTGAAACAGATAGATTTATCAATGAAATCAGAAATGTTCCACTTACGATATATGAATGGGAGAGACAGCATGAAATATGTATAAATCATAATGATAGGTACAGTTTTGAACTGGGATTTGCAACGTTTTATATGAATCGCACGAACCGCTCCGGAATTATAAAGGGAGGAGTGATTGGCGGAATAGAGCAAAACGGAAATTGGACAATGGATGTTAGATTCAATCGTAATGAGCTTATTAAAAGAATACAGAATATTGCGAAGAAAAAGAAAAATATTAAACTTTATAATAAAGATGTTAATAGCTTTATTAATAGTTATGTACCACGTTACGATAATGCATTAATTTATTTTGATCCTCCTTATTATAAAAAAGGGAAACAACTTTATATGAATTTTTTTACTTATGAAGATCATGTTCGAATTGAAGCTATGATTAGTAATAATGTTTGTTGTGACTGGATTATAACATATGATGTTGCAACAGAAATCGAGGAAATATATAAAAATTATAATATTTATTGTTATGATTTAAATTACAGTGTTTCAACTAAATGCACAGCAAATGAGTTGATTATTTTTGGGAATGGTATTGTTCCTCCTACAAATGAAATGCTTGAACAGGCAAATATAAAAATTAATTTACGCCCTAATGTAAAAGGGGAAGAAAAGTAGTAAAGAGTATAATTTAAAATGTGATTAATTATTTTGATTATTATGTAATTAGAAATAAAGATGAATGAATATTCAATAAAATAGGAAGGAAATAAATGTTCAAATTTATATATGAATTGGTAAAGGATCCATTAGGATTACCCATTGCATGGTATTGTGAATGGATAATATTAGCTGCGATTAATTGGTTTTCGTATGTTTTTGCATATGAAGAAGTAGGAATTTTGTATCATGGAGATTTCATCTCAGGAAGAACGGCAGGTTCTTTTTTTCACTGGTTAATTCGAACGCTTTATTTTGTTATCATATGGGCTATTACATATATTGTAATTTGGGGTGTAAAATTTGTTCTATCTCATAAAATAGAAGTGTGCATAGGGATAGGAATTACAATAGTAGTCTGTGTCATAGGGTTGTTAATATGGCATAAGAGCAAAAGTAAACATGATTTATAAGAAACATTAAAGTTGCAGGATAAAATACGGAGAATACCATGTCAAACACCACCCTTACACAACTTCAAGAAGGACTGACAATTGCATATATTGACGGTACAGCCGCTGCCAATCTGGCATACAAGCCAGCCTTCGTATCGAATAATCCGGAAGAGGGCAAGAAAGTTATTTCCGTCATAGAAGATGAGCTGATGAAGTGTGACCAGTTCCAGATCAGCGTGGCTTTTATTACTATGGGTGGAATTACAAATAAAAGATAATCTTTATGACAAAGACAATTATTCAGAACGGAAAATAGGCAACAACCGTCAAGTTTAATATTTACATTCACTAGCTTTAATTGATTATGTGACAAAAAATAGAATCCAATTCTAATGCTATTATGGAAAAATTGAATGAAGAAAAGTAATAATGTCTAAACTAATTTTATGCTGCAAGGCTTGATTAATGGATGAGTGCATTGTGATTATTTAGATATGGAAAGTAAAGTTCATATTGATATTTTTGATAAACGTTTGGAAATATATTCACTCGGCGGGATTGTATGATGGGACACTTATTTAGAATAGAGATATTAATAATGTCCCTTCAATGTGTAGAAAACCAGCAACTGCAGATATTTTTATGGGACGAAGGGGTAGTGGTAAAAAAGATCATGCAGGTATATGAAGTGGAACCCAATTATACAAAAGGCAAAAAGCTAGTTTTTTATTTAAATGTAATTAAATTTAGAGCTATATTGAAAAACATTAATTTCATCGATGAAGTTTTGAATGAAAAAATGAATTTTGTAATTCAGGAAGTATAGAAATGGAAATAAAAGCAACACTGTTTTCACCAAGAGTTAGACAGAAAGATTTAACTGAACAAGTATCTATAGGGAACATTCAGCAAACTAATAAAAAGTGCTTAAAGGGAGCAAGATAGTGCGTGTGTGAATGGAAAATGAGATGACTATTGAAAAGGTTTATAAATATTAAGTTGGCAGAATGTTTACTAAAAGGCGATGGACTAGATAGCATAGAGGTACAGAATATGGATTATGTATTGGAATTTGACGAATTTGTTAGATCTATTAAACAGAATATGGATACAAAGTTTTCTATGTTTTTAGGAGCTGGGGCATCTGTTGAATCAGGAGTACCATCGGCAGGAGAGTGTATCTGGGAATGGAAGCGAGATATATTTATTTCAAAAAATCCAGTTCTGGCAGAAACGCATAATAACATAAAGTCTGAGCAGGTAAAGCGATCAATTCAGAACTGGTTAGATAATCAGGGTATATATCCACCGCTAAACTCAGAAGAAGAATATTCAAAATATATTGAGGCAGCGTATAAAATAGCCGATGATAGAAGGAAATATTTCCAACATCTGATAGAAGGAAAAAGTCCAAGTTTAGGATACCATATTATTGCTTTGCTTGCTGAGAATGAAATTGTGAAGAGTGTTTGGACAACGAATTTTGATGGTTTGATGCTGAAAACAGCTCATTCGTATGGACTTGTGCCTATCGAGGTGACATTGGAATCGCAAGATAGAATTTTCCGTAATGATACAGATAAAGAATTATTATGCATAGCTCTACATGGAGATTATAAATATGGTCCGCTAAAAAATACAGAAACGGAATTGGACAATCAAAGTGAGGTTTTAGTTAGAGCCTTGACACATGAGATTGAAAAAAGAAATTTTATCGTACTGGGGTATAGTGGAAGAGATAATTCTGTAATGGACGCTCTAGAAAGAGCTTACATGGAAAAAGGTGCTGGGAGAATATATTGGTGTGGGTATGGAAGGGACATTCCGCCTAAAGTGCAACGATTTCTTGAAAAAATTAATCAGTCTGGAAGAAATGCTTTTTATGTTCCCACAGATGGATTTGACAAAACGATGCTGAATATTGCACATATGTTTTTTGAAAATGAGGATTTACAAAGAAGGATAGAGGAAATTAAGAAAAACCTTGGTGTAGGAGTAGAGTGTGAGACAACTGCGTTTCAACCGTTTGCAGATGATATAAATAAATGTATGGATACAAACCTGTTTCCTATAAAATTTCCTAATCAGTGTTATCAATTTAAAATTATTTATAAGGATGGGGAGAAACCTTGGGATTATTGCAAGAATTTGCAGCAGTATAATATTATCGCTGTGCCTCACAATGATATGGTATATGCCTGGGGGAATATAAATTCAATTAGAAGTATGTGTTCGGAACAGCTAGAAGGGAAGATAGAAAGTGCGCCTATTCTTAAAGATGTATTTTTGAATAATAAAACATTTAGAGAAATGTTGCTTAGAGCATTGGTTACTATTATAGGAAAATATAGTGGATGTGAATATAATAAAAATAAGATATGGAGGAAAAGTGAAAAATTCAGCCAGATGGTTGATGGAAAGAAGATTATTGCATACAGAGGAATACAATTTTCGCTTTTTTCGGATGGAAAGTACAATTATCTTGCTTTTATACCAGCATATTTTTATGAAAATAAAAAAGATGTGAGTAAGGAAGAGCATTTAGAATTTTCAAAAAAATTCATTGAAAATATTTGTCAGAGGCAGGCAAATAAGAATTATTATGGATATTTAGAAAAATGGAGAAAAATTATTTTTCGTGAAAATACAACTATATGTGCTATGTATCCTTTTGATTCAGACTCTGGTTTTGAATTTAAAATTGTAAATAAAAGTATGTTGGTTGGTATGCATTCCAAATATAATGCAAATTTGCCGGATGCTACAAGTGAAAAACGAATACAGATATGTGCAAGAGATTTATTGGATGCTGAATTAAAGTTTTACAATCCGAGATATGGAATAATGCAAAAGGATTTTCATCCAATGAGAGGTCTGGTGAATAATATGCCTTATGATTATGAAATGAATAATAAGGTATACGCACCAACAATCAAATTAGGAATAATATGTCCAGCCAGTGGGCAGGGAAAATTTGAAAGCTTTTTAGATGGATTACATAAGCAACATACGACAAGATATAATACGGATTATGTAATTAATTATCCGGGATTCCACAGTGTTTTCGGTGTAGGGCTTGATATTCCGGCAAGAAGTGAGTGGTTAGCGTTGGATGATGTGGAACTTAAAGAACATGATATATACAAAGCGGCTATTGCATTTGGAAAACAAATAAATAAAAGGATTGAAGAACTAGGACGTAATAGTCATTTAGATGTTATTATGATTTATATTCCAAAGGAATATGAAATACTTACAAGCTATGAAGATGAAGTTACTAGATTTGATTTGCATGATTATGTTAAGGCTTTTGCAGTTCAAAAACATATATCAACTCAGTTTATTAGAGAAAAGACTTTAGACAGTGAATTGGATTGTCAAATTGCTTGGGCAATATCATTGGCTATTTATGTTAAAGCAGGGCGAACACCATGGGTTCTTTCAAATTTGCGGACAGATACTGCATTTGCAGGGATAGGTTACAGCGTTAACCATTTTAAGAATGGGGAACAAACATTAATTGGATGTAGTCATATATATGCGTCGGATGGACAAGGTTTAAGGTATAAGTTAAGCAAGATAAAGGATGTTACCTTTGATGCACAAAAAAATCCATATTTATCTGAGAATGAAGCGTATCAACTTGGATTGAACATAAAAGAACTATTTTTTTCATCCTTTTCAAGTTTGCCAAAGAGAGTTGTTATACATAAAAGAACTCCCTTTAAGGAAGAGGAAATCGCAGGTTTGACTAAATGTCTTGGTAGTGCTGGAATAAAAGATATTGATCTAATTGAGATTACTTATGACGAAAACTTTAAATGTTTCGAGTATAACAAGTATTTACAAGCAGATCTATTTCCGGTTAAGAGAGGGTGTTGTTTTGCGATTAATGATAATACAGCATATCTTTTTACGCATGGAATAGCACCGTCGGTTATTTCAAATCGTCGATATTTTCAGGGTGGAACTAATGTGCCAGCACCATTGAAAATTGTAAAGCATTATGGAAATGGCGATTTGGCTCAAATAGCATCTGAAATACTAGGATTATCAAAAATGAATTGGAATAGTTTTGGATTATATTCAAAATTACCATGTACAATTCAGTCCTCTAATGCAATAGCAAAGGTAGGATGGTTATTGCCACAATATGAAGGAATGATTTATGAATATAGAAATTTTATGTGATTAAGTCCCTTCTAAAAGAAATTGTTACTGACCTCCTGAACTGTCACAGATTTGCTCACAAGAACTGTCGTCAGATTGACTGGTTTTCTTCCATCAGCCAGGCCCGCAGGGATGCCGTCTGAACTCAGGCGGCAATAATCTTTACGTTGTTATGGTTCCAAGCATTTCATGCTCTACGACGAACTTGATCATATAATCATCGATCAGGCTGTGGTTGATTGGTTTATAGAAGATGAAAACTACAATATTGCATACTTTTCACAATGAAAAAATAAGGATGTATATATGTTTGCTCTTCGAGATGAAGGAAAGCTGATTGGGTACTACGAGAAACATGAATATAGAAATACAGCGAAAATGAAACTTTATGATTTGCAGTAGGTGAAGCAGATGAATATACAGATTTTTGGAACTAAGAAATGCAATGATACAAAGAAAGCAGAACGTTTTTTCAAGGAGCGTGGCATAAAGTATCAGTTCATTGATATGAAAGAAAAAGGCATGAGCAAGGGAGAGTTTACTTCTGTTGCACAGGCTAATGGCGGTCTTGAAAATATGATTAACTGGGATGGAAAAGACCAGGACATGCTTGCTCTTATTAAGTATATTGCAGATGAAGATAAACTGGAAAAGGTACTTGAGAATCCGCAGGTAATTAAAACACCGGTAGTAAGAAACGGAAAGCAATCTACACTTGGATATCAGCCTGATGTATGGAAGGGATGGAATTAATGGTAAAGAAAATGTTAAATACAGAGAATACCATGTCAAACACTACCCTTACACAACTTCAAGAAGGACTGACAACTGCATACATCGACGGTACAGCCGCTGCCAATCTGGCATACAAGCCTGCTTTCGTGTCGAATAATCCGGACGAGGGCAAGAAAGTTATTTCCGTCATAGAAGACGAACTGATGAAGTGTGATCAATTTCAGATCAGCGTAGCATTTATTACTATGGGCGGAATTACGCCTCTCTTGCAGACGTTGAAGGAACTGGAGAAGAGGCAGATTCCGGGTCAGATCTTAACGACAAACTATCTTAACTTTAGCGAGCCCAGAGCATTGAAGAAGCTGCAGGAACTGTCCAATGTTACTCTGAAGATGTATGATGTGGATCGTGCAGATCAGGGATTTCATACCAAAGGTTACATTTTTAAGAAGGAAGAGATTTACCGCATTATTATTGGTAGCTCCAATATCACAAGTGCTGCCTTGACGAAAAATAAGGAATGGAATACCAAAATTGTTTCCACGGAACAGGGAGAGATGGCGCAGGAGATCGTGCGAGAATTCTATCAGCTTTGGGATTCGAAGTATGCGCTTCCTTTTGATGATTTTTATGAGAACTATAAGCAAAAGTACGAGATCATCAAAAAGCAGCGAAAGATAGCGAAACAGGATGAAATTTCGTCTACTGCGAAGTATAAGTTGGAGCCAAACTCGATGCAGGTGGGCTTTATAACAAATCTTCGCAAAATTGTAGAAGCGGGGGAGAACAGAGCCTTACTTATTTCTGCCACGGGTACAGGTAAGACATATGCGTCAGCATTTGCTATGCGAGAGCTTGGATTTGATCGTGTTTTATTTTTAGTACATAGATCCACACTGGCAAAGCAGGCTCTTGCATCTTTCCGGAATGTTTTTGAAGATAAGAAGTCGATGGGAATCGTTGGTGCAGGATATTCCGACTATGATGCAGATTACATCTTTGCTATGGTGGAGACACTTCACAAAGAGGATAATTTGAGAAAGTTTGCACCGGAAGAATTTGATTGTATTGTCTTGGATGAGGCACACCATAGTCCGACCAATACTTATCAAAAGGTCATGGAGTATTTCAAACCGAAATTGTTCCTTGGCATGACAGCAACACCGGATAAAAGGGATGACGGTGATGCTTCCAAGAATGTATATGAACTCTTCCACTATCAGATTGCATATGAAATCAGATTGCAACAGGCAATGGAAGAAGATTTATTGTGCCCTTTTCATTATTTTGGTATTAGTGATATTTCAGTTGTGACCGACGAACAGATGAAGGCTCGAAATATTTCGGAAGAAGATTTTGGAAAGCTTACTAGTGACGAGAGAGTAAGGCATGTTATCGAGCAGGCGAAATACTATGGTTATAGTGGGGAGCGAGTAAAAGGCTTAATTTTCTGTAGTAGAAATAGAGAGTGTGAAGAATTATCGGCTAAATTTAATGCCCTTGGTTATCGGACAATAGCGCTTAGCGGTGACAATAAGGATAAAGAACGCGAAAAGGCTTTTGAACGATTGGCAATGAACGAAGAGGATGCAACGGATGAGATGCAGCCGTTGGATTACATTTTTTCCGTAGATATTTTAAATGAAGGTGTTGATATTGTTGAAGTAAATCAGGTGATTATGCTTAGACCTACGCAGTCTCCTATTGTATTTATTCAGCAGTTGGGTAGAGGATTGAGAAAAGCAGAAAATAAGGAATACGTGGTAATTCTTGATTTCATCGGCAATTACAATAATAACTTTATGATTCCGGTGGCGCTTTCCGGAGATAGAACTTATAATGCGGATACCATTCGGAAATATGTGATTTCGGGGAACAATACGATTCCTGGAGCATCAACAGTTCATTTTGATGAGATTGCTAAGGAGAAGATTTTCAATTCTATTGATAAAATCAAAGGAATGAGATCTATTATAAAGGAAAGCTATATTTCTCTGAAAAATCGCATTGGAAGGACGCCGTTATTGTTTGATTTTTATGAACAGGGAGAGATTGATCCGCTGGTAATTATAAGAGAATATAAGACGTATTGGCAATTTCTGGAAGCGGTGGAAAAGGGCAAGTATTTCAGCAAATTAACGGATCATGAAAAGCTGATCTTAGATTACTTGTCTAAAACGATTTTAAGCGGTGTCAGACCCAGTGAGTTGTTCCTCTTGCAGAAATTACTGACAAAGAAGACATTTTCTGTGAATGAAGTACAAAAAGAACTGAAACGACTCTTGGATTATAATATAACGGATCTGGAAATGCGTGAATCAGTAAAAATTCTACAGGGATGTTTTACCAGTAAGGACGAGGAATATCAGAAGTATAAGACCATAGAGATTATGGATTATGACGAAAAGCAGGGTGTGCGTTGCTTTGCGAGCTACGCAAATTGCCTGTTGGACAATGAATTTAATACGCAGGTTAAAGATATCATAAATGTGGGACTTGCAAGATACCGGGACAAGTATGCTCATGGAAAAGTAGAGCAAACACCGTTTGTCTTATATGAGAAATATTCCAGAAGAGACGTGAGCCTTTTGATGAATTGTGGGAAAGATATGTCTTCTACAATGTATGGAATGAGTCGCATTGGTGATGATGTATTCATTTTTATTACATATCATAAGGAAGAGGCCGAAGAGGGCAAGAACTACGCGGATGGAAAACCTGATTATGCGGATGCTTTCGAGGATAATCTGATTTTTAAATGGGATTCCCAGATTGGTAAGGATAATAGCAGTCCTTACATGCAGAAAGTACTGACAGCACCGAGAAAACATCTATTGGTGAAAAAGAGTGATGCGGAATCAAGCTTTTATTACATGGGACAATTTGATATTATAGAATCTGTAGATAGCCAGAAAGAAGACAATAGTGGTAAAATGAAACCGATCGCGAAGGTAACCATGAAGATGCATCATCCTGTGCGCGAGGATTTGTTAAGGTATTTACAGAGTAATATTTCAAAGGAGAACAAAGCAGTATGAAAACCATTCGCGTAGTCGCAGCCGTAATCTGCGATTCCATAGAGCACAAGACAAAAATATTTTCCACCGCAAGGGGTTACGGAGAGTTCAAAGGTGGCTGGGAATTCCCCGGCGGGAAGATCGAAGCCGGAGAAACTCCACAGCAGGCGGTTGTCAGAGAGATCCGGGAGGAACTGGATGCTACGGTCAGAGTCGGAGACCTGATAGACACCATAGAGTACGATTATCCGACATTTCATTTATCCATGGATTGTTTCTGGTGTGAGGTTGCTTCGGGAGAGCTGAAGCTTCTTGAGGCGGAAGCCGCCAAGTGGCTGACGAAGGAGAAACTGGATTCCGTACAGTGGCTTCCGGCGGATGTGACACTGATTGATAAGATCAAAAGCTGTATGGCTTAAGAGGGAAAAATAACTAAATTCAACAGGGTGGAATTTTGCTATTTTGCTGTGTTGACAAGCAATAGAAATGTTAGTACTATAATTCCAAAGCATATATTCTAACGATTCCGGCAGCGAGAGCTGATCCACACATCTATATCATTTCAATGAATTCTATGCTTTTATACCACACTAACCATGCACAGCATAGTACGTTGAATGACAAGTGGATAGGACAGCCGAAGTGTGCCCTCTTGATTTCAGGTGCTATGAGAACAGGAGGACACTATGAAGAAACGCAGCTACGAATTGCCTATGCCCAACAGAGAGTATAAGGATACCATTTTCTGATGGATCTTTTCGATTATTGAGAACCTGCTGTCTCTGTACAATGCAGTGACAGGGAAGAATTATCAGAATCCGGAAGATCTGGATATCGTGACTCTGGAAAATGCCATCTATATGGGGATGAAGAATGACCTGGCATTTGTACTGGAAATGGGATTGTATCTGTATGAACATCAGTCTACCTATAATCCGAATATTCCATTGCGAGATTTGTTTTACATAGCCAGTGAATATCAGGATCTGGTAGATGAAAAGTCCCTATATTCCTCCGGAATTCAAAAGATTCCGACCCCGAGCTTTCTGGTGTTTTATAATGGAACAGACCGGAATGTTCCGGCAAAGTAAAAGAGGTTTCGAAGCAGCTGCATGCGAATCCGAAAGCAGAGATCTACGTTTTCCTCTTTCACCCATGCACCGGAAGTTGTAAAGTTCTAAAACAGCGTAAAATAATAGCCAAATTCGAACCGTCTGAATTTGGCTATTATGCTACGTTGACAATCCCGGCACAGTTTGCTATCCTCTATGCATAAGCAGTTTTTCTATTTCAAAATTTCTATATCAGTGAGAGTTGATGTCTGTGATTTCAGAGAGAGTCCTGCTTAGTTACCCAATGACAACAATAGATACCTACAGACGGAAGGAAAAGGACAATGAAATTTGAACTTCTTGCAGATAGCATTAAGCAGATAAATGAAAAAGCAAGTTCAGCAGCAAAAAGTGCCGTTAACCAACTTATGACATTGCGAAATTGGGCGATTGGTTATTATATAGTTGAATATGAACAGGATGGCAGTGATAGAGCTGAATACGGTTCTCATCTTTTGAAAAATCTGGAGAAAAAGATTGATTATAAGGGACTGAACGAAACGTTATTTAAGGTTTGCAGGCAGTTTTATAAGGTATATCCACAAATTGGTTCGACAGTGTCGAGCAAATTTAAATTACCGGATTTGGGAAAAAGTTCGACGGTGTCGAACGAATTTGTGACAAATCCGGATGTATTAGTTAATAACTTGTCGTTTTCACATATTCGAGAAATTATGGTACTGAATGATGCGTTTGAAAGATTTTTTTATGAAACAGAATGCATGAAGTGTAATTGGAATGTAAGAGAACTTCGCAGACAGATAAAAACAAATCTTTATGTAAGAGCAGAAATAAGCAAAAATCCGGAAATTTTATTGAAAAAGTCTGTTGGAAATGCAAATGGCACAATGTTATCAATTAAAGATCCATTTACATTTGAATTTCTAGGACTTGATGCAAAGGATGTCGTGTCAGAATCTGATTTAGAACAAGCTCTTATGGAGCATTTAAAGGAATTTATTCTTGAACTCGGAGAGGGGTTCTGCTTTGAGGCCAGACAAAAGCGAATTGTAATAGACGATAAATACTATTTTATAGACCTTGTTTTTTATAATCGACTTTTACACTGTAATGTTATTATTGAACTTAAAAATGATGAGTTCAAACATGAGGATTTAGGACAGCTTAATGCTTATGTGGGGTATTATAAGAAAAATGAAATGACGGAAGGAGATAATCCCCCGGTGGGAATACTATTATGTACGGAGAAAGGTTCTCAGATGGTAGAGTATGCATTATCTGGCATGGATAATCAATTATTTGTTTCAACTTATATGTTGCATTTGCCGGACAAGAAGAGGCTAGAAGAATTTATGTTAAAAGAGATAGAAGAAATGGGAATGTAAAGCTTATATGGAAGGAGTGTAAAACAAATGATAAAGAAAATCACACGCGATCCAATGTTTTTAACACAGAAATCCGAGAATGCCACGGAGGTGGACGCACAGGTAGTGACAGATCTGCTGGATACTCTGAGAGCGAATCTGGATCATTGTGTCGGAATGGCGGCAAATATGATAGGGGTTCGGAAAAATATTATTGCAGTGGCAGCAGGTCCGTTTCAGTTTGCCATGATCAATCCGGTGATCACGAAAAAGCTGCGTCCGTACCAGACAGAGGAAGGATGTCTGTCACTGGAAGGTGTGAGACCCTGCACGAGATACGAAGAGATTGAAGTGGATTACCTGGATAGCAATTTCAGGAAACAGCATGGCAAATACACCGGCTGGACAGCCCAGATCATCCAGCATGAAGTAGATCATTGTTGTGGTGTGGTGATATAACATTGGCAAGTCAGGTATGGAAGTTTATCACACACAATGATTGGAATAACTCCTGTAAACTTTACCTGAAACAGTATTTCTTTCCATGCAGTATGCTAATATTATCCTACAGCAAGGAGAGAGCAAGAGAGCCCATAGGATGAGGAACAAAAATGCAGGTACGTGAAGTGATTTGTCCTTCCTGCAGCCATCGTTTCATGTGGATGGATGTCGAAGAGGGACCGACGATCAAAAAATACCGGTCTGTAGAGACCGGAGAGACATTCCATACGGCAGTATGCCCTCAGTGCGGGAAACGCGTGATATTGTTACCGGACAGGATACGCGCAGTGTTGCCAGGAACGGAAGGTAACCTGGAAATGATGTGGGAGAGAGGACTATGAAATTATGGCTGGCAGAACGTGAGACCTTTTATCCGGTGGAGATCCATACGGCCAACCCGGTGGGGAGAGCCAACATGGAGAGGATTCTGGCCAGATACTGGGGAGAACAGTACTGGTAGGAAATTTTGTGATAATTTAACCAACGGTTAATAGGCAAAAGAGATTCTTTGTGTTATAGTAAAAGTCTACGGAAAGACGGATATGCAACTGGATGCTGTACGGCATCGGAAGGAGGCGTATGATGGAAAGACCGCATTTTGACATTGTGGCCAGCGGCGCACGGATGAGAGCAATCCGTCAGGAGCGGAAGATCTCCGTGAAGCAGGTCATGGAATACATGGGCTTTGAATCCACGCAGGCCGTGTATAAATGGGAAGCCGGAAAGTGCTTTCCCCAGGCCGACAATTTGATTGCTTTAGCTATTTTGTATCGTGTAAGCCCGATGGAGCTTTTGGTAGAAGAGGACCTGGTGCCCTCTTCTAGTCATATCTGGGGAAATGCCGCATAGTGCGGAATGGAAGAGAAGGTGCACAGGAAGAGCAGTATGATTTACATAACGGGAGATACCCACGGGGATTTCACAAGATTTTCCGCGAAAAGATTACGGAGAACCGGCATGGAACTGACAAAAGAAGATTACATCATTATCTGCGGAGATTTTGGACTGTGCTGGGCGAAGGATAAAACTTTTGAGTATCATTGTAAAAATTTTGCGGAGAAACCTTACACCATTCTGTGGGTACAGGGAAACCATGAAAACTATGATATGATCGGGGAATATCCGCTGGAAGAATGGCATGGCGGGAAAGCGCGGCACATTATCCGGGACAAGGTGATATTGCTGGAACGGGGACAGGTCTTCGAGATTGACGGCAAGACCTTTTTCACCTTCGGAGGGGCATCTTCCCATGACATTCAGGGAGGAATTCTGGATCGTCAGACGGTGGATTTCGCAGAACAGAAGCGCAGGGCAGACCGGAATTATCTTCCCTACCGGATCCTTCAGGAAAGCTGGTGGCCCCAGGAGCTGCCGACAGAGGGAGAACTGCAGGAGGGCCTGCGCAATCTGGAACGATATCACTACGAGGTAGACTATGTGATCACACACTGTTGTGCCAGCACGCTGCAGGACCGGATCAATGCCGGGACGGGACGCTCCTGTGCCCCGGATCTGCTGACGGACTATCTGGAGACTTTGGAACAGAAGCTGCATTACAGGCATTGGTATTTCGGCCATTATCACCGGGACTGTCAGCCGGATGACAAGCACACGCTGGTATACTATGCGATACTGCCGCTGGAACAGAAGGAAAGTGCAGTTGCAGTGCCAGTGCCGGGACAGATGGGAGGAGAAACGGATCATGGCAAGGGATGAGAATGTTAGAATTTTTCAGGATACAGAAAAACGGGTAAAGGAAGAGCCGGGGCTGCAAGAGGCAGTGAAGCGCTCTGTGGCAGAACAGGTGCTGATCCCGGAGATGATGGAAGTCACGGACCTGATGCCGGAGCTTGCACAGAATCGTGACAGATATGAGAAGGATGCGGAAATCATAGTGTCGAAGAAGCGAAGCTATGAGGCAGCTGCCGGGTATCCGGGAGAAAGGGTATGTGTTCACAATTTTGCATCAGCGACGAATCCCGGAGGTGGTGTGACCAAGGGAAGCTCTGCCCAGGAGGAATGCCTGTGCCGCTGCTCCACCCTGTATTTTTGTCTGAATACGAAGGAAATGTGGGCAGGCTTTTATTCTCCACACAGATATGCGCAGGATCCGATCCACAATGATGACTGCATCTATACGCCGGAAGTCATTGTATTCAAATCCGATACTGCGTCACCGTCACCACTTCCGGAAAAAGACTGGTACTCCGTTAATGTGATCACCTGTGCAGCACCGAATCTGCGTCTGCTCCCGGCCAATGGGATGAATCCCGGAGACGGTAATAAGACCGTGAAGATGACGAGAGCACAGCAGCAGGCATTGCATGAGAAGCGTCTGACCAGAATTCTGGATGTGGCCGTGGCGGGAGGCAATGAAGTGGTCATTCTGGGGGCGTTCGGATGCGGAGCTTTTGAGAATGATCCGGAGGCTGTGGCAGCTGCGTTTTCCAATGTGATCGCTCGTTACAGAAAATGTTTTAAAACCATAGAACTGGCCATTTATTGTTCCCCCAGGGATGAGCAGAATTATAATATTTTCAAACGTGAGATAGATACGACATTGCGTTGACAAATGATAAGGAAACTAGTACTATAGTACCAAACAACACGTTGGATATTGAGGGAAGTAATGGAGAAGGAACAGGGAAAGCTTATTATAATTGTATCAGTCGTATTTGCTATGGTGCTTCTGTGCATGATCTGCACCTCAGACAGTGTGCCGGAGGTAAAGTCATTACAGGAGTGTACGCCGGACGCAGTCAGCGTCTTGGATGACGGCAGGGAGCTGTACGATTTTATATTGGATCAAAACGATGATGAGACGAACTCGATCGTGTTTTATTCGACACATCAGGAGATTGTGGTGTATGCAGATGGGAAGCTGATCTATCAACTGGATGCTGTACCCGGCATATGGGGAAATACTCCGGGCTGGACCTGGAATATTGTCAGGTTTTCAAGTAATGTGAGCAGCTTGCAGGTACAGTTCACCCCTTGTTATCCGGAAACGGCAGGCCAGCAGAAGACGTTTTATATCGGTGGCGGCTATAATATCTATCGTTGGGTGATGCGCCGGGCAATGCCTGCCTTTCTCATCAGCATGATGGTGATACTGGTAGGATTGTATATTAGTATTTATTGGATCGTTATCCGCTGCGGAAGCCGGATCGACGGAACCTTATTGTATCTGGGTATTTTTTCGATCCTGCTGGGAACATGGTCGGCCAATGAGACGGATGTGGCAACGCTGCTCCTGGCCAACAGGCAGGGATGCTCTTATCTGGCATTTGCTACGCTCATGCTGTTGCCGATGTCCTTTATCCTGTTTGTGAAGAGCTTTCTGGAGATCAGGGATGACCGGTTTTGTAGAATTATCTGTAATGCTAATCTGGCATTGATCGTCCTGACGCATATACTGAATGCAACAGAGATATATGAGTTCCGGAGAAGCCTGTGGATGACGCATGCGTTGATCATTCTGATGATTCTATACCTGCTGGTGGTCATCTGTAGCAAAATTGCCAGAAGGCAGCTGGATCAGAGGCTGAAGGCATGTGTAGGGGCACTGCTGCTTGTATTTTTTGCTACCATTGTAGATGTGAGTGGTTATTATAAAACCAGCAATGATGTAGGTGTCTTTGGCAGAATCTCTTTCTTGATCTTTATTGTGGTGCTGGGAATAGAATCCGCCAGACAGACGGTTGCCCGGCTGAAAAAAGGTCGCAGGGTGGAGGAGCTGGAACAGTTTGCCCTGAATGATTCCATGACCGGCATGTACAATCGAAATGCTTATGATTATTTTGTGAAAAATGAGAAGGATTTTGAAGGGTATGTCATAGTGACCTTTGACCTGAATAATCTTAAGCAGTGTAACGATCAATATGGCCATAGGGCAGGGGATGAGTATATTATCAACGCGGCACATATCATAGAGGACAATTTTGAACGCTATGGGAAATGTTATCGCATTGGCGGAGATGAATTCTGCTGTATCATTCCGAAGGGAAGATATTTTAAGATAGAACGTGTGATGCATAAGATCGATCAGGATGTAGAGATCTTGAATCATAAGAACATTATTCCCGTTCCTGTGGGAATTGCCTATGGGTATGCTGTATTCACGGAGGATGATACGGATCCGGAGAAGGTGCGTGAGCGTGCAGATGAGGATATGTACCGAAATAAGAAGGCGATGAAGCAGTCCTGACCAGAGAATCTACTCAATTGTTAACCATATTATAAAAAGGTTGACAATTGAAAAACACCATGCTATTCTAACAGAGGTTTTTACAAAAGACATCTGACAGAAAGGCATGGTTTTTTATTATGACAACACAGACAACAACTCGTAGCAAGACTTATGACATGGTGTACATTGCGGTATTTGCGGTTCTGATCGCGATCTGCTCCTGGATCTCCATCCCGATGACGGTTCCTTTTACATTACAGACCTTCGCAGTATTCCTAGCAGTCGGCGTACTGGGTGGTAAGAGAGGAAGCCTTGCGGTATTGATCTATATTTTACTGGGTGCGGTAGGCATTCCTGTATTCGCCGGGTTCTCCGGTGGTATCGGTCAGTTACTGGGCAACACCGGTGGTTACATTGTCGGATTTTTATTCTCCGCACTGCTGATGTGGCTGATCGAGAAGCTGTTCGGACGTAAGACATGGGTGCTGGGTATCTCCATGGTACTGGGCTTGATCGTGTGCTATGCTATCGGAACGGTGTGGTTCATGGTTGTATATGCGCAGAATTCCGGAGCTGTTGGTTTGGCTACCGTACTGGGTTGGTGTGTAATTCCTTTCATCATTCCGGATCTGGTGAAGATCGCACTGGCACTGACACTGAGCAAGAGACTGTCTAAGGCTCTGAAGCTGAACGGACAGGAATAAAGGATACACCGGATATGGAAGTAACAACAACTTACCGGATCCGTCCGCACCACGGCATGTGCCTGTATTTTTTCGAAGGGAAGGGATACAGTGAAGGGTTCACTAAGCATATGGCGGAGGTGAAGGAATGGCTTCTGGGGAAAAACGGACCGGCATCCCTGCAGCTGGTCGGAACGACGGATGAGATCTGCAGCGCCTGCCCCCATAATAAGGGTGGCAGCTGCGAGTCTGCGGAGAAGGTAGACCGGTATGATGCGGGTGTATTGAAATACACCGGATTAAAGGCAGGGCAGGAAATGACTTTTGCGGAATTTGAGCGGATTGTGGAAGAGAAGATTCTGCAGCCGGGATATGGCAAGGTCATCTGTGGCGACTGCCAGTGGAGAGATATCTGCCACAAATAATGAAGAGCATTCCCATGCGGGAGTGCTCTTTTGTATTACATGAGATCTGAATTCAGTGATTATATGTTGATTAAACGTGAAGAGTCGGATATAATAAAATCGGAATGTGTGAGAATACCGTTGAACATATTAGACCGGATTTGATTTTAAGGTAAGGAGGATGTAGGCTATGGAAGTATTGGCTCAAGGGAACAGACATATTGTCGATTCGGATAGCAAAGTAGATAATAATGTAGTTCGCCAAAAAGTAATGGATAGCTATCAAGATATGTTGAGCGGAAAAGGTAGAGATTACAAAGTTTTTTTCGCAGAGTTGGAAAGCAGGTATAACGGAAAATAATGTATAAAGTGCAAATTCTTCCCAAGGCGGAAGAGGATATTTGTACAAAAAAGCGCACCTCCCCTTAGGTGCGCTTTTTTGTGCGTCTATAGCCGCACTGTTACCTCACGAAGAGGTAAGCCGTATATGCAACATACAGAAGCACGCACGCAGCCCCCTCACTGCGGGTCATGCGTCTGCCGGTACGGGCGAATACGAAGAGCAGAATGGCACTGCCAAGGAGCAGTACGGTGTCGATGACGGACTCTCCGAGGACATGCAGAGGGCTGATCACCGCGGACATTCCGAGGATAAACAGGATGTTGAACAGGTTGGAGCCGATGGCATTGCCCAGCGCCAGCCCGCTGTCTCCCTTTTTCGTGGCAACGATGGAGGTCACCAGCTCAGGCAGGGAGGTGCCGATGGCGATAATGGTCAGTCCGATGAAATTCTGGCTGACACCAAAATTCGTAGCTATGATGCAGGCTTTATCTACCACCAGATCCCCACCGAAGATAACGGCAGCGAGACCTCCGGCAATATACAAAAGGCTGCGGGGAAGAGAGAGGATCTTGCCGGGTTCGCCCTCTTCTCTGTTTTTCCGGGCAGAATAGATCATAAATCCCAGATATACGATCATGCCAAGCAGCAGGACTGCACCCTCAATGCGGCTTAAGCTGCCATCTAAAAACATCAGACATAATACGACGGTTACCAGGATATTTAACGGCATATCCCGCTTCAGGATCTCTCCGTGGGGCATAAAGCTGTGCAGGAATGCGCAGATACCTACCACCACCAGCCCGTTGAAGATATTCGAGCCGACGACATTACTGATGGCGATATCATTACTGCCAGCCAGTGCGGCATTGATGCTGACGGAAGCCTCCGGCGCGCTGGTGCCCATGGCCACGATGGTCAGTCCGATGATGACGCTGGGGACCTTCAGGATCCCCGCCAGGGAGGAACTTCCCTCCACGAAAAAGTCTGCACCTTTGATCAGAAGTATAAATCCTACGAGTAACAATATGTATTCCATAAGCTGTCCTTTCCTGCAGCAAGCGTCTGTATTCTTAGAAAAAAGTATAAAAATAGAGACTTTTACCGCATCAAAAATGATCGATAAAAGTCTCGTTGCTTACAATAATAACCGGTCCGACGGACGTGATGACGATTATCATTCCGGACAGCTGCCTGTATTATTCGGTTACCATTCTAGGTTACCATTCTATCAGAAACCATCCGGGAACTACTCCCTCTTAACTGTGCCCTCATTCTACAAAAAAGGACAAGCACTGTCAACAGACTTTGTAAATCTTGACACTATTTTAACATGAACTCCACCTTCACGGGATCATGGTCGGAGTAGGAATAGCCGGTGTTTACATTCTCGTAGGACAGGCACTCGATATTGTCGGAGATAATGAATCCGTCCAGTGTCACAGTATAAGTAACACCCGGAACATATTCCATATCTGCATTACGGGCGCTGTTCCAAAGGGCTGCCTGCTCCTCTTCGGTCAACAGATCCAGACAGAAGGTAAAATGTTCTGGAAGCTCACTTCTGGGAAAAGGAAATGCCCAGGACTCACAGCTCTCCGTATCCTCTTCGGAAGCCTTCAGGTCGTGGTTAAAGTCGCCGCCGCAGAGCACATAATTGCCGGCTTCGTATTCTTTTGCCATATCATTGCACAGCATCTCAATCTGTCCCTGGCGGATGGCATCGCTGTTGCCGTAAGCGGACATATGCAGATTGAAGATCACCAGCTCCTTGCCATTGTCCACCGGGATCCGGGAGACGCTGTAGCAGCGGTCCAGATCGAAGAACTTGCTGAAGGAAGTGGAGATGGGGAAGCTTCGGCGCAGAGCAGAAGACACCGGATATTTCGAGAACAGTCCGAGTCCTGCCCTGCTGCTGCCGTGGGGCTGTGTAAACGGATAGAACAGGAAGGCGGAATCATAATTCTGCGCAAATACAGTAGTATATTCCGGCAGAATGTTGCGCAGCATCTCGTACTCATCCGTATGATAGCTTCTGGTGGCATCCAGATCGATCTCCTGGATCAGCGCAAAATCCGGGTCTAATGACTTCACTAGCTCTCCCGCACCGTTTATGGCATACTGTACGGTCTCAGGGCTCTCCGCCCAGGAGGAGGTACCGCCGTCCATGAAGAAGCTATAATCCGGCAGATAAGCACCGAAACCGATGTTGTAGGTCACTGCGGAATATTCCGTATCCGTAGCCAGCACCGCAGCCGCACCTGTGGTGGTATCGTCGACCGGTGCCTCCACCACCAGTTCCTGATTGTCCTCGATCCTGTAATAACTGGCATAGAGGTAGACGATGTAAGCCAACAGTGCGAGGATGAGGATCCCCAGCACGATACACATGGTTTTTAATAACGTTTTACATAAATTTTTCTTTTTCATATCCTTATTTTAACAAGCCTTGCGGGAAATGGCAAATGTTAAAATTTCTATGAGAAATAGGCACTCGCATGCCGTTTTTGTATTTAATGATGTCGGGGTCAAAAGCCCCCGACTTTGATGCCTACGAATGGGACTTGTACCTGTCATTATAGTGAATAATGTTTAAGTAATGTTGTAATAATGTTTATATAATGTCATATATTATTTAAAATCCTTATCCTACTGTATCATAGGCAGAAATGCAAGTAAATTTTCACCTATGATGTAATTGTAATGTTGTTGTAATGTTTAGTAATGTTTGATATAGTTATGCCAAGAACATTATTATATGGAGGAGATTCATGAAAATCAAAGAGATATATCCAGATGTTATTACAGAAGATACAAGTTATGAATATAAAGCAGTATTGAATCCGGATAATCCCATTAAATGGGCAAAAACTCTTATTGGATATGCAAATGATAAAGGAGGAACCTTATTTATAGGTGTATCAAACGATGGGGAGGCCTTTGGAATTGATCTTGAAGAAGTTGATAAAACAAAACTATTAATTTCAAGGATTAATGATAGACATATTTTTCCACACATTAAGATTTCATATATGATGAGAAGTGTGGATTCTAATGCGGAACATTTTGTATTAGCTGTTAAAGTTGCTCCTGCAGATTCTGTAATAAGATATAGAGAAGGAGATTACAATGAAACAGTTTTTATAAAGGGAGATGGAAATGCGACTCCTGCAACACCGGAAGAAATTATTTCACTTTCAAAGAGAAAATATGGTGTAGATAATGAGACAAGCGAGGTGGCATATACTGATAATCAGTGGTCAGAATACCTTAATCTTTGTAAGGAATACAGACAAGATAAATCTGTTCCAACAATGAAAGAATTGCAGAACGAAGAAATAGTTTCAAAAGATGGGTATGCAAAATCAGGATTTATAATGTTTTCAGACAACTATAATGAAGATGACACAATGATATGCTGCCGTTTATGGAAAGGGAAAAACAAGACAGGTATTGTTTTAGATAGCAGCAGATTAAGAGGTTCTATTGCAAACGTATTTGAGAATGCATTAAACTTTATTGAACGAAACACCAAAACAGGCTGGGTAAAAACAGAAAAGGGTGGACGGGATGAAATCAGATCGTATCCTAAGGAAGCTGTAAGAGAGGCATTGGTAAATGCCATTGCCCATAGGGATTATTCTATTTCGGGAACACAGATTGATGTTGATATCTATTCAGACAGAATTGAAATAGTTTCACCAGGGTCATGGTTACTGCCAAAAGATTACAATGCATATCCAGCCGGTTCTATACCGTCTATCAGAAGAAATGCCATCATAGCAGCTTGTCTGGATGTGGCAAATCTGATGGAGAGAGGTGGAACTGGTTTTCAAACCATGATGGAATCTTACAAGTCCAGTCCAGATGAATTACAGCCGGTAGTATCTATATATCCCGGATTTTTGAATTTGAGATTATATGACAGATTATTTAGAGATGAGGCTATAGAACTGGATTTAGAAAACCTTACAGATGCGGAAAAAGTTATGGCTATTCTTAAGATGGAAGGACCAAAGCCTATAAAGGAACTACAGATGTCTCTTAACTATCGGAGTAGAAGTCAATTCTTAAATGAAGTTATAAATCCGCTTATGAAATCAGGGGAGATATATAGGGATGGTAAGCCAAAATCACCAACGGCACTTATTAAAATCAAAAAATAAAAGAAAAATATAATTTGTCAGCGAAACAGGGCTGCAAATACTGATTTTGACCGGAGCGAGGCCAACACCGGGCATCTGATTATATGAAATGTGCCAGATACTTGCCATATCTGATGGGAAAGGGGTATTATGATAAATATAAATAATAAGGAGGCTGATCCTATGAGGCCGATACCAACGATTGAAGATCCGGAGCGCTATATAGACAGTGCGTTTGTGGATTCCGCGTTTATAGAATTGAAAAGTTGTGATCTGTGGGATGTGAAAATGCTGTATCCGATCCTACATATGGACCATGCGGAAGAGAAGTGCTTCGTCCGTAAGGAGATGTATGAGAGGCTGGTGAAGGCGGCGGGAAATCTGCCGGACGGTTACCGGTTCCGCATCTGGGATGCCTGGCGCCCCTTTGCACTGCAGCATGAATTGTTTGAAAAGTATTCTGTGGACATCATCCGGGATTTTCATTTAGAAGAGCTGCCGGAGGCAAAAAGGAGAGCTGCGATCTGCAAATTTGTCTCGGACCCGGTACCGGATACAAAGGTGCCTCCCGCCCATACCACCGGAGGAGCCATTGATCTGACGCTTCTGGATCCGGAGGGCAGAGAGCTTCCTATGGGATGTGGATTCGATGCTTTTACGGATAAGACCTGTGCAGCGTATTTTGAGGCACCGGAGCATGTACAGGGGGCAGAGGACGAGCAGGTCCGTGAAAACCGCCGTCTGCTTTATTATGCTATGATAGATGCGGGATTTACCAATCTGCCGTCGGAATGGTGGCATTATGATTACGGTGACCGGTTCTGGGCATATTACATGCGGAAGCCCGCAATCTATGAGGGCGTATTTACGGGGGAGGAAATTCATGGATAATCAGAAACAAAAGAAGAAAAAAAGTGTGATGGACACCTTGTCCGCTACTATGGTACTGGTGCTGATCGCACTATTGCTGGTATTTGTGGGATATACCTATCTGGCACTGAAGAACGGTTACACGCTGGATGACCTGATCGACAATATCGTGGGGAATCTCATCGGTGTGCTGGCGGCATTTCTGTTATTCGATATACTGAACAACAAGCTGACCCAGGATGCCTACGCCAGAGAGACCTCCCAGCAGATCACCAAGACGCTGATGGGAGAGCCGGAGATCCTGGATTCTTTCAGCGATGAAGATAAAAAGACTTTCCTGAAATCCACCATTACCTCCATGATAAAGGATGAAGATGCGGTGGATATGCTTTCTACCAATATGGAGAAATATTTTGACAGGGCAAGAGGCGCCAGGATCCGGAAAATGTTCGATTACACGATCAATCTGGAGCCGAATCTGACGGAGGAATATGTAAAAGCCGGATTCCCCGGAGCCACAGACGGAAAGTATTACCTGATCGATGAGGAATTGAAGTTCAGCGTAAAGTGTCTGGGAGGAACAGACGAGAACTACACGGGCGATGTGATCAGACTCGGTTTCGCCTATGATAAAAAGAGTCTGGACGGTGGATTGCTGGAGACCGGACAGGATGCGGATTTTACCAAGAGCATTTTCAATGAGGATCTGGTGGTGGAACCGGAAGCTGTGGACTTCATCAACAGTATTTCCGCGGACAAGGTCCGGGATGTGATCAATGATCTGTTCATGCCGATTTTGCGAATTGACAACAGCGGAGATAATGACGACGAAGCGCAGTTTGAAGTAGAACGCAAGAGCAACGGATTTATCCTGAAATTCAAGTTGGATTTTGACCGCAACGAGGCAAGCGGGGAGCATCTGGTCAGCATCTATTTCAAGATGCCCCGGGTATGGAACTCTATTTTCGAGGTGACTCTGGTGGATCCGACCAAGGAACCCCATATCAAGCTGAAATACAAGAATGGAATGGATGTCACTATGTATTCCTATCTCAATAAGGAAAGCACTGCCAATGTCGGAGCCTGCATCCAGAGAGCCGGACTCTATGACATTGCGATCAAGGACGAGTGGATATACCCCAAGAGCGGCGTGATCTTCCATATTAAGAAGGCGTAGAATAAATATGAAACCAAGATCTCCTCAAAGTATGCAATTATATAAAATGCTCCTATCCCGCGGTTATCCGGAAGCTTTCTGTGATCTGGTGACGAAGAATCTGAATACGGATTTTACGGCGAGCCGTATGATCGGTTATCTATGTCATTATTCCGATCTGCCGCCGGAGGAGATCGCAGACGAAATGCTGGCGATCTTAAGTGACAGGAACCGTATCATGCAGAAGAAAGAACTGGAGAGTAATAATGCGGAATGGAACCGTATTCTGATGCAGGGACTGGACACGGAGGACGAAACCTGAGGAAATAAACGGATTTGTTTTCGGTTGCCATTGTAGCAGATTCCGATTATAATAAAAGATTGTAACAGCAATGACACTGAATTGAGGTTTTCAATGAATATAGTAGTAGACGGATATAATATATGTTATAAAACAACCGGTACCGGCGATAAGACAGTCGTGATCTTACAGGGCTGGGGTACGGATCTGGGAGTGTATGATTCCGTAGCCGGTGTGGTAGACGGCAGCAGGTACCGTGTGATCCAGTTTGATTTCCCGGGCTTCGGCGGCAGCGATGAACCGAAGGAACCCTGGGATGTGGACGGATTTGCGGATTTTTTCTGCAGATTTATGGAAGTAATGCAGGTAAAGCAGGCCACCCTCATCGGGCATTCCTACGGCGGACGCGTGATCATCAAGCTGGCAGCCAGAGAGAGCATCCCTTTTGAGATCACGAATATTATCCTGATCGACAGCGCCGGTGTCCTGCCGGTGCGGACTACTGCACAGAAATGGAAGATCCGCAAGTACAAGATTTTGAAGAAATTCCTGAACATGAAGCTGATCTATGCCATGTTCCCGGAGGTGATCGATGACTGGAGGAGCCGACAGGGATCGGCAGACTACCGCAATGCGACACCCATGATGCGTCAGTGTATGGTGAAGGCGGTGAATGAGGATCTGACGGAGCTGCTTCCGAAGATCCGTCAGGAAGTGCTGCTGATCTGGGGAGATCAGGATACGGCAACTCCTATCCGGGATGCACATATTATGGAAGAGAAGATACCCAACTGCGGTCTGGCAGTGATCCCGGGAACCGGTCATTTTTCTTTCCTTGAGAAGCCGGCACAGTTCCGGGGAATTATGGAGGCATATTTGCAATGATCATACGTGTGCTGATAGCGGTCGTGCTTGCTGTTCCGGCATATTTTTATACCATGCGGTATAATATGCATATGTTCCAGCAGAACGGCTATAAGAATAAAGAACACCTTCACTGGCTGAAGAAGAAGTTCCGGCTGCAATGGATTCTCTATTTTGGTCTGGCACTGGGCATTGTAACCTGTGTGTTTCCGTACCTTGCCCTTGAAATCTTCGAGTATCTGGTACTGTTCGTGATCATCGTGGTATATCGTGCCATGAAGCGGATGAATACGAAGAAAAAGCTGGTGTATACTGCCCGGGTCAAGAGATTGCTCACTACGGAGCTGATCCTTACGGCTGCGGTATTCGCTCTGGTGTGTGGATTGGGCGGAATGAAGCGGATCCCGGGACTGTGCCTGATCCTGGTATCTGTGAATCTGTTTCTGGATATTGTGGCTAATGTCATCAATCATCCCATGGAGGCGGGGATCAATCAGCATTATATCAATGATGCTGTGAGAAAGCTGAAAAGCGTCCCGGAACTTACCGTCATCGGTGTGACCGGCAGCTACGGCAAGACCAGTGTAAAGTTCTATTTGCAGACATTATTGCAGGAAAAATATAATGTACTGGTGACACCGGAGAGTTTCAATACGCCTATGGGTGTGGTGCGGACCATCCGCGGTTCCCTGAAGCCTACCACAGAGATTTTTGTCTGTGAGATGGGTGCCCGCCATGTGGGCGATATCAAGGAGATCTGCGATATGGTGCATCCCGATCACGGTGTGATCACATCTATCGGACCACAGCATTTAGAGACCTTTTTTAACATGGAGAATATTCAGAAGACGAAGTTCGAGCTGGCGGATGCCCTGCCGGAAGGCGGCATGCTGTTCTTGAACGGTGACAACGATTATATTCAGCAGCAGGCAGCTTCTCCCGCGTATGATCAGACCCCGGAGAAGATCTTCTATTATTCCGAGACGGAAGGGACAGGATACTGTGCCAAAGATGTGAAGGTATCCCAGTTAGGTACGGAGTTCACCGTAGTGACCCCGGACGGCGAGAGCGAGAGATTCCAGATGCGTCTCATCGGTGCCCACAATGTCATCAATGTGGTGGGGGCTATCGCGGTCGCTCATAAAATGGGTATGACGCTGCAGGAACTGCGGATCCCGGTACGCCGGATCGAGCCGGTACCCCATCGTATGCAGATGCGGGAGCACGGTCTGGTGACGATCATCGATGATGCTTACAATTCCAACCCTGTAGGTTCCAGGGCAGCGGTCGAGACGCTGGCTATGTTTGACGGTATCCGGATCCTGATCACGCCGGGCATGGTGGAGCTGGGTGATAAGGAAGCGGAATACAATCATAAATTCGGTAACTACGCAGCGGATTGCTGCGATTACATCCTGTTAGTGGGCAGACGACATACCGAGCCCATCAGGGAGGGCGTGCTGGAGAAGGGATTTCCGGAAGAGAAATGCCTGGTATTCGACAAGCTGGAGGAAGCTGTATCTTACGCCTATGCCATTAAAGGGCAGGGACATAAGTATATTTTATTAGAGAATGACCTGACGGATAACTATTAGAAGATTCAGAGGCAATTTTGTGAAAGAGGTTCCGGATAGTTGGCAGAGAGTAGGAAAATTCAGGAGGGAAAATAAATGAAGACAAGAGTAGCAATGCTGTTTGGCGGCAAGAGTGTAGAACACGAAGTATCAGTGATCTCCGGTATCCAGGCTGTCATGAACATGGATACTGACAAATACGAAGTAATCCCGGTCTATATGACCAAGCGCAATGAAATGTACATCGGTGAGGAGATCGGCAAGATCGAATCCTACAAAAATATCGATGAACTGTTGAAAAAGTCCCAGAGAGTCATCATGACCAACGAGGACGGCAAGGTATTCCTGACTCCGTTCCCGGTGAAGATGTTCGGCGGAAAGAAAGCCGTGGAGATCGATGTGGCTTTCCCGGTAGTGCATGGTACCAACGTAGAGGACGGCGCTTTCCAGGGTTACCTGAAGACCATGGGTATCCCCTTCGTGGGCTGTGATGTGACCGCATCTGCCATCGGCATGGACAAATACATCATGAAAGCTGTATTAAAGGAGTGTGATGTTCCGGTACTGGATGCGCAGCTGTATACGCTGTCGGATTATGCGCAGATAGAGATTCTGCTCGACAAAGTGGAAAAAGGACTGGGATATCCGGTGATCGTAAAACCTGTCAACTTAGGCTCCAGCGTAGGTATCAGCGTGGCAAAGAACCGCGTGGAACTGACCCATTCCGTGGACGATGCTTTCAAGTATGCCACTAAGGTACTGGTGGAGCATGCCATTACGAATCTGCGGGAGATCAACTGCTCCGTACTGGGAGATGAGAATGATGCCATCGCCTCTGAGTGTGAAGAACCCCTGCATACCAAAGATATCTTAAGCTATGAAGACAAATATGTCAGCAATGCCAAAGGCAGCGGTTCCAAGGGCATGGCCAGCGTATCCCGCAAGATCCCCGCAGAGCTGTCTCCCGAGAAGAGAGAAGAGGTGCGCGAGCTGGCAGTCAGATCTTTCAAGGCACTGGGCTGTAACGGTGTGTCCCGTATCGACTTTATGATCGACGAGGACAACGGCAAGCTGTATTTTAACGAGATCAATACCATTCCCGGATCTCTGGCTTTCTATCTGTGGGATCCGGTGGGCGTTCCTTACAAAGAGCTTTTGGACCGTATGATCCAGCTGTCTTTGAAGAGAGCCCGCACCGAAGAGAGACTGACCTTTACTTTTGATACCAACATCTTGAATTCCGCAAGCTTTGGCGGTTCTAAGGGTGGTAAACTGTAATAGCCGGTTTATGGATTTTATGATTATTTAATATATTTTTTAGCACTCACATCTTGCGAGTGCTAAGCAGTAGTGATAATATAATCTCTGTAAGAGGAACAAGCGACTGCAACAGCAGACAATTGTTTGAAAAGAGATGTGAAGTGGTCAGCCGCGCAGGAAACTGTGTGGCTGATTTTTACATGGAAAACGTCTTGGTTGTGTGGCTCACCGGTTGGGCAGAATGGAGGGAATATGACGAAGACAACAAAAAGAGATTATTATGAAGTACTGGGTGTCAGCAAGACAGCGGACGCCGCAGCGATAAAAAAAGCATACCGGAAGCTGGCGAAAAAATACCATCCGGATACCAATGCAGGAGACCCTGTGGCAGAGGAGAAGCTGAAGGAAGTCAATGAGGCTTACGATGTGCTGGGGGATGAAAAAAAGAAGAAACTATATGATACTTACGGTTTTGCCGCTTTCCAGGAGGGATTTAACGAGGAGGCAGCCAGACAGTATCAGGAGCAGTTTAAGAACGGAGGAGGTTTCCACTACAATGGAGGTACCGGCGGCTTCGGCACCGATGGATTCGGCGGCTTTGGCAACGGCACGTTCCATTACAGCACCGGAGGAAGCGGTTTCGGTACCGGTGATTTCGGCAGCTTCGGCGGGGATGAGGATATTTTTGACAATCTGTTCGGTCAGTATTTCAAGGGACAGAAAGGCTCCGGACGGGGCAGCCGGGCGAACTACCGCAGTAAAGGTCAGGATGTGGAATCCGGCATCACCATCAGCTTTGACGAAGCAATGCATGGCTGCGATAAGACCTTTACCTTAAGAGATCCGGCTACCGGCAAGTCCGAATCCGTGCAGGTGCATATTCCGGCAGGTATCGACACCGGTAAAAGTATCCGCCTGAAAGGTAAGGGTGGTGAAGGTTACTCCGGCGGTGAGAGCGGTGACCTGTATCTGAAGGTGACGGTACAGGAGAAGCCGGGCTGGGAGCGTAGAGGACAGGATCTGTATACCACGGTCAATATCCCCTATACTACCGCAGCCCTGGGCGGCGAGATCCGTGTACCCACGTTGTACGGTGATGTCATGTGCAAAGTGAAGGAAGGTACGCAGTCCGGAAGTAAGATCCGTCTGAAAGGCAAGGGCGTGGTATCCATGAAGGATAAAAATGCCCACGGCGATCAGTATGTCGTGATCCAGATTCAGGTGCCTAAGAATCTGACCCCGGCAGCAAAAGAAAAATTACAGGAATACAAGAAGGTCAGTGGATTTTGATCCACTGGCCTTTTGTGTTTTTGATAAATGATAAAATTTTTCATTAAACGAAAAAAGCTGGAAATAGGAAAAATAGGTGTTTATAATATTCATTCATAAATAGAATAAACCAAAGAATTCGCACAGGAGGAAATGAATTATGTTGAAATGTTTAAAAAAGATTGATAAAGCAAAAACCGGTATTTTCGCAGCAGGCGTTCTGTTCGGAACCGCAGGCATCAAAGTACTGTCCAGCAAGGATGCGAAGAAGCTGTACACCAACTGCACCGCAGCAGTTCTGCGCGCAAAAGAGTGTGTCATGAAGACTGCGACCACCATCCAGGAGAACGCAGAGGATATCTACGCAGAAGCTCAGCAGATCAACGAGGACAGAGCAGCAAAGGCAGCTCAGGAGTTTGACGGCGAGGTTGAGGCAGAAGCAGCAGAGACTGCAGCAGACGCTGAATAATCCATCGAATCTTACAACACAGAATAAATGACACCTGCATGCTTCGGCATCGCAGGTGTTTTCATGAAAGCAGGCATAAATTATGAGATTTGTGATCAAACATGAGATAAAGGGGAGACTCAGGGTTCACATTCTGCAGAGCCGTATGAGCTTTGCACAGGCAGATACACTGCAATACTATCTGGATGGACAGAGTAATATTGTCAGTGCCAAAATTCAGGAGCGCACCCTGGATGTCACGGTAGTCTATACCGGTTCCAGGGAGGAGGCACTGAAGACACTGGAGAATTTTACATATCAGGGTACAGAAGTGCCGGAGAACTATCTTGCTAATTCCGGCAGAGAGATGAACCGGGAATATAAGGATCAGCTGATCAATAAAGTGGTAATGCATTATGGGATCAGGCTGTTTCTGCCCATGGACATCCGTTCCGTGATCACCACAGTGAAGTCTTTCAAATATCTCTGGCACGGCGTGAAGACTCTGGCGAAGGGCAAGATCGAAGTACCGGTACTGGATGCCACTGCTATCGGTGTATCTGTGCTGCGTGGTGATTACAACACAGCAGGTTCCGTAATGTTCCTGCTCGGCATTGGCGAGATCCTGGAAGAGTGGACGCACAAAAAGTCTGTCGGTGATCTGGCGAGGAGCATGTCCTTAAACATTGACAAGGTATGGGTTGTGAGCAACGGACAGGAGATCCTGGTGCCGTCCACATCCATTAAGTCAGGAGATCTGGTAAGGATCCACATGGGCAATGTGATTCCTTTTGACGGCACAGTGACGGACGGAGAAGGTATGGTGAACCAGGCATCTCTCACCGGCGAGTCTGTTCCCGTGAGAAAAATCCCCGGTGGAACCGTCTATGCCGGAACTGTGGTAGAAGAAGGCGAGCTGACTATCTGTGTGAAAGAAAACGGCGGCTCCAGCAAATACGAGAAGATCATGACCATGATCGAGGAATCCGAGAAGCTGAAATCCTCTCTGGAGGGTAAGGCAGAGCACCTGGCAGATAAGCTGGTACCCTACACGTTCATAGGTACCGGCCTGATATGGTTGTTCACGCGGAATGTGACTAAGGCATTATCCGTGCTGATGGTGGATTTCTCCTGCGCATTGAAGCTGTCCATGCCGTTAGCGGTATTGTCTGCGATCCGAGAGGCAAGCACCTACGAGATCACGGTGAAGGGCGGCAAATACTTAGAGGCTATGGCAGATGCCACGACCATCGTATTTGACAAGACCGGTACTCTGACCAAGGCACAGCCTACCGTGGCGGATGTGGTATCCTTTAACGGACAGCCAGCAGAGGAACTGCTTCGGATCGCCGCCTGCCTGGAGGAGCATTTCCCGCATTCCATGGCAAAGGCAGTGGTGCGGGAAGCAGCCCGCAAGGAGCTGGTACATGAAGAACTGCATACCAAAGTGGAATATATTGTAGCGCATGGAATCTCTTCCACTCTGGAAGGCAAGAAGATCATCATCGGCAGCTACCATTTCGTATTTGAGGATGAGCAGGCACAGATTCCGGAGGGCAGACAGGAGCTGTTCGACCAGCTGCCTGAGGAATACTCCCGCCTGTATATGGCAATTGACGGCAAGCTGGCTGCAGTGATCTGCATCGAGGATCCTCTCAGAGAAGAGGCTCCGGAGGTCATCCGACAGCTGAAGAGTCTCGGAATCCACAAGGTAGTCATGATGACAGGAGACAGCGACCGTATCGCTGGGGCAATTGCGGGTACCGTCGGCGTGGATGAGTATTATTCCGAGGTGTTGCCGGAGGACAAAGCAAGGTTCGTGGAGCAGGAGAAGCAGGCAGGTCATAAAGTCATTATGATCGGTGACGGCATCAACGATTCCCCGGCATTGTCTGCGGCAGATGTTGGTATTGCCATCAGCGAGGGCGCACAGATCGCCAGAGAGATCGCCGATGTCACCATCGGTGCAGACAATCTGTATGAAGTAGCTACCCTGAAGGAATTGAGCAACTCCCTGATGGCGCGGATCCATAAAAATTACCGCATGATCGTAGGGATCAACACCGGACTGATCATTTTAGGTGTGGCAGGAATCATTCCTCCCACTACGTCCGCTCTTCTGCATAATACATCTACCCTGTGGATCAGCACCAAGAGCATGAAGAACCTTCTGGACAAAGAAGAAGTATAAAGAAAAAAACATAGGCCATTGTAAGGGGAAGGATGAGTTCCCCTTGCAGTGGCCTGCATTTTGCTCTATAGTAAGTTTGGACTAACCACAAAGTGTAATACAATTTGCCGAGAATGTACGGTACTTTTGTAGGAATTATATGTTGCATATTTGCAGATGCGTGTATATAATGATATAGTAATTCCTAGTTGAACGATAGAGATAGGAGGAAGTATATGTCAGAACAATTATTACAGGTGCGTAACTTGTCCGTAAGTGTAGAGGACAAGCCCATCCTTCATGGAATAGATTTAGAGGTTCGTCCCGGAGAGACCCACGTCCTCATGGGACCCAACGGTGCCGGCAAGTCCACATTGGGCTACACCATCATGGGAAGTCCCCGCTATGAGGTGACCGATGGTGAGATCCTGTTCAAAGGAAAAGAGCTGTTGGAGGAGACTGCAGACCAGAGAGCGAAGGACGGTATCTTTTTATCCTTCCAGAATCCGCTGGAGGTTCCCGGTGTCTCTCTGCGGAACTTTATCCGCAATGCGGTGGAACAGAGAAGTGGTTCCCACATCAAGCTGTGGACATTTAAAAAGGAACTGGAGAAAGCTATGGAAGTCTTACAGATGGATCCTTCCTACGGTGACCGTGACCTGAATGTCGGATTTTCCGGCGGCGAGAAGAAAAAGGCAGAGATTCTGCAGTTACTTATGTTGAAGCCTTCACTGGCCATTCTGGATGAGACGGATTCCGGCCTGGACGTGGATGCAGTGCGTACCGTATCCAAGGGCGTGGAAGAGTACCAGAAGGACAAAAAGGGTGCTCTGCTGATCATCACCCACAGCACCAGAATCTTAGAGTATCTGCATGTGGACAAGACCCATGTTCTGGTAAACGGCAAGATCGTGGCATCCGGCGATGCTTCTCTCGTAGACGAGATCAACGAGCATGGTTTCGAGCGTTTTCTGGAAGCATAAGGAGGTTGACGATCTGAATGAGTGAACGTGAAAAGACATACGTGGAAGACGTCAACAGAAGCATTTATGATATCCGTAATGAGGAGAAGGACGTCTATCGTATTAAAAAGGGACTGACTCCCGATATTGTGGCGGAGATTTCCGAGAAAAAGAAGGATCCCGCATGGATGGCAAATTTCAGATTACAGTCTCTGCAGATCTATAATGAGATGGAAGTTCCCGACTGGGGTCCCTCTATTGAGGGTCTGAACATGGAAGACATCGTAACCTATGTAAAACCTAATACCCATATGAGCGCCAAATGGTCCGAAGTGCCGGAGGACATCAAGGATACCTTCGAAAAATTGGGGATCCCACAGGCGGAGCGGAAGTCCCTCGCCGGTGTGGGCGCCCAGTACGATTCCGAGCTGGTATATCACAATGTCAGGGAAGAAGTGGCAGCCCAGGGCGTAGTCTATACCGATATGGAGAGTGCCCTGAATGGGGAATATGCGGATATGGTGAGGAAGCATTTTATGAAGCTGGTGACCCCCAGAGATCACAAATTCGCAGCGCTGCACGGTGCTGTGTGGTCCGGCGGCTCCTTCGTATATGTTCCCCCCGGAGTGTCTGTGACGATTCCCCTGCAGTCTTATTTTCGACTGAACGCACCGGGAGCCGGACAGTTCGAGCATACCCTGATCATTGTGGACGAGGGTGCATACCTGCATTTTATCGAAGGCTGTTCCGCCCCGAAGTACAACGTGGCGAACCTCCATGCCGGCTGTGTGGAGCTGTTCGTGGGGAAAAATGCAAAACTGCGTTACTCCACCATCGAGAACTGGTCCAAGAATATGTACAATCTGAATACCAAGCGGGCGTTGGTGGAAGAAGGCGGTACCATAGAATGGGTATCCGGTTCCTTCGGATCCCACGTATCCTATCTGTACCCCATGAGCGTGCTGAACGGTAAGGGGGCCAGAGCGGAATTCACCGGCATCACCTTTGCGGGAGCCGGACAGAATCTGGATACCGGTACCAAAGTTGTCCACAATGCACCGGAGACCACTTCCTATATCAATACCAAGTCCATCTCCAAGGATGGAGGTATCAGTACTTTCCGAAGTTCCGTAGTGGTGAAGAACAGTGCGGCAAAGAGCAAATCCGCCGTATCCTGTCAGTCCCTGATGCTGGATGACAAGTCCCGCTCCGATACCATCCCGGCCATGGATATCCGTACCCAGGATGCCGATATCGGACACGAGGCGAAGATCGGCCGGATCAGCGATGAAGCAGTGTTCTATCTGATGTCCCGCGGTATCTCAGAAGAGGATGCCAGAGCCATGATCGTCAGCGGATTCGCAGACAATGTATCGAAGGAGCTGCCGTTGGAATACGCGGTGGAGATGAACAATCTGATCCGTCTGGAGATGAAGGGCAGCATCGGTTAATGTGGCAGGAGGAATGGAGATCAGTATGGAAAAAGAATATAATATGACCATTAACAGACTGCCGGCGAAGACCTGGAACTGGCTTCGCATGAACGAGACGCAGTTGGAAAAGATAGAAGTACCTACGGCAGGAGGGGTAAAGGTAAGCCTGCCGGAAAAAATAACAACAGCAGAAAATGAGGGATCCCAGCCCTGGAATGCGGATTTTGCAGGCATCCCATCCGGCATGGGAGAGGACATGGACGGTCTTCTGACAGCAGCGGGAGTGAAGGCACAACATTATGAGGCGTCTGAGGAAACCACAGAAGCACAGCCGTTGCTGTTGGATTATACCTACGTACAAAATAGTTTACAGGCCGGTGCCGTAGCAGTGAGAGCCCGGAAAAACAGTGAAATCACTGTGATCCAGGATTTTGCTTCCGACAGGGAGGCAGCAGGGCAGGCGGCAGTATCCACCAGACTGTATCTGGAAGAAGGAGCGAAGCTCCGGCTGATCCAGGTGCAGAGACTGGGCAGTGATTTTACTTTTATGAATGATATCGGAGCCCTGTGTGAAGAGAAGGCTTCCCTGGAAGTGATCCAGCTGATCCTCGGCGGAAAGAATACTTACCTTGGATGCAAGACTACCTTACAGGGCAGAGAGAGCAGCCTGAATGCCGACACCGCTTATATCGTGGGCGGTGACGGAAGACTGGATATGAATTATGTAGCTGTGCATGAAGGCAAAAAGACCCAGAGCAATATGCAGGCCGGCGGCGTTCTGCGGGATCATGCTTTCAAGCTGTATCGTGGCACCATTGATTTCAAATGGGGGGCTAAAGGTGCAGTAGGCAATGAAAAAGAGGATGTACTGTTATTATCCAACGATGTGGTGAACCAGACCATTCCCCTGATCCTCTGTGCGGAGGAAGATGTGGAAGGTAATCACGGCGCCACCATTGGCAAACTGGACGATGAGCTGCTGTTCTACCTGGAGAGCCGCAGCATGAACAGAGAGCAGATCTATGAGATGATGGCTATGGCCAAGGTGGATGCGGTCTGCCGCAAGATTCCTGATGCAGCTACACGGGCTAAGGTACAGGAGTTCCTTGGCAGAGCCGGGGAAGAAGAGGAAGCGGAAGAGTAAGATAACAGGAGGAAGTATGACGACTTCAATCAGCGAGATCCGTAAGGATTTTCCTCTGCTTATGAGTAACGATGTGATTTATCTGGACACGGCGGCGACTTCCCAGAAGCCGTCCTGTGTTCTGGAGGCAGAGAGAACATTTTATGAAAAATACAATGCCAATCCCCTGCGCGGATTATACGAGCTGGGAGAGGCGGCAACCGAAAAATACGAAGAAGCCAGAGAGACGGTCCGGGAGTTTTTAAATGCCAGAGAGGCGGCGGAGATCGTTTTCGTCCGCAATGCCACGGAAGGCTTGAATCTGGTGGCCTACAGTTTCGGCTCACTGGTACTGAAACCGGGAGATGAGATCCTGGTGAGCATTATGGAGCACCACAGCAATCTCCTGCCCTGGCAGCAGGCGGCAGCCAGAACCGGAGCAGTGGTGAAGTATCTGGAGTGCACCGAAGACGGAAAATATACCGAGGAAGCTTTTAAGGAGGCACTGAGCGAACGAACGAAGATCGTTGCTATGACCCAGGTATCCAATGTGCTGGGCTGCAAAAATGATATCAAGCGTTTTGCGCAGCTGGCACATGAGGCAGGCGCTTATTTCGTGGCAGACGGAGCCCAGAGCGTTCCCCATATGGCAGTGGATGTACAGGATCTGGATGTGGATTTTTTGGCATTTTCCGGACACAAGATGTATGCTCCCATGGGAATTGGTGCGTTATATGCGAAGAGAGAACTGTTGGAGCAGATGCCTCCTTTCCTGTGCGGCGGGGAAATGATCGATTCCGTCAGCCGTACCGGAGCCGTGTGGGCGGAAGTGCCACATAAGTTCGAAGCAGGAACGGTAAACGGTGCCGGAGCCTATGCACTGGCAGAGGCAATCCGGTATGTGCAGAAGATCGGTTTTGACTTTATCGAAGAGAGAGAAGCGAAGCTGACAGCCATGCTGATGGATGGCATGAAAGAGATTCCCGCAGTACACATTCTGGGCTCACAGAAAGCAGAAGACCATCACGGCATTGTGACCTTCAAACTGGACGGTGTGCATCCCCATGATGTGGCTTCTATTTTGGATGCGGATCATATCGCGGTCCGGGCGGGACATCATTGTGCCCAGCCGTTATTGCAACATTTGAAAGTATTGTCCACCACCAGAGTAAGCCTGGGTGTCTACAATACGGAAGAAGAGATTCAGGCATTTTTAGAAAGCCTTGCAAAGATAAGGAGACAGATGGGCTATGGAGAATAAGACATTTTATAATGAAATCCTGACGGAGCACAATCTGCATCCGTATCACAAGCACAAGCTGGAGGATGCAAATCTGGTGTTGGAGGGCGTTAATCCCAGCTGTGGTGATGACATTTTTCTGGAGCTGAAAGTGGAGGATGGTGTGGTAGTTGACGGTGCCTTCGAAGGCGACGGCTGTGCCATTTCCCAGGCTTCCGCGGACATGATGCTGGAGCTGGTCATTGGCAGAAGCAAGGAGGAAGCGTTGCATCTGGCAGACCTGTTCCTCAAGATGATCAAGGGAAGTATTACCGAGGAAGAGCGGGACGAACTGGAGGAAGCCTCCGTATTGCAGGATATCGCCCACATGCCTGCCAGGGTAAAATGCGCGGTGCTTGGCTGGCATACTATGCAGGAATTATTGAAAACAGAAGAAAAATAGCTGATAAAAAGATAAAGATACATCTTGCACGCCCTTTTTGGATACGCTACAATGAAAAAAGAAGTGTAAGAAAAGCGGGGGGCTGTGCATGTTCCACATAGAGCTTATCATTGAATTCCTGGAAAACGCGATGAACAATATTGTCCAGGTGGCAATACTGTTCTTTGAATTTGTCGGAGTGATCGTTATTATTCTCTCCGGTCTGAAAGGGTTTTATAATTATGTGCGGCGGGTGCCGGATATGAAGATCACCCTGGCGCAGGGGCTTGCTGTAGGGCTGGAATTCAAGTTGTGCAGTGAGATCCTTAAGACCGTTATTGTCAGAGACTGGAAGGAGATCGTTACCGTAGCCGGTATCATCGGACTTCGTGCGGCACTGACTTTCCTGATCCATTGGGAGATCAAGGAAGAGAAGAATCATTCCTAAAAATCGGCAGCTGATGAAAATCGGCTGCTTTTTTTAGAATGATTTCCGGTTACCCAACAAAAGTCAATAACTTTATCCAGATAAAGAGATTAAATTTGTAATGGTATATAGGTTAAATTTGCACCTTGGAAAAAAGCTGTCAGAGGACTAACATATAACGATAAAGTATGTATTTATAAAAAAGTGTAAAGAAATGCTAAAAAATCCGTTGCATTTGACACTTCGACGTGCTAAAGCTATCGATAGCATGAACGTAAATGTAATCGATTACGCATGCTTAAAAGGAAAGCAGAATGGAATTACAAAAGACACTTACTCCCGGGGAAGCGCTGGAACGCGTCCTGCGATCTTATCAGACCTACTACAATATCAAAACAGAGGCTGTAGAACCGCCATTCGCAGCCGAAGCAATCTTCGGATCCCATAATGAGCAGTACTTTCTGATCAAGAAAGCTAAGGTGGCAGATATTGACACCAACGAGACTGTGTATTTTGCCACAGAGGAATCTTTATCAAAGGATCGCCTTCTGGAACTGGACTCCATCGCCTGGGAACGGGGAACTGCCAACGTGCAGCCCTCATCCAATCATCGGAACAGCGATGTTGTCCTGATCATTCTGACCGGTCATGCAGAGGAGGATGCGCTTACACAGGTGAAAAAGTGCAGGCATTATCAGAGTTACCTCTGGGGATTTCATGGCTGGAGTAATTACCGTTTGATTGTCGCCGAGTTATCTTCGGGTCGGATCGTCCACAACCGCCACGGACAGATTCTGAAGAAGCTCGTGAAAAAGGCAATACAGTAAATACAAGGGACAGAAATTCCAAATATCGTGCATGCTTGCATGGTAAGATATTTGAATTTATGGACCCAAAAACTGTGAGGAAGCAGTAAATTAACGGATTCCGAACAGTTTTAGAATTGCGAGAGCGGATTTTAGCGGAGCAATTCGTGTATTTGCGAAAAATGAAATCTGTGTATAAGAAAAGGAGAAACACAAATGACAGCATTATTAATTGTTTTGGCCGCTATCGTATTATTGTTTACCGGCTATGTGTTCTATGGCTCCTGGCTGGCAAAACAGTGGGGCATTGATCCTACCAAGAAGACTCCTGCTATTGAGAAGGAGGATGGTGTAGACTATGTTGCAGCAAAGCCCGCCGTACTTATGGGACATCATTTTTCCTCTATCGCCGGAGCAGGCCCGATCAACGGACCGATCCAGGCTTCCATCTTCGGATGGGTTCCCGTATTCCTGTGGTGTATTATCGGTGGTATTTTCTTCGGCGGTCTGCAGGACTTCGGATCTTTATTCGCATCTATCAGACATGACGGTAAATCTGTAGGTGAGATCATCGAGGATTCCATGGGATCCAGAGCAAAGAAGCTTTTCATCATCTTCGCACTTCTGGTATTGATTCTGGTAATCGCTTCCTTCGTTAACATCGTGGCAGGTACTTTCCTGACTGTGGCAGACGAAGCCGGCAAGACCGCTTTCGGTTTTGTGACCAATCCTACCGGTAACCAGTCTACCGCTATGATCTCTTTGTTATTTATCGTTCTGGCTGTTATTTATGGTTATGTGACCAACAGAATGGGTGTCAAGACTCTGCCCGCTACCATCGGTGGCATCATCGGTATCGTACTGATCACTGTTCTTGGCTTGAACGTTGGTTTTGCAATGAACCGTATCGCATGGATCGTATTCGTAGGTGTGTACATCGCTGTAGCTTCCCTGGTTCCCGTATGGATCCTGTTACAGCCCCGTGACTATCTGTCCAGCTTCCTGCTGTACGCTATGATCGGTCTGGCATTCATCGGTGTGGTTGCAGGTGCTTTCACCGGTACTGTTGCTTTCGATATTCCAGCTTTCACTAGCTGGGAGCCCAAGGCAGGACAGACCCTGTTCCCTATGCTGTTCATCACTGTAGCATGTGGTGCATGTTCCGGTTTCCACAGCCTGATCGCTACCGGTACTTCTTCCAAGCAGTTAGCTAACGAGAAGGATGCCAAGGCAATCGGTTACGGCTCCATGCTGATCGAGTCTGCTCTGGGTATCATCGCTCTGGTAGCAGTCGGTGCAGTATATCAGAAGTACTTAAACGGTGAGTTCGGATCTCCCGCAGCTGCATTCGCTGCAGGTATCGCATCCATGTTCGGTACCGAGACTTCCAAGGCATATGGCACCATTTACGCACTATTAACTCTGTCTGTATCCGTATTCGCGCTGACCAGTCTGGATACCGGTACCCGTCTGAGCCGTTTCATGTTCTCCGAGCTGTTCCTGAAGGAAGGCGAGGCTACCTACAAGGATGCCAAGGGCGCACGTAAAGTGCTGGCTCATCCTCTGTTCGGTACTGTTTCTATGGTACTGATCGGTTGTATCCTGGGTGGTCTGTCTCTGAGCCAGATCTGGGGTCTGTTCGGTGCAGCCAACCAGTTGCTGGCAGGTATCGCACTGATGGCAGTAGCTGCATGGCTGGGTGAAGTTGGTAAGAACAACAAGATGTTCTACTTCCCTATGGTATTCATGCTTGCTGCAACCCTGACCAGCCTGGTGATCACTGTAATCAACAAGTGTAAGGCTATCGGCGCCGGCACCGCTGCATGGGGTGACTGGTTCCAGCTGTTCTTCGCAACTGCAATGGCAGTGCTGGCAATCTTCCTGGTAGTGGAAGGCGCACAGACCTTCGCTAAGCAGATGAAAGAGAAGAAGGCTAAGAAGGCTGCTTAATATAAGCGCAAGATACAAAAGATAAATAAAGTTAAGCAAAGAGAAATCCCGGAGACTGTGAAAGGCCTTCGGGATTTTTATTGTGTATGCGGGGACCGCAGAAGCGGTGTCCGGAATAATAATGGATGCGGCAATCGCAATATCAGCCCCGCGTAAGGAACCGGGGCAATTCTTCAATGGGAATCGGCTTGGAGAACTTATAGCCCTGTAAATAATCTGCATGACTGATGATACACAGTTCTTCCTGGGCATCGGTCTCTACACCTTCGTACAGTACCTTGTAACCCAGACGCTCAAAGGCGGTAGAGAAGTAATCCAGCATGAAGCGGGAATTGGCATCCTGATCCGCCATCAGTAAAAGGCTTCTGTCGAATTTGACCACATCCAGTTTCAGGCTTAAGATCCGGTCGAAATTGGAATAACCGGTTCCAAAATCATCCAGATAAGTACATACCCCCAACTGTTTGAACTCACTGACGCATTCCTGTACCAGTTCGTATTCCGTATCGTTCTGGGACTCCGTAAACTCAACGGCAATGGTGTGGAAGTCGATTCCGGCGGCTCGTACGATGGATTTGAATTCTTCCATGAAGTCCTTTTCGCCCAGCTCTTCCACAGAAAGATTTACGGATACACGGGAGATCTGATAGCCCTCATCTTGCATCTGCTTGATCTGTCTACAGGTCTTATTCAGAATGATCATGCTGAGGCGGTGGATGTAGCCGTATTTTTCTGCCAGAGGAATAAAACGATCCGGGAATACCAGTCCTGTCTGTGGCAGACGCAAACGCATCAGGGATTCTGCGGTATCGTAAGTACCCGTGTGGACATTCCGTACCGGCTGACAATAGACCAGAACGCGTTCGTCATCTAAGGAGCCGTGTTCCGCAATATCCTTCAACTGGGACTTGATATAATGCATTTCTTTATAAGTCTGGTAATCTTCTTCCCCGAAGACACGATAGGAATTCTGCGCTACTTTTTCGGAAAAGTAATTGAATACTTCGTAGAACTGTTCCAGATTCTCACAAAAGTCCAGATGGTCGAAGAGTACCAGCTTGTAGGGAAGCTTATATTCTTCATAATATTTCTGGAACACCTTTTTAATCAGGGATACTGCCCTTTCTGTGGCATCCGGGACATTGTGGCTGTCCACTGCCAGTACGAAGAAGCTGGTGGAAGGATTGAACAACATACCCTTTCGAAAATAATCCGTCCAGAAGCTGTAGAACAGCTTTCCTATTTCCTCTGTCATGACGTATTCGAAATCCATGTCAAAGCGCAGGCACAGGTAGTAGGTATCCTGAGCGGTCTGCCGCTGCTGGCGCAGATATTCATCCAAGGATGCGGAACCCAGGGCACCGGTCTTCGGGTCGTAGGCGTTGGCATGGAGCATGTACAATACCACCAGAAGCGGCAGAAAATAGGTTGTGGCCAGGAAAGAAGTCGTATTCATGGCAGCTTCCATGACTACAATCAATCCACAGACCGCCTCAGTAAATATCAGCATATGGAACAGTGCGGTAGGAAGTCTGCGGCGGTAGCGAACCAACAGAAAGAGGATCACCGCCAGATACAGAAGATATCCGACCATAAAAGGAGTGGACAGGATATTTTCATACCAGATTCCGTAATGATCCTGATGAAATCCCCAGCCGGTCAGAGGAGATGCCAGATCGGCAACTCCGGTCACCACAAGGATGGCGAAGGACAGAAAGGTATATTTCCTGCCGATATTTTTCGGGAAGACGATCAGTATTTTCAGGTAAGCAATATAGAGACAGAACAGGGACAGAAGACTGATATGGTAGACGGCCCGGAGGATCCAGAGAAGGGTGTTCTGTCTGGAAAAAAGGTCGGCATAATAAAAAGCGATATTGGAAACTGCGGCAATGAAAAGCAGGGCAAAACAGGACTTGAAGATCCGAAAGGTCCGGCTCTGTTTAATGAAAGTCTGTCGGATCAGTAACAATGCCAGAAGACACATAACCACCAACAGAAAATCTGCCACGGGAGAGTAACTGTGGATGACGATATGATTTGTGGATAGTAACAGGCTCAACCCCATAAAAATTCTCCTCTCTGGTAATGTAGAAAATGAACAAACAATATAAAATGATTTTACAATATACCATAAGAGGAGAAATTTGTCAGTGGGGCAGCTGTGGGAAATTAGTCCTATTTTGAGCAAATGGGAAAAATTGTAATAGATTTAATGTTCGAAGAATGCAACGGCAACAGCACCCGGGCCCACATGGGTTCCGATGGTGGCACCCAGAGTGCTGACGGGAAGCTCCTTGGCATAATCCTTCCAGAGATGCTCACTGTCGTGAATGTATTTCTGTAAAAGTTCGTCACTCAGACCGGTATAGCCCAGACAGAAGGGCTTGGAGAAGTCCACGCCGTCCGCTTTTTCAATTTCACGGATGAGGAAGTTACTGCCGTTTTTGGAACCACGGGCTTTTCCCAGCATAATGATCTCACCGTCTACGACTGCTACCACGGGCTTGATGGCCAGAGCACCCCCGATGAATGCCACAGTGGGGGAGATACGGCCCCCTTTTTTCAAGTATTCCAGAGTGTCTAAGAGTCCCATGGTGTGGATCTTATGCTTTTGCTCTTGTAGAACGCTTACGATCTCTTCCGCGGTCATTCCCTGCTTTTTCAGCTGCAGACCGTATTCTACCAGAATCTGTTCCCCAATGGTGGCATTCAGACTGTCTACGACGAAGACTTTGCCTTCATAATCCTCGGCAGCGATCCGGGCACTCTGGCAGGTGCCGGACAGCTTGCTGGAAATAGTAACCACAATGACAGTTTCTCCGGCCGATACAGCTTTTTCGTAGGCTTCTTCGAAGACTGCGGGAGATACCAGACTGGTGGTGGGCAGAGTATCACATTCGATCAGTTTCTCATAGAATTCCTTATGACTGATGGTGACACCGTCAGCATATTCCTCCTCACCGAAGCGGATATGCAGGGGGAGAATCGTGACGTCCTCTCTTGAATTGTTCATATCGGATGCGGAGTCCGTGATAAAACGTATTTTTTCCATAATTGTTTCCTGTACTTTCTATATATAGTTATGATGAATATTCTTTCGGGCGGAAATGCGCCGGGGCATCCATCGGGATGGACATACGACATCGTTCATGTCACCTTGCTGTTAATTCTGTTGGAAAGCCGGTCAGGGTGAGTTGCGGATGGATCATTTCTCTGTGGGATGCTTGACAGAAAACTCTGTAAGATACTGCTCCAGATTATGGGAGATCCGTTCCAGAGAGTCATAGAGATTCAACCGTTGTTCTTCCGTCATGCCATCACCGCCGTGAGCCAGTGCGGAATAGATCCGGGAACTGATCTTTTTGACTACAGTATTGCCTTCTTCTGTCAGATAATACAGTGTGCGGTAGGAACGTTTATGTTCCGGCAGCTCGCAGGACACCAGCCCCTTGGAACTCAACTGGCTTAAGGTACGGGAGATGGCGGCCTTGTCTTCCTTACACAGCTCCGTCAGCTGCGTGGCGGTCAGCCCTTCCGGGTGCTTTCCCAGATAATACAGACACATGGTATAACCGGCTTTTAAGTCCATCTGTCCCATTTCCAGTTCTTTTAATTTTTGCAGATAACGGTGCAATTCTGTGATAGATACCACAAATCTTTCAAAACGATCCTGCATGAAGGTTCCTCCTGTAAAATGTTGACACTGCAACAACTTTATGAAGTGTAACACAAGGATGTTGATAAGTCAACAAAAAGAAGGGCAAAAAAATACCTTATCCATTAAGATAAGGTACTGATAAGAATAAACTATGCAATTTCCAGCCGCTGCTTTATTTTTCGGACATCATTTTCCAATACATTAAGCCGGACGCGAACCAGTTCATCATCTTCTTTTACTTTTAAGGCCCGGTCGAATTTTCTGGATAAATCTAAATGAGCTTCTGCAATTGTACAGATATTACGACTGACTTCATTCTCAAGAGTCAACTCCATATTGGTAAGGCGATTCGCCATAGAGAGCTGACCGGATTCCAGATTGGCAAGGCGCTGTTCCATGGCAATCTGACCGGATTCCAGATTGGTAAGGCGCTGTTCCATGGCAATCTGACCGGATTCCAGATTGGAAACACGTTGTTCCAAAGAATCGAATCTTTGCTCCAGTGAATCAAGTCGCTGCTCCACCCTGTCGAGTCGCTGTTCGACCTTATCAAGTCGTTGCTCCACCCTGCCCAGTCGTTGGTCTATACTTTCTAATTTAATTACTATCGTCTCTAATAATTCCCGGTTGGTCATGAATTCTCCTCCTGTACATGTATACTAGCACAGTTCAAAAGTGCTGACAATTGGGCAATATAGAGAAAAAAGCGATTGTGCATTATTACAACAAAAAATATGATAAATGGATGATAAGCCCCAAAAACATGATATATCCAAGGAAAAAGAGTACGGCAAAATAAACAATGCCGATTGGAACGGTAGAAGAGCCAGAGAGAGCGGCTGCGGTATGGATTGTACTGCGTATTCGTTTATGCTATGCTAAATAGCAGAAGTATTCCGGAAACGGGAATGCACAATGTGCAAAAAGCATAATGCACTAAAATCACATGGTGTGATAGATCGCATTGAACATAGAAAGAGTGAGGACTACAGCATGCTCAGACCCAGCATCGGTATTGATTGGGACGATGTTACCGCCCCGTTTAACAGTATCGCCATCCGTATGGCAAATGAAAAATATCATCCGAAGGAACCTTATCGCATGGAGGAAATCACTTCCTGGGCCAACGAAGGGCGGACTTCGGTAATCAAAGAATTCTATAACGATCCGGAACTGTACCGGAGGCAGATCCCGACCGAGGAGACGAAACGAGGGATCCGCAGACTGATGCAGATCGCGGATGTTTTTTTCATTACTGCGGTGTCACCACATTTTATGGGAGTGCGGGCAGAACAGATCATGACCCAGTTCCCGGAGCTTCCACCGGAAAATATTATTCTGGGAAGTGCCAAGGATCGTGTCCATTTTGATATTGTGCTGGATGATGCCATCCACAATATTCTGGAGAGCAAGGCGGAGTATCCGGTGCTGATGCGGAAGCCCTGGAATGCCAAAATGACGGGGCTGTTGTCCGTAAATACCATGGCGGAATTTGTCTCTCTGGTGAAGCAGATCATGAAAGCATCCACTTCTAAGACGGAGAAGATCACTGCTCCGGCGGTGCTGGCCCTGGTGGGGCCGTCCGGCTCCGGCAAACGGGAGATTACGGAAGCTTTGTGCGGTAGCCGAGGGACAGGCGCGAGCGAAAGGACAGAGAGTGGGGAGATTTTTGTCCGCCCGGTGAACTACTGCACGGAACCGGGGCGCTACGGCCACAAGTACGTCCCGGAGGAAGCCTTCGACCGGATGAACTTTTTTGAAAAAACGGCTTATGCCGGGGTACGGTACGGCACCAGAAAGGAAGACATTCAGACCTTGCTGGATCAGGGAAAGTTTGCGGTGATCCCCGTGGATATGTGCGGTGCCATTGCCATGAAGCGTTCCTTTCCCACCCATATTATCTATGTGGCGAGAGATAAAGAAAAGCTGATCGCCGATATCATTGATTCCGACTATGACACCGAGGAAAAGACACTTCGGATCCTGTCTATCGATGCGGAGAAGCGTAATCGCAAGATCTGTGATTATGTGATCCATAATGATACCATAGAAGGGGAACGTGTCAGCGGAGCGGAAGAAATCCGGCGGCTGATCCTGCTGGAAGGCGAAAAATACTGAAATGTACCGGGGAGCGATACCCGGAAAACGGAATAGAGTTGTACAAAACCGGATAGAGAAGGAGCGGGGCGGACGGATACGTATGGAAGAAAAACAGCTGAAATACTATAAAATGCATCATGATTTACAGGAACAGATCCGACTGGGAGAACTGCGCAGCGGTGACCGTGTTCCCTCGGAGAACCAGCTGGCCGCCGCTTATCAGGTGAGCCGCCAGACCGTCCGCAAGGCACTGGCCATTCTGGAACAGGAGGGATACATCTATGCGGTACACGGGAAAGGCACCTTTGTGTCGGAGCGGGTCCGCCCGGAGCATAAGTCTCACAACATTGCCGTGGTGACCACCTATCTGTCGGATTATATTTTTCCCCGGGTTATTCAGGGCATCGATGAAGTTCTTACGGCACAGGGGTATAGCATTTTATTAAAAAATACAAGAAACTCCCGGAGCCAGGAGGCACGGTGTCTGGAGGAACTGTTGCAGAAGGATATCGACGGGGTCATCATCGAACCCAGTAAGAGCCAGATCAGCTGCAGACATCTGCATCTGTATGAGCGGCTGGAAGAATACGGAATTCCCTATGTGTTTATTCAAGGCTGCTTCGACCAGATGGAAGACAAGCCCCAGGTGCTGATGGACGATTGCAGGGGAGGTCATCTGATCACAAAATATCTCCTGGATACCGGGCATCGCGATATTGCCGGAGTGTTCAAGGCAGATGACATCCAGGGACAGAACCGTCACCGGGGCTATGTACAGGCCCTGCAGGAAGCAGGTGTCCTCTACGATCCGGACAAGGTGATCTGGTTCCATACCGAGGATCGTAAAGTCCACCCACAGGAGGGAATCCGGCGTCTGATCTCCAAGGGAACCAGACTCGACAGTGTGGTCTGTTACAATGACCAGATCGCCATGCAGGTCATCCCGACGCTGACGGCCCGGGGGATTCGTGTCCCGGAGGACATTTCCGTCACCGGTTATGACAATTCCTACATGGCCATCGGCGGAGGTTTTCAACTGACCACTATCGTTCATCCCCAGGAAAAACTGGGAGAAATGGCGGCACAGCTGTTACTGTCACTGCTTCATGGGGAATCTCTGGGACCGGAAGAGAGAAAGATTCTCATCCAGCCGGAGCTTGTCGTAGGAAATACAACTTGTTAGCAGGAGCATACAAGTTGTAATATGGTAATATCGAAATTGTATGATGCCAGGGTCAAAAGGTCTAAGCCCATATGAGCTTGCTCATAGGTGGGTGAAAGACCTTAGGACCCGCCCCGATATGAGCATAAAAGTGGGATGATAATCCCACGATATGCGAATATTGGGTAGGATTGTGGGAGTGCGTAGCACGGAACAATCCGTAGGCATCAAAGTCGGGGGCTTTTGACCCCGACATCATTGTATTCAACTACAGGAGGTATTACTTATGTTACAGACAAAAAAATATCAATTCTGGTTTTGTACGGGATCACAGGACTTGTATGGGGACGAGTGCCTGGCAAAGGTAGCGGAGCACTCTCACAAGATCGTGGATGCCCTGAACGCTTCCGGTGTGTTACCTTATGAGGTGGTATGGAAGCCGACCCTGATCACTAACGAACTGATCCGCCGTACTTTTAATGAAGCAAATCTGGATGACACTTGTGCCGGTGTTATCACCTGGATGCATACTTTCTCTCCGGCAAAATCCTGGATCCTGGGATTACAGGAGTATCGTAAGCCCCTGCTGCATTTCCATACTCAGTTCAATGAGGAACTGCCCTATGACACCATCGACATGGATTTCATGAATGAGAACCAGTCTGCCCACGGTGACAGAGAGTACGGTCATATCGTGACCCGCATGCGCATGGAGCGTAAGGTTGTGGTAGGCCACTGGTCTGATCCTGTGGTACAGGGCAAGATCGCATCCTGGATGCGTACTGCAGTCGGCGTGGTGGAGAGCAGCCATATCCGTGTCATGCGTGTGGCTGACAATATGCGCAATGTAGCGGTAACCGAGGGTGATAAGGTAGAAGCACAGATCAAGTTTGGCTGGGAAGTAGACGCTTACCCTGTAAACGAGATCGCAGAGAGTGTAAATGCCGTATCTGCATCCGATGTCAATGCACTGGTAGACGAGTACTACGAGAAATATAATATTTTATTAGAGGGAAGAGACCCCGAAGAGTTTAAAAAACATGTGGCTGTACAGGCACAGATCGAACTGGGATTTGAACGTTTCCTGGAAGAGAAGAATTATCAGGCCATCGTTACCCACTTCGGAGATCTGGGTGCGTTGAAGCAACTGCCCGGACTGGCCATTCAGAGACTGATGGAGAAGGGCTACGGCTTCGGCGCAGAAGGTGACTGGAAGGTAGCCGCCATGGTACGTCTGATGAAGATCATGACCGCAGGCAAAAAGGATGCCAAGGGTACTTCCATGCTGGAGGATTACACCTACAATCTGATCAAGGGCAAGGAAGGTATTCTGGAAGCCCATATGCTGGAGATCTGCCCCACCATTGCGGACGGTCCCATCAGCATCAAGTGCCAGCCCCTGTCCATGGGAGACAGAGAAGATCCTGCAAGACTGGTATTTACTTCCAAGGAAGGTCATGGTATCGCTACTTCCCTGATCGACATGGGCAATCGTTTCCGTCTGATCATCAACGATGTGAACTGCAAGAAAGTGGAGAAACCCATGCCGAAGCTTCCTACCGCTACCAACTTCTGGACTCCCGAACCGGATCTGTATACCGGCGCGGAAGCATGGATCCTGGCAGGAGGTGCACATCATACCGCATTTACCTACGATCTGACCGCAGAGCAGATGGGTGACTGGGCAGCCATGATGGGCATCGAGGCTGTATACATCGACAAGGATACGAAGATCCGCGATCTGAAGAGAGACCTGATGCTGGGAGAAGTATTCTACCGCTAAAATATGCTACCCGAAAAATCTGTTTTCGTGTATAATAGAAAATAGTATTGCAGAGAACGAAATAAAAATCTGCAGGCAGAATCTGCGGGTAGAAGTTACCTGCAGATAGAAGAAGGGTATCGTAGAAATGTTAAAAGTGTTTTTGGTGGAGGATGAATTTGTCATCCGTGAAGGAATCAAAAATAATATTGACTGGAAGGCTCATGGCTATGAGTTCTGTGGGGAGGCCGGCGACGGAGAGCTGGCCTATCCCATGATCCAGAAATTGCGTCCGGATATCGTGATCACCGATATCCGGATGCCGTTTATGGACGGCCTGGAACTGAGCCGTCTGATCCGCAAGGAGCTTCCGGACACAGAAATCATTATTCTGTCCGGTTACCAGGAATTCGAATATGCCAAGGAAGCTATCAAGCTGGGAGTGGCCCAGTATCTGTCCAAACCCATCAATGGTGAGGAACTGCTGGCGGAATTGGATGAATTGTCGGCGAAGATCGAGGAGAAGCACAGAGCCATTCAGATCAGAGAGCGGTATTTGCAGGAGATGGAGGAAAACAATCTCAGAGAGCGGAAAAAACTGTTCCAGGAACTGGTCACCGGAGAAAGCACCGTGGCAGAACTGTTGGAATCGGCAGAGATTCTGGGGATCGATCTGTCGGCACCCTGGTACAATATTATTCTGTTCAAGACCCAGTCTCTGCGTCATGCGCAGGATGAGTATTCCGGCAGCCTGATCCGGATCGAACAGGAACTGCGGGGACTGGAAGACGGCAGGACGGTGATCACCTTTGATCGTAATCTGGAAGGAAAAGCATTCTTATTAAAAGCCGATTCCGAGGAACAGCTATTGCTGCTGCAACAGGAATACATAGAAAAGATCAAGGACATTATGGAAGGCTATGAGCATGTGCGGTATTTCGGTGGTATCGGCAAGCCGGTGAACCGTCTGCGGGAGCTTCCGACATCTTTTGAACAGGCCAGTCATGCTTTTGCCCACAGATATCTGGTGCAGGACAGCCGGATCCTGGACAGCGGACATATGACGGAGGAAGCGCAGAAGGAAGATAATTTTGACATCAAGGAAGTCAATCCAAAGCAGATCGACCGCACAAGAATCCAGGAATTCTTAAAACAGGGTGACCGGGAGGAAGTGGTCTACTTCGTGGAAGAATTTTTCCGGGATCTCAGCAACAAGGCACTGCAGTCCAATATTTTCAGGCAGTATATTACCATGGATGTCTATTTCTGTGTGGCAGATTTTCTGGAAAGCCTGCAGACGGATACGCAGGAACTGGAAACACCCAATCAGGACGAGAAGACCCTGCAGGACAGCGATAGTGCGATCCATTACATTACCAGAATTCTGCAGAAAGCACTGGCGGTCAGAGATAAGGCTGCCAGCAGCCGGTATGATGATGTGGTGGAACAGGTGATGAAATACATTGATGAGAATTATGCAGACGAGGAACTTTCCCTGAATCTGCTGGCATCCCACGTGAATTTCTCACCAAACCATCTGAGCATGATCTTCAGCCAGCAGACCGGACAGAGCTTTATCAAATATCTGACAGACTATCGTATGAACAAGGCAAAGGAACTCTTGCGCTGCACCGGCAAGCGCAGCAGCCTGATCAGCCAGGAGGTGGGCTACAAGGATCCACACTATTTCTCCTATCTGTTCAAGAAGACCCAGGGAATGACCCCTACCCAGTACCGGGGCGGCACCAATTAGCCGTGGCCATGGATAAGGGGGATTCCTATGAGAAAAAAGATAAAAGAATTGTATGAACATTCGACACTGGTGGCAAAGATAAGATATTCCTATCTTTGCCTTCTGGTGCCTTTTGTATTGTTCCTGATCTTTTGCTTCTATAATTTATGGAACAATAACCGCAGATACGAGGATATGATCAATTCCTCCGTCATGGCCAGTCAGTTCAGCCTGGATTTCCAGAAGGATTTCGATTATGAGACTTATCTGCTGATCGTAGGGAACAAGACGCTGGAAGAGTCCAGTCTGCATGATATGCTGGTGGAGGCAGATGACATCGTGGCCGGTCTGGAAGAACTGACGGAATCTCAGGAGAACCTGAAACGACTGACCAGTGTCAAAAAATATCTGAACAATCTGGAGACCTATATCGGCAGGATCGAGGACAATATCCGGGAAGGCAACCGCTACGAGGACAACATGGAAATCTGGGAAAATGATGTGCAGATTGTGACGTCTCTGGTGGGTGATACCATGTCCCAGTACATCTATTACGAGATCCGGGGGATTCAGGAGAGCAGGCAGCAATATCAGGATTTCTTCGTGAATATGATCCGTTTCTCCATCATTGCCTTTACACTGATCCTGGTTCTGTTTTTATTCTTATCCTATTATATACCGTTAAGTATCACGAGCCCCATAAGACGCCTTACCCAGGTGACGGATCAGGTGGCAAAAGGTGACCTGACGGTGCGCTCCGACGTGACGGGGGGCGTGGAGGCCCAGGTGCTCAGCGATTCACTGAATACCATGATCGACAAGATCAACGAACTGTTAGAGCAGGTGAAGACGGAGCAGATCCGGTTGCGCAAGGCGGAATTTGAACTGCTGCAGTCCCAGATCAATCCGCACTTTTTATATAATACGCTGGATGCCATTGTATGGCTGGCGGAGGCGGGAGAACAGAAAAAGGTCGTGAGCATGGTAGGCAGCCTGTCGGACTTTTTCCGGATCTCATTGAATCAGGGACAGGATATTCTGGATGTAAAAGAAGAACTGCAGCACGTCCGCAGCTACCTGGAGATCCAGCAGATGCGTTATCAGGACATCCTTCAATATGAGATCTGTGTTCCGGAAGAATTAAACCATTGCCAGATTCCCAAGATCACGCTGCAGCCTCTGGTGGAAAATGCACTGTACCACGGAATCAAGAACAAACGTGGCAAGGGCATGATACGGATCGAAGGAGAACTGGACGGAGAGGATTGCATTCTGTTGATCACGGACAACGGCAAGGGGATGACGCCGGAGCGGCTGGAGCAGGTGAGGAAAGGCATCCGCAACCGGAAGGTCCGGGAGACCGATATCTACGGCCTGTACAATGTGAACGAACGTATCCGTCTGAATTTCGGTGAAAACTATGGTATCACCATTACCAGTACCTACGGGGAGGGCACCTGCGTCACGGTCCGGCTTCCGCAGTATTAAAAAAATGAACCACTATCGTAAAAAAATCAACTTTTTACGCCGGTGGTTTTTTTTACCATAAAAATTTCAACTTTTCCGTGAGGTATCTTCATGGTTTTTTCCCTGGATCCGCTTTACAATAAGATCATCAAAGAAATAGTTCTTTGGGGAACAAAAACAAATTGGGAGGTTACACAATGAAGAAGAAAATTTTAGCAGCAGTAATGGCAGCAACCATGGTATTCAGCCTTGTAGCATGCGGCTCCTCTGATGCAGGCAGCAGCGCAGCAACCGGAAGTGCAAACGCAGCAACCGGAAGTGCAAACGCAGCAACCGAAAGTGCAAGCGCAGGAACGACCAGCTCCAGCTCCTCCGGAGATATGATCAAAGTCGGCATCATCAATAACGACCCCAACGAGTCCGGTTACCGTACCGCAAACGATAAGGATATGAAGAATACCTTTACCGAGGCTAACGGCTACGAAGCATCTTTCGCATACAGCTTAAAGAACGATGAGCAGATCACTGCAGCACAGAAGTTCATTCAGGATGGCGTTGACTATCTGCTTCTGTCCGCAGCAGATACCGCAGGTTGGGATTCCGTATTGAAGGATGCACAGGATGCAGGTATCAGAGTTATCCTCTTCGACCGTACCATTGATGCAGATGAGAGCCTGTATGAGGCATCCATCGTATCCGATATGGCAAAGGAAGGCCAGACCGCAGTTGACTGGTTAAAGAGCCAGAACTTAAGTGAATACAACATTATCCACTTACAGGGTGTTATGGGTTCCGCAGCACAGCAGGGACGTACCGGTGCTCTGGATGACGCAGCAGCAAACGACGGATTCAATCTGGTAACACAGCAGACCGCTGAGTGGAACGCAGAGAAAGCACAGCAGATCGTACAGTCCGTAATCGACGCAGGTACTCCTTTCAACGTAATCTACGCTGAGAACGATGATATGGCTAAGGGTGCTGTAGCAGCTCTGGATAAGGCTAATATCTCCCACGGCGTTGGTAAAGACGTTATCGTTATGGGCTTTGACTGCAACAAGTGGGCTCTGGAAGAACTGAAGGCAGGCAACTGGAACTACGATGGACAGTGCAATCCTTTCCAGGCTTCCTACATCGATGAAATCATCAAGAAGCTGGAGAACGGCGAGACCATCTCCGAGAAGACCATCATCATGGATGAGAAAGGCTTCGATGCAACCACCATTACTCAGGAAGATGTAGACAACTACGGTATCTAATCTGACGTAAACGACCAGAAGCGCGGCGCATGCTAGCTCCGCGCTTCTTTTATCAAAAGAGTAACTATTCAGAACCCCATTTGCAAAAGCTCTTTCAGAGCCCACTTTATTGCGAATGTGGTTACTTCGCCCTATAAATATCATAAAATATTCTTACGAATGCCAGCATTCGAAGAACATTTCATGATATTTACATGGCTCTGAATAGTTACAGATTAAGGGGTGAAACTTTTGGACAATAACACAGTATTGGAAATGAAAAATATTCACAAAAGCTTTCCCGGTGTACGTGCTCTGAAAGGTGTGGACTTCCATCTGAACAAAGGTGAGATTCATGCGCTGATGGGAGAGAACGGTGCCGGAAAGTCAACCCTGATCAAGGTACTGACAGGTGTCTACAGCAAAGATGAAGGCCAGATCTTCATCGACGGCAATGACAAAGCCGTATCCATTCACTCTCCGCAGGAGGCACAGAAGCTGGGCATCAGTACGGTATATCAGGAGATTACACTCTGTCCGAATCTGTCCGTGGCGGAGAACATGTACATAGGACGTTCCAATAAGATCTATCAGAACTGGAAAAAAATGAATGAGGACGCAGACAAGATCTTACAGAATCTGGATATCCCCGCGAAAGCGTCCCAGCAGCTGGCAAGCTGTTCCATCGCCGTACAGCAGATGGTAGCCATTGCCAGAGCTGTAGATATGGATTGTAAAGTACTGATCCTGGATGAGCCGACCTCCTCTCTGGATGAGCAGGAAGTGACAAAGCTCTTCGGCCTGATGCGCGATCTGAAGGCCAGAGGCGTGGGTATCATCTTCGTAACCCATTTCCTGGATCAGGTATATGAAGTGTGTGACAAGATCACTGTTATGCGTGACGGCAGTCTGGTAGGTGAATATGCCATCAAGGATCTGCCCAGAGTACAACTGGTATCCAAAATGTTGGGTAAGGAACTGGATGACCTGTCCGATATCAAAGGCGAGCAGCCCACGGAACAGAAGACGGAGAACGGAGAACCCTTATTTGAGACCAAAGATCTGTGCAGCGATGCCGGAATCAAGCCCTTTGACTTCTATATTAAGAAGGGCGAGGTCAATGGATTTACGGGACTGTTGGGATCTGGCCGAAGCGAGTGCGTCCGCGCTATTTTCGGTGCTGACCGTGTCATCGGCGGTACGGTGAAAAAGAACGGCAAGCAGGTCAAGATCAATAAGCCTCTGGATGCTATGCGTTGTGGAATCGGCTATCTGCCGGAGGATCGTAAGCGTGACGGTATCGTAGGTGACTTGTCCGTAAGAGAGAATATTATCCTGGCATTACAGGTGCTTCGTGGATTCTTCCACCCTATTTCCAAGGCGGAAGCTAATAAATTTGCAGACGAATACATCAAACTGCTGGATATCAAGACGGCATCGGCCGAGACACCCATCAAGTCGCTGTCCGGCGGTAATCAGCAGAAGGTAATCTTAGCCAGATGGCTTCTGACCCATCCGGAATATCTGATTCTGGATGAGCCCACCAGAGGTATCGATGTCGGTACCAAGGTGGATATCCAGAAGCTGGTACTGAAGCTGGCAAGTGAAGGCATGAGCGTGACCTTCATCTCTTCCGAGACCGACGAGATGCTCCGTACCTGCTCCCGACTGGTAGTCATGAGAGACCGCAAGGTGGTAGGAGAATTGTCCGGAGAAGATCTGACCCAGACCAAGATTATGAGTACGATTGCCGGAGGTGAAAGTAAGCATGAGTAATGAAAAGAAAGTAGAAAAAGGTAATAAAAATTTCCTGAGCGGATTGTTCCGGCAGCAGATTTTCATTCCCATTGCAGCCCTGATAATCCTGGCAGTATTCAATCTGATCGCAGACCCCAGTTTCTTCAAGATCACACTGGGATATAACAGCGCAGGAGATCCGGTATTGTCCGGTTACCTGATGACGATCCTGGACTACGGTTCCGAACTGGCTATTTTAGCCATTGGCATGACACTGGTCACTGCAGCTTCCGGCGGACAGGATATCAGCGTGGGCGCTGCCATTGCCATCGCAGGCAGCGTGATCTTACGAGTACTGTGTGGTACGAATTCCAGACCCGATACCCTGCAGGCTCCCATTATCGTAGCATTTCTGGTAGCCTGTGTGGTAGCCATGCTCTTCGGTGCCTTTAACGGTGCCCTGGTAGCATATTTCAAGATCCAGCCCATGGTAGCAACCCTGATCCTCTATACGGCAGGACGTTCCATTGCAGCATGGATCAACAACAACGAGCTTCCTATTGTAAGTGATCCGACCTTCAGCTATTTCGGTGGATTTATTCCGGGAATTCCCATTCCCACACCGTTCTTCATTGCAGCGGTCTGTGTACTGGTGATCTTCCTGGTATTGAAGTTCACAACACTGGGACTTTACACCCAGTCTGTTGGTATCAATGAGAATTCCTCCAAGTTAAACGGACTGAATCCCACATTTATCAAGTTCCTGACCTTTGTGATCCTGGGACTGTGTGTAGCGGTAGCAGCACTGATCAAAGTAAGCCGTCTGTCCTCCATCAACTACTCCGTTATTGCAAAGGATATCGAGATGGATGCCATCCTGGCAGTAGCTCTGGGAGGCAACTCTTTAAGCGGTGGTAAGTTCAACATGGCAGCTTCCATTCTGGGTGCTTATGTCATCCAGTTCCTGACCACCACCTTGTACAAATTCGACGTACAGTCCGATGCACTTCCTGCTTACAAGGCGGTAGTGGTTATCCTGCTGGTAGTCTTAAGTACTCCCAAGGTAAGAGAATGGCTGTCCGCTTTCGGCAAGAAGCTGAAGCAGGGCAAGGCTGTAAAGGAGGTTGGCTGATATGGGTAAGAAGTTAAAAAATATGACAGATACCAATCTGCTGCTGACCATCACGATCGTAGTATTCTTCGTAATGTATATCGGAGCCATCGTGTTCCAGGGAAAAGGCTTCTTAAAACCTCAGACATTTTTCAACATTCTGAACGCTAACGCAGCACTGATCATTCTGTCCTGCGGCATGAGTTTAGTCATGATTACCGGTGGAATCGATATTTCCGTCGGCGGTGTGGTGGCACTGGTCAGCATGAGCTGCGCCGTATATCTGGACTTCGGCGGCGGTAATGTATTTGTATCCATGTTACTGGCAGTAGCCATTGGCCTTGCTTTCGGTATCGTACAGGGCTTCCTGGTAGCATACCTGGATATCCAGCCCTTTATCGTGACCCTGGCGGGTATGTTCTTCGCCAGAGGTATGACAACGATCGTAAATACCAAACCTTTCAACGTAGCCAACGAAAGTTTCACTGCTTTGAAGGAAACCCGTGTGATCGTTCCGGGAATGGGCTCCGTGAACAAACTGGGCAATTACGTCAATGCTTATGTGGAGATCGGTGTGATTGTGGCGCTTTTAGTAGTCATTCTGATGTTTATCATGCTTCGCTGGACCAAGATGGGCCGCAGCTTCTATGCGGTAGGCGGCAACAATCAGAGCGCGCTGATGTTAGGTATCAATGTGAAGAGAACCAAGTTCATGTCCCATCTGCTCTGCGGACTGTTGGCAGGTATCGGCGGTTATGTGTACTTCCTGCATGTAGGAAGCGGATCTGCTTCTCATGCCAGCGGCATGGAGATGAACGCCATTGCATCCTCCATCATCGGCGGTACGATGCTGACTGGTGGTGTCGGCAATATCATCGGAACCTTCTTCGGTGTATTGTCCCTGAGCACCATCCAGAATATCGTATCCAGTGCAGGTCTGGATCAGGCATGGTGGACCGGTATCACCATTGCAGCTATGCTGTGTCTGTTCCTGGTAGTACAGAGTGTGGTCATCGCAAGAAAAAAGAAAATGCTGCAGAACAAATAAAAGCAGCTGAAAATAGGGAGGAGCGGAAAGAGCGTGGCTGGTGTGCAGTCACACTCTTTTTCCGCTAGTAAAAGGAATCCACCGAATATCAGGGGGTAGAAGTTATGAAAAAAACGAAGGTAAAAAAGCAGAAAACTCTGAAAAAGCAGGGATGCAGCCTGTTCCTGCTGCTGATGCTGCTGGCACTGGCACCGGTAGTTCTGGCAACAGTGATCCTCAGTACCACATCTTTACGTCTGACCAGAACGAATCTGGAAGGCAGTGTGCAGACCACACTGCATGTAACTGCGGATAATCTGGCAAAATACTGTAAGGAAAATGAGATCACGGCAATGAATGCCAGCGGTTATTATGAGTACCTGGACAGCCTGAAGGAAGAAGGCCTGGAGATGGCCATTCTTGCAGACGGCATTCCGGCTACCACATCCATTAAAAATGAAAATGACTATCGTATCCGTGAAATCCCCATGGATCAGGATCTTGTGTCCGCCGGTGGGACGGAGGGATATTATGATAAAAATGTAGTGATTGAGGGAAATATTTATTATGGTTATTATATCCCGATTATGAATAACGGACGGATCACTGCAGTGGCTTTTGCGGCGGAACGGAAAAATGAGATCACCGATGCCCTGTGGGGGATCGAGGTTGTATTCCTGGTCTGCGCAGTGGGCATGGTGATCCTGTTTGGTGTTATCTGCTTTTTCCTGAGCAGAGCACTGTCGGGCAAGATGAAAGAGACCGGCAGCAGGGTGGATGCCCTGGCGGAAGGTGATCTGAGTGCCAGAAAAGAATCCGACAGTATTGTCCGGGAGATCCGTAATCTGTTACAGAATACCTCACAGATGCAGCGGAATCTGGCACAGGTCATCGGCGGTGTACAGGAGGTATCCGGAGAACTTCTAAACAGTGTACGGCAGGTGGCAGAGGGAAGCAATGCCACCACAGAACAGGCTGGACAGATCAGTCAGGCGATGGAGCAGCTGTCTTCCGCAGCGGAGGAAATGGCGGAAAATGTGCAGAATATCAGTGACCGTATGGATGAGATCGGAGAGGCGGTCAATGACATCAGTGTCAGTGCCGGGCAGCTGCAGAAGGATTCGGAAGAAATACAGGACAACAGCAAAAAGGCGGGGGAAGGCATGGAAAAGATCATGACCGGCAGCAATCGTTCTGTGGAATCCGTGAATACCATTACAGCGAAGATTCATGAGACCAACGATTATATCGAAAAGATCGATGAGGCGGTAGCTCTGATCTTCTCCATTTCCGGACAGACCAATCTGTTAAGTCTGAATGCCTCCATCGAGGCCGCCAGAGCCGGAGAGGCAGGCAGAGGCTTTGCCGTGGTGGCGGAAGAGATCCGCAAACTGTCGGAGCAGAGCGCTGCCGGTGCCGAGCAGATCAAAAATCTGGCCCAGGGCATTATGGAGAAATCCGGTGAGACTGTGGAACAGGCGGATGTGGTAAAGGATATCATCCGGGAGGAACAGGATCACATTATTGCAACCAGAGAGCAGTATCAGCAGTTAGAGCAAAGTATCAGACATTCTGCGGAAGAGATCCGCAAGATCGCCGGAGAGACCGGACGTCTGTCACAGCAGAAAGAGGATATTCTGGGCAATATCGGCAGCCTCAGTGCTATCAGTGAGGAAAATGCTGCCAACAACCAGCAGGTGAATGCAAACATTGAGGAAATCCTGACACAGATACAGACAGTGGGCGCAAACTGTGATAAAATGAAACAGATCTCCGGGGAACTGGAGAGCTCTGTGGCGTATTTTCATACAGAGAAAGAACCTGCCGGAAAATGAGAGAATGACAGAGCGATTTCCGGGCGGGAAGTATGACAGAACAGGATGACATTACAGATATGAAGAAATGCAGAACAGGAAGACGATGGATGGCGGGTCTGCTGCTGGGGCTGGGAATCCTGCTTGCCGGATGCGGCGACAGACAAAGCACTGCAGAGGATATTGCAACACCAGAGGATACACAGACAGACCGTATTGTGGTGGGATTTTCCCAGGTGGGAGCGGAATCCGACTGGCGCAGTGCCAACACGGAGTCCATGAAAAGTACCTTTACAAAAGAGGCCGGGTACGACCTGATCTTCGAGGATGGTCAGCAGAAGCAGGCCAACCAGATCCGGGCCATCCGAACCTTTATCCAGCAGGAGGTGGACTACATCGTGCTGGCACCGGTGACGGAGACCGGATGGGACACGGTGCTCAGGGAAGCAAAGGATGCCGGGATCCCGGTGGTCATCGTGGACCGTAAGGTGGATGTGGAGGATGACAGTCTGTTCACCTGCTTCGTGGGTTCGGACTTTGAACTGGAAGGCCTGAAAATGTCGGAGTGGCTGAATTCCTTTTCCATCAGCAAGGGAATTGCACCGGAGGATCTTCATATTGTAAATATTCAGGGAAATATCGGAGCTTCCGCCCAGATCGGACGTACCAGAGGATTGGAGCAGGGCGCGGCAAAATACGGTTGGGATCTGTTAGACCAGGTATCGGGAGAATTTACCCAGGCCAAGGGGAAGGAAGTCATGGAAGCTTTCCTGAAAAAATACGACAATATCAATGTGGTCTATTGCGAAAACGACAATGAGGCCTTTGGCGCCATGGAAGCGATCCGGGCGGCGGGAAAAAGGGTCGGCAGCAATCTGGCGGCAGGAGATATTATGATATTGTCTTTTGATGGTGTCAGCACAGAATCCATGGACTGCGTGCTGAAGGATGAGATCACCTGCATCGGAGAATGCAATCCGCTGCATGGCCCCAGGGTGGAGGCTTTGATCCAGATCCTGGAAGATGGCAGGACACCGGAAAAATTTTCTTATGTGGAAGAAGGATTGTATGCCCACGACGATACGGTGACCGCCGTGACGGTGGGAGACAAGACCTACCGGGTACGGCGGGTAGACGATGAGATCCGCAACGAAAATGCATATTGACAGATTTTGTGACGATTCGGACGTTCCCCTGCAGGCGGTCCGGATCGTTACTTTTTTTCCATGAGGGCTAAAGTAATTGTAAATCCGTCCGATACATATTGTGAAACATCAAAAGACATTCGGGAAGGAGGAGTCGATATGCGTATTGAAGCGTATACACAGGTACAGCAGCTGTATCAGTCACAGAAGGTCAGCAGGACTCAGAAGACTCAGACAGCGTCACACACGGACAGACTGCAGATCAGCAGCCAGGGCAAGGATTTCCAGACCGCTAAGGCAGCAGTGGCAGCAGCACCTGACATCAGGGAAGAGTTAACGGCTCCCATTAAAGCAAGAATCCAGAACGGTACTTATGGAGTGGATAATGCAAGCTTTGCGGAGAAGCTGCTTCAAAAGCAGGAAGAAATGAGGTAGTTCCTTGGCTAGTTTAATGGAAAACCTGATAGATGTACTGGACAGAGAGAGTACGGAGTACGAAGCTCTGCTTCAGTTATCACAGCGCAAGACACCGATTATTGCAGGCGGTGATCTTGCAGAGTTACAAAAGATCACGGACGAGGAGCAGGAGCTGGTCAGCAGGATCCACAATCTGGACAAGCAGAGAGCGGGAGTGACTGCGGACATAGCCGATGTATTGAACAGGGATGTTAACGACTTGAAATTGCCGAATCTGATCACTATGTTATCTGCACGGCCTGCGGAACAGCAGGCACTGGCGGATTCCCACGACAGATTACAGGCAGCGGTCCGGGGACTGAAGCGCGTGAACGAGCAGAACAGTGAACTGTTAAACAGCGCACTGGAGATGGTGGAATTCGAGATGAATCTCCTCCAGGCATCCAAGGCTGCACCCGAGACAGCGAATTATAACCGGGGAGCTTACAATGCAGGCAATACCATGGGGGTCATTGACCATGGATTCGATGCCAAGCAGTAAGACCGGATCCCGGGGATCTGAGGATCCCCTGATACAGAGGTGAAAGTTTATGCCATTAATGGGTAGTTTATATATAGGTTCGTCCGGATTACAGACAAGTCAGAATGCGCTGAATACCACAGCGCATAATCTTTCTAATGTGGACACCACCGGCTATACCAGACAACAGGTACAGCAGTCTAACAGAGCTTATGTCACATTATCGACAGACCCTAAGTCTATTTCCAACAAACAGACAGGTCTGGGTGTCACATATTCCCGCGTAAAACAGGTCAGAGATTATTTCCTGGACAAGACATACCGCAAGGAATCCGGACGTAGTATGTTCTATGAAGTGTCCACAGAAGTCATGGAAGAGGTAGAGAGCCAGCTGGGAGAATTGAACGGCGAGGCATTCCAGACCACCATGACAGACTTCTGGACCGCTATTCAGGAGCTTTCCAAGGATCCCAGCAGTTCCGTAACGCAGGGACTGATCGTACAGAGAGCCAATGAATTCGTGCAGAGAGCCGGCGCAGTATATGATGGCTTAAGTTCCTACCAGAACAACCTGAATACACAGATCAAACAGAATGTAGATAAGATCAATAAATACGGCAACCAGTTATTAACGCTGAACGATCAGATCCGTGCCATTGAGAGTGGCGGCATTGAACATGCCAACGACCTGAGAGACGCGAGAAATCAGATTCTGGATGAACTGGCAGAGCTGACCAACATGACCTTTTCCGAAGATCGATACGGCAGTGTATCCGTACAGATCGAGGGCGTGGATTTCGTAAAGGACGGAACCTGTTATGAGATCGCTCTGAAGACGGATGAAGCCACCGGCTTCTACACTCCGTTCTGGCCGCAGGATGCCACCTACACCGTCAGAGCTGACGGCACCAGAGATTATAATATTGACGGCGCAGAGGTATTTGATCTCTCCGTGGAGATTTCTTCCGACCTGAACACAGATGTCGGCGGACTGAAAGCCATGCTTCTGGCAAGAGGAGATCACAGAGCCAATTACACGGATCTGGCCGAAGGAAAATATGACGGGGTATCCCAGTCCGTTGTCATGAACATCCAGGCAGAATTCGACCAGATGATCCACAACGTGGTGACGAAGGTGAACGATATTCTGGCGAAGGCTGCAGGAGTACAGACCGGAGATCTGGAGTTGGCAGACGGCACTAAATTAGAAAATGCCCGTTACTGCACGGTAGACCCGGACGGTTACATGCGCATGGAGGATGGCAGCCCCATCCAGCTGTTCACCAAGGTTACAACGGATGGGTATGAGAAAGTAAGTGTGAAGGAAGCGGACGGATCACTTAAGGACTACTGGGTCATGAAGAAAGAAGATCCGGACAGCCCTGAGAGCCTGTATACCATCGGCAATCTTCAGGTAAATCCGGCGCTGACGAAGGAGCCTTCCAAGCTTGGATTCCGTTTGGCAGACGGTTCCGAGGATAAGGAGACCGCAGATGCTTTGAAAGCGGCATTTACCGAGGAAGCCTACACGCTGAATCCTAATGTACAGAAAAAGACTACTTTTGTAGATTATTATACCGACCTGGTATCGCAGGTATCCAATTCCGGCTATGTATTCCGGAGTATTTATGAGAATCAGGTCAGCACCGTGGAAGCTACACAGAGCGCCAGAGAACAGGTTATCGGTGTATCCACGGACGAGGAACTGTCCAATATGATCAAGTTCCAGAACGCATACAACGCATCCAGCCGTTATATCAACGTGATCAGTGAAATGTTGGAACACATTCTTTCCACGCTGGGTGTGTAATGTGTAAGAAATAGGAGGTAAGTTATGCCCTCACAGTTTTTTGGATTAAATATTGCATATACGGGACTTCTGGCCAGTAATGCTGCCATGAATACCACTTCCAATAATATCGCCAATGTACAGACGGAAGGCTACAGCAGACAGCAGGTAACACAGCAGGCATCCAATGCCCTGCGTGTATTCCAGACCTACGGCTGTGCCGGTGCCGGTGTAGAGACACTGGCCATTGAGCGTATCCGGGATGAATTCTATGACGGAAGATTCTGGGATAACAATGCACAGCTGGGCGAATACGATATGAAGCAGTATTACATGCAGCAGCTGGAGACGTATTTTGATGATGACGGCAAGAGTACCGGATTCAAGACTATCTTCGATCAGCTGATGATCACCGGTATGCAGGCTCTTTTAAAAGATCCCAACAGTGCCACAGCCAAATCCCAGTTCGTAGGCTATGCCGGAGCTTTGACAGAGTATTTCAACGGTATGGCGGGCAATCTGGAAAAAGTACAGAAGGATATCAACCAGGAGATCAAACTGAAGGTGGATCAGATCAATTCCCTTGCCGGTGAGATCGCCTCCCTGAATAAACAGATTAACACCATTGAACTGGCCGGAACAAAGGCCAATGAGCTGCGTGACCGCAGAACCCTGCTGATCGATGAATTATCCAAGATCGTGGATGTGGAAGTCAAGGAGACTCCGATCATCGATGCCAACAACGAGAACCGTGAGACCGGAGCCAACAGATATATGGTCAAGATCGCAGGCGGACAGATGCTGGTGGACGGCAGTGATTATAACGGTCTGGAATGTGTGGCGAGAACTTCCTACGAGAAGGTCAATCAGACAGATATCGACGGCCTCTATGAAGTCTACTGGGCGGACGGGCAGAAGTTCAACCTGTACAATGCATCCATGGGCGGTGATCTGGCAGGACTGATCCAGATGCGTGACGGTAACAACGGCGAGAACTTCACCGGACAGGTGACCGCCACCGGCACGACGACCACGGCAGACGGCAAGACCCATGATACCGTAACCGTAAAAGTAACCAAGGCTTATCTGCAGGACCTGAATAAATGTAATCTGTCGGATCAGGGCGGTATCATCGATCTGGGCAATCAGGAATTCTATTATGATTCCTGGGAATATACCTGCGAATATGATGCGAACGGCAACGCCACTTATACGTATACTTTTACCTTATCGGACAGTGAGAAGAACCCCCGGGGAATTACCAATGACCGTGTAGGGAAAAAGGCAGAGATCGGTACCGACCTGTCCTATCAGGGCATCCCTTATTACATGAACCAGATGAATGAGTGGATCCGTACCTTCTCTCAGAAATTCAACGATATTCTCACCTCCGGCTACAGCGGAAACGGAGATCCCGGCGTGAAGATGTTCACCGGCAATAAGGCAACCAGCAGTGAGCAGTTTCTGTTGGATGATGCAGCCAAGAGATATGACAAGCAGGAGAAGAAAAACAGTAAAGTTACGGTAAAAGTCAACGATGACAGCTACTATCGTCTGACAGCGGAGAATTTCGATATTCTGGATGCCATGGAGCAGGATCCCAGCCTGATGGCAAACCGAAAAAATGCATCTGACGGTGTGGAACAGAATGACCTGTTGAACGATCTGAAGAATCTGGCTACGGATAAGAGCAAGATGAGCTTCCGCGGATGTAATGCTTCCGAATTTTTACAGTGTATCTTATCGGATGTGGCATTGAATGCTTCCAGAGCCAATACCTTCTATGCAAGCTTTAAAGACATTTCCAATACCATCGACAACCAGAGAATCTCCATCTCCGGTGTGGATGAGGATGAAGAAGCTGTGAATCTGGTAAAATACCAGAATGGATATAACCTGGCTTCCAAGATGATCCAGACACTGACGGAGATTTATGACAGACTGATTCTGGAGACCGGAGTCTAAACTAGAAAGGAGGCAGCTATTCGGATTCCCACATATGTTCGCAAAAACGCACGTATCCGTGCTTTCTCGCTGCTACGCAGCTAATTTTGCTCACGTGTGTGGTGACTCTATTCGAGTCACCATTCGAATCAGAAAACTGTTACTTATATACAAGCATAATGTACCAGTTATTCTGATTTTTAGAATTCTGAATAGTTACGGAGAAAATGAGAATTACGAACAAGATCATGCAGCGTAATAATCTGTCCAATATCAATACGAACAAAGTATATCAGGATAAGCTGAGCACCCAGATGTCTACCCAGAAGAAGGTCAGCCGTCCTTCCGATGATCCTGTGGTATCCATCCGTGCCTTGCGTCTACGCAGCAATGTGACCGAGGTGACGCAGTATTACAGCAAGAACATTCCGGATGCGGAGAGCTGGCTGGACGTAACCGAGGATGCACTGAAGAACCTGACAGAGATCATCACGAATATGATCAAACAGTGCACCAAGGCATCTAACGGAGATCTGAAATCCGCGGACCGCCAGATCATTCTGGAGCAGCTGAAGGCACTGGGAGATGAAGTGTACAGCACCGGCGATGCAGACTATGCGGGCCGTTATGTGTTTACCGGATATCGTACCGATACTTCTCTGAGTTTTGATAAAGAATACAATACGAAATATGAGATCACCGAGCAGCTGGACAACAGCTCCATCACACAGCTGACAAAGGTGAATACCGGAAAACTGCTGGATATTACGGCGAATAACTATAATGATCAGAATCAGGACTACAAGGATATTACGGAAAATTCAGTCAGCTCCATAGATGTGTATCGTATCCGGCTGGCTTATGATGACTGCAGAGATGTGGATGCGAAACCTTCGATTTCTTTCTGGGAGAAAGATGCAAACGGTGCCTATAAAAAGGATATGACGACATGGGATTCCAAGATGTTCCAGACGGTCTCCTCTACCGCGGATCCTTATTCTATGGCAGCAAAGGATGATGATGCACTGATCTATGTACCGGATACCGGTGAGGTCCTGCTTGGTAAGAACCGTTATGAAAAGCTGATGTCCTGCAAGGACGATCCGTCCACTTCTGGCAAGAACGAAGGCGAGATCCGTGTGACCTACCAGAAGGATCATTGGGTCAAAGGTGATCTGAGACCTGAGCATTATTTTGCATGTACCAGTACGGATGCGGATCAGAAAGTAACGAAATATAATCAGGAATACCTCAAGGGTGATGCGGCAAAACAGGTCATCGAATATGATGTAGGCTTCAACCAGACCATTCAGGTGAATTCCACTGCAGATGAGTGCTTCCAGCACGGTATCGGACGTACGGTGGACGATCTGGTACAGGCCATGCAGGATGTGGTGGATCTGGAGAATGTGAAGACCAAGATCGAGGGACTGCAGGAGACTGCTACCGGTACGGATGCAGAGACCCTGACGAAGCAGATGGAAGCAGTAGAAAAAGCACTGACTCTGGCAAAGGACAAATGCCAGAAGATGTTCGAAAGCGGCATTACTACGTTCCAGGGATATCTGGATGATGCCAACCTGTGCGTTACCAACTGTGGTACCAGAAGCAGCAAACTGGAACTGATCGACAACCGTATGAAGAGCCAGAAGACCACCTTTGAGACCTTAAAGAGTGAAAACGAGGATATCGATGTTACCGAGACCGCCATTGATCTGAAGAGTGCGGAAATGACCTATGAAGCGGCACTGATGGCTACCGGTAAAGTAATGCAGACCACACTGTTGAATTTCATCTAGAACAACAGGTTACGGAAAGGCGTAGGTATTTTATGAAGATCAATACAAAATTTTTTGGAGAAGTTGAGATTGCGGATGACAAGATCATCACTTTTGACAAAGGTATTATCGGATTCCCGGAACTGAAGCATTTTACCATGCTCCACGATGAGGAGAAGGGCAGCAACGTAGGAATCCGCTATTTACAGTCTCTGGAAGAACCCGGATTCGCCATGCCGGTCATGGATCCGCTGCTGGTCAACCCTCAGTATGATCCGGAAGTGGATGACGAATTGCTCACTAGTGTAGGCAATCTGACTCCGGAGAACATTCTGGTCATGGTTACTGTGACTGTGCCTGCTGACCTGACGAAGATGACGGTGAACCTGCAGGGTCCCTTTGTGATCAACGTGGAAGAACGCAAGGCCTGCCAGATCATCCTTGAGGGAGATAAATACCCGGTAAAATATCCGGTATACGACATCCTGAAATCCGGAAAGGCGGGTGAGTAAGATGCTGGCATTGTCCCGTAAGAAGAACGAAGCAATCGTCATCAACAACGATATCGAGATCACCGTTCTGGAGGTCAAAGGTGATCAGGTCAAGATCGGCATCACCGCACCCAAGGAAGTGCCCATCTACCGCAAGGAAGTCTACCTCCAGATCCAGGAGGCCAACAAGGCCGCTGTGGATGCCGAAGGTATGGCAGCACTGAAGAACCTGTTGGGGTAAAAATAGGAAACGAAAGAGGCTCCGGATGCATAAATCCGGAGCTTTTATCCATTGTTGAAAAATAAGGGCACATTTTCCTAAAACTGTAAATATACGCATTGATACACCTTCGGAAAAAAGAACTTGAAAAGACGATAGGGTTATGCTATAGTTACAACATCTAAAGAATTCTTTATGACAATTTCTGACAATATCTTTTGTGTGTATTTCGGGCTTTTCGCCAAAAATTCAAACAAAATGACAAAACATAAGCAGGCGGAAAGGGAAATAGTGCATGGAACGGTTTCAGTTTTTCCTGCTTAGGTAAGTTTAGTGTGCTTAAGGGAGAAAAAATGAGGGAAAACAGAGAGAAAAATGACCTTGTTACAAAGAATTTCGAGACATTTCCAGATGTTGCTGCAGACATTATTAATGCGTTGCTGCATAATGGAAAGCTTGTTGTGACCAAAGAAAATCTGTTGCCGGCACCGACGGAAAGTATTTATACGAGCGGAGAAAACAGGCTGCGAAACCAGTTACAGGATGTGGTGAAATACGAGATGGCAGGGGAACGGATCAGGGCACAATATATGATTGCCAACCAGACAACCACGGATGCTAAAATCGTATTGCGTAAGGCTGGTTATACCGGAGGGGGATACAGGGAGCAGTATGAAGGAAAAACAATAGATACCTTCCCTATTATAGAAATGATACTATACTGGGGAAGGGAGCATTGGGAGAAACAACCGGGAATCCATGAATTATGCTGTGGAAAAGTGCCGGAAGAACTTCGAAAATATGTGGATGATATCAAGGTACATATCTGGGAAATGCGTTACCTGCCCCAAGAGGTGCGGGAGAGATTTCATAGCGATATGAGAATTGTGCTGGATTATCTGGCAGAGGGCAATAATCTTCGTTCCGACCAGAAGGTGATACACAAAGCGGCATTGATCAGAATGATCAATGTATTATCCGGTGAAGAGGATTCCACAACAGAATCTGCTATTTTAAAGGAAATGAATATCAGAGAGGAGGATGAGATCACTATGTGTGAATTATTTGAGCAATATGTAAGGATGGGAAAGCGCGAAGGGAGACAAGAAGGAAGACAGGAGGAACGGCAGAGTGGTATTAAGGCATTGATCATAACATGCATTGAATTGGGGGCGGATTATAATACTACGGCTGAGAAAGTAAAGACTCGATTTCAACTGTCAGAAGAAAGCGTTACAGAGAATATGAACCTGTATTGGAATTAGAAAATAGAAAAATAGGAAATTAGGCATAGGAGATGCAATTTTTTGCAGCTCCTATTAATTTTTTCTAAGGATTTACCGATACAATCCTTAGAGAAGCAAGGTCGTGCGCCCACGGAAGGCGCCTGTTTATCACACGGAGGTGACCATTATGACCATAGAACCGATTTCCAGTGTCATGACAGTGCAGGCACAGAATACAGCCGCTGCCAGGAACACTGCGACAAAAGTAACTACAGAGGAGAATCCCTCAGAATACAATCCTGCCAATGTAAAAGCAGCAGATAAACTTGACCAGACCACCGCAGTTGTTGAAAATGCGCAGAGCAAGGATCAGAATAATACTTCTGCCGATGCTAATAGCGAACAGCAACAGCAGGTGACCAACGAGCAGATCAAGAAAGCAGTAGAGAAGCTGAATAAGAACATGATGTCCCATTCAGAAGCTGTTTTCGGTATTCATGAGGCGACAAACCGCATCACGATCAAAATCATAGACAAGGATACCAAGAAAGTCATCAAAGAGCTTCCACCTGAGAAGACTTTGGACATGATCGCCAAAGTATGGGAGATGGCAGGCATCCTGGTGGACGAGAAGAGATAGGAGGATACCAATATGGCATCATCAACAATGAGATTATCCGGACTGATCTCCGGTATGGACACAGAGAGCATTATCCAGCAGCTGGTGTCTGCGAAGCAGACCAAGGTGGACGATGCGAAAAAGGCACAGACCAAACAGGAATGGAAGCAGACCGCATGGAAAGAGCTGAATACCAAGATTAAAAATCTGCAGTCCAAGTTTGTTAATAATATGCGTTTTGAATCCGCATATAGCAAGAGAGTGACCAAAGTATCCGACAGCAATGCAGTCAGTGTCATCACCGGTGATGGCGCAATGACCGGTGTACAGAACCTCAAGGTATCACAGCTGGCCAAGACCGCCTATATGACCGGCGGCAAGCTGACCTTGAAGGATAATGTCACTGCGGATACCAAGCTGAATGCATTGACAAAATTGTCTGATCTGGGGATCAAGGGCAGTGATGGCAGCACCGTGGCCGGCATTACCACCGGAGACGATACAACTCTTAAGATCAAGAACGGTGATACAAGCGTAGAACTGAATATTACCAAAGATACCACGATCTCTGATGTACTGTCCAAATTGAAGGAAGCCGGACTGAATGCAAACTTCGATACCACCCAGCAGAGATTCTATATCAGTGCAAAGGACTCCGGCGATGCCGGTAATTTCTCTATTACGGCAACCGGAACCGGTGCCGATGACCTGCTGAAGGGGCTGGGTATTACAGATGCCAACTATATCAAAGGGCAGGATTCTGTGATCACACTGAACAACACAGAGTATACCAGCAACTCCAATGTATTTTCCATCAATGGTCTGACCATTACAGCACTGAAAGAGACCGGAGCAGATGAAGAGATCACCCTGACCACACAGGATGACGTAGATGGTATCTACGATATGATCAAGAGCTTCCTGAAGGAATATAATACCCTGATCAACGAGATGGACAAGCTTTATAATGCGGATTCCGCCAGAGGATATGAGCCTCTGACCGACGATGAGAAGGATGCCATGTCCGATACCGAAGTAGAGAAGTATGAGACCAAGATTAAGGATGCCCTGCTCCGCAGAGACAGCAATCTGTCTACCGTAAGCTCTGCCTTAAAAGAAATCATGGCAGGCAGTGTGGAAGTAAACGGCAAGAACATGTATCTCAGCGATTTCGGTATTGAGACTTTGAGCTACTTTACCGCAGCGAAGAATGAGAAGAATGCCTACCACATTGATGGAGATGCAGATGACTCTAGCACCTCCGGTAATGCAGACAAGCTTAAGAGCATGATCAGCAGTGATCCCGATACGGTCGTAAGCTTTTTCTCTGGAATGTTCAAGAATTTATATACTAAAATGAGCGATCTCTCCAAGTCTGTAGAAGGTTATCGTACCTACGGTAATTTTTATGATGACAAAAAGATGAAATCGGATTATGATGATTATACAAGCAAGATCAAAGACTTGGAAGATAAGCTGAACGATTATGAAGACAAGTGGTATTCCAAGTTCTCCAAAATGGAGACGGCACTGGCAAAGCTGCAGAGCAATTCCAGCGCGGTGACCAGCTTGTTAGGAGGATCATGATATGGCATTACCCGGTGCTTATGCACAGTATAATAACAGCAAGGTTCTGACTGCTTCTCCGGCAGAACTGACATTGATGCTCTATGACGGAGCTATCAAGTTCTGCAATATTGCAGAGATGGCTGTGGAGAAATCCGATGTACCCAAGGCACATGAAAATATCCGCAAGGTGCAGAATATCATAGGATATCTGCATTCCACACTGGATATGAAGTACGAAGTTGCCAAGGATTTCGACAATATCTATAACTATCTGGAGAGACGGCTGGTGGAAGCCAATGTCAAAAAGGATAAGGAGATTCTCGAAGAAATCAACATGCATCTCCACTCCATCCGTGACAACTGGAAAGAAGTCATGAAGGCTGGTGCCAAGAAAGGAAATGACTGATGGAGAATCAGCTGATCATTTTGTCAGAGAGTCTGGATAAGAAGCTGGAAGTATTACAGAAGATCCAGGATTATAACAAACGTCAGGAAGAGATCTTCTCTGCGGAAAACGTGGATATGAGCCTGTTCGATGATGCTGTGGAGGAAAAGCAGCGCCTGATCGATGAAGTGGTCCGTCTGGATGAAGGCTTTGAAATCATGTATGAGAAGCTGGCAAGGGAGCTGGAAGGCAACAGAGAACGCTACGCAGCACAGATCCGGGAACTTCAGCAGAAGGTCAGCAGGGTGACAGAACTCAGTGTGACTGTACAGGCACAGGAGGCCCGGAACAAAAAGCTGATCGAGAACTATTTTGCGAAGGAACGTGCCGGAATTGGACAGAGACGGAAAAACGCCAAAAGTGCTTATGACTACTACAAGAGCATGAGCGGCGCCGGATATGCGCAGCCACAGATGTACGACAATAAAAAGTAAATACAACAGATGAAGGGGAGCTGACAGAGATATCGGCTTCCCTTTTTTATGACGGAATCAATGTGAAAGAATAAAAATGTGGTTTCGGCTAAAATATAATCAGAGTATAGATTAGCCGGAAAATGCTTGATATTTTAAAGCAATCCGGCTAAAATATAATCATAAAAGAGATTAGCCGAAAGAGGGACTTTTATGAGTTATATCAAAAGAAATCTGGAGAATGTAGTAAGACAGGTAACCAGGGAATATCCGGTACTCCTGGTAACGGGACCGAGACAGGTAGGAAAGACGACAATGCTCCAAAAACTGATGGAGGGAACGGAGCGGGGATATGTAACACTGGATGATTTAAACGAAAGAAATATTGCAAAGACCGATCCGGAACTGTTTCTGCAACTGCATAAACCACCTGTATTGATTGATGAGGTTCAATATGCACCGGAACTGTTTACTTATATCAAGATAAATGTAGATAAAAACCATGAGCCGGGAGCATTTTGGCTTACGGGATCACAGGTGTTCAAATTGATGCAGGGAGTACAGGAGTCACTGGCAGGAAGAGTGGCAGTACTTTCACTTACATCCCTGTCACAGGCAGAGATATCCGGAGGAACGATGAAACCGTTTACGGTAGATCTGGAGGATTTAAACGAGAGGCAGAAAGAGAGAGAGCAAGCTGATGCAAGAGAGATCTTTGAACGGATTTATCAAGGCTCCATGCCTGCGATCGTAAGCGGTATTAACAGTAACAGTCAGCTTTTTTACAGCAGTTATCTGTCTACTTATATTGAGCGGGATGTAAGAGAATTATCGGATGCCATAGATTCGCTTAAGTTCCTTCGATTTATTACTGCAGTGGCAGCAAGATGTGGGCAGATGGTTAATGCAGCAGAGATTGCCAGAGATGCAGATATCAATCAGACGCAGGCGAAGGATTGGCTGACAATTCTGGAAACGCTGGGAATTATTTTTTATCTTCATCCGTATTCTAATAATTTGTTGAAGCGCCTTGTGAAAACGCCCAAACTGTATTTCTACGATACGGGTCTGGTGTGTTACCTGACGAAATGGAGCAGTGCGGAAACGTTAGAATGCGGTGCTATGAACGGGGCCATTTTGGATAATTACGTGGTCGTGGAAATTCGGAAAACCTACCTGAATTGTGGAAAAGAGCCGTATTTGTACTATTATCGTGATAAAGATGCCAGGGAGATTGATATTGTCCTGGAACATGATGGAATATTGAATCCGATTGAGATTAAGAAAACTGCAAATCCCGGAACAGAGCTGGTAAAGGTATTTGAATTACTCGACAAGGCATCAACGCCTCGTGCGAAGGGCGCAGTTATCTGCATGAAACCGGGACTTAGTGCGATTGACAGAGACAATTATATCGTACCAGTCTGGATAATCTAAAATACAGTCCCTGCCTGAATATCAGACAGGGATCTATAATTTCAAAAATGTTTTTGCGTATACGTCTTTGTCCCTAAATTTCCCTTACAAATTTCCACTTGTACAAGATGAATATTTGAAACAGCAAGAAATTCTTAGATCCCCGTTGTAGCATGAAATAAGCCAGAGATGTAAAAATTTCAAGAGTAACTTCCGCTTGAGAATTTGCCGAAGTAACTTCAGCTTTGGGGATAGATCGACCGGAATTTACTTTGGCAATTGAGTCAAAATAAAAAAGTCAACATTTTTTGCAAAAAGGGGTTAAGTTTCCAAAAACCTCTCCGATATACTTATCAAGTAAAGCAAATAAAACAATTGCTTACCTAACCATTCTTCTGAATTAAAGGTTTCGCACGCCCAAGAGACGGAAGACAATGGCGATGAAAGTGACAGGATGTGCGAACTTGAAGCTGACATTGCCAAAGCAAATAACGGAGCGCAGGGAAGCGCTCGTCAATTCAAGGAGGAATATATTATGGTAGTACAACACAATCTTACCGCTATGAACTCTAACAGAATGTTAGGTTTGACTCAGAGCTCTCAGGCAAAGTCAACTGAGAAGCTGTCTTCCGGTTACAAGATCAACCGTGCAGCAGATGATGCAGCAGGATTATCCATCAGTGAAAAAATGAGAAAGCAGATCAGAGGACTGACACAGGCTTCCGCTAACGCAGAAGACGGTATCTCCACTGTACAGACCGCTGAAGGTGCACTGAACGAAGTTCAGGACATGCTGCAGAGAATGAACGAGCTGGCTGTTAAGGCTTCCAACGGAACCAATTCCGAGAACGAAAGAACTTACATCCAGAACGAAATCGATCAGCTGACCACTGAAATTGATCGTGTTGCTGAGACAACCAAGTTCAACGAGACCTATCTGCTGAAGGGTGACAAGGATGCAGTGAAAGGCTATAGCTACACCTATGGTAAAGCAACTGCTGCAAATGCTGCAATTTGTGGTAAACTTAATACTACAGCTACTGGATCTAATACTGGATTGCGGGTGAAGGTAGAGACTGATGGTACAGCTAGTGCTGAGGCTTCTAAGTTACAGAACGAATTATTGAAAGCTTTGCAGAAGAGCGGAGCGAGAATTACTGTTGCAGCAGGAGCCACAAGTACAGCAAATGCAGCAATTTCAGTTGACGGCTATGACATTGATGCCGATGGTAAAGTAAGTAAAGATGGAAAGGCAACTAATATTAAGCTGACACTTACAGGAACAGCGTCTAATACTTCTACAGTTGCAAAGTCTGATACTGTAACTTTGGATAGTGGAGCAGTTACAACAGCTGCCAAGACAGATCGAGTTGCATACTATGACAAAGATGGCAACAAGATTTCTGAGAATGCTTTAGCCAATTACTTTACTGCAAATGCAGCAGGAACCAATGGAACAAAACTGAAAGATGCAACTTTATATGATGAGTTTAGAAACAAGATAACTACTATTGGTAATACAGATGTTACCGCTACTAAGGATCAGGTAGGAAGTTTGAAGCTGTCTCTGCACGTAGGCGCTGATGCAACTTCCAACAACAAAATCGAGTTGAATCTGGATGCAATGTCTGCTAAGGGACTTGGCGTAAATGGTATCAGAGTAGATGGAGCAACTTCCGATAATGCTGATGCTGCCATTGAGACCATCAAGGAAGCTATCCAGAAGGTATCTACCCAGAGATCTGCTCTTGGTGCAGTTCAGAACAGACTTGAGCACACCATCAGCAACCTGGATAATGTTGTAGAGAACACCACAAGTGCTGAATCTGCTATCCGTGATACAGATATGGCTACTGAGATGGTTAAGTACTCCAACAACAACATCCTGTCTCAGGCAGGTCAGGCAATGTTGGCTCAGGCTAACCAGTCTAACCAGGGCGTACTGTCTCTGTTACAGTAAGTAATCAGTTAGAGCATCTAACATAGCAATAAGAGGAGGGCTCGGCTTTGCAGCCGGGTCCTTTTCTCTTTGTAAAGCGGAAAGGATTCCAGACATGAACAAAGAGCACATTCTATTATCTGTCTCCATGTTGATCTCAGGACGAGATGAAATGAGAAATAGTTTGAATTCACTTCTTTATTTCAAAAATGCATTTTCCACGGAAATTATATTAGTAGATACCGGATGTAATGTAGAGCAACGTGCATTTGCAGAAAAGTATGCCGACAAAATAATTAATTTTACCTGGTGTGGTGACTTTGCAGCGGCCAGAAATGCCGGATTGAAAGAAGCACATGGAGAATGGTTTATGTTCCTGGATGATGATGAATGGTTTGATAACCCCAAGGAAATCATTGCTTTTTTTCAGTCCGGAGAATACAAAAAGTACAATAGTGCATCTTATGTTATCCGGAATTATTTGGATTTTGAAGGATTAAGTTATGTAACTTCATATCCATCCAGAATGGTTAAAAGACAGGAAGACACCAGATTTATTGGAAAGGTGCATGAATATCTTTCTCCATATAAGAGACCGGTGAAGGAATTTACCGATTTTGTGCATCACTATGGTTATGTATATCAAAATGCGGAAGAACAGGTGGCACATGCATGGAGAAACATAAAGCCATTATTGGAAATGAGAAATGAATATCCGGGAAATACGCGATGGATGTATCAGCTGGCACAGGAATATTTTGCAATTAAGAATTATACCAGAACAATAGAAGCTTGTCAGGAGAGTCTGCAAGATTGGAGAAAATATAAAAATAGCGTAGAGTATTTTCCAATCCATATAGGAGCATTATATGGCTATATCTTGTTTTCTTTAGAATATTTAGGAAAGTACCAGATGGAAAAGGAATGGCTGAATAAGGCTTTCCAGGAACCTTTAAATGAAGAAAAGGTAATGGAAGTAAGTAAGGTGTTTTATAATCTTGCAGGAGCCCGTTTGTATGGGATTTTGGAAGAAGAACAAAATTGCCTGATGTATTTCGAAAAATATATAGAAGGTCTCATAAAATTTAAACATAATAGAAGCATTATGGAGACAGAAACAGAAGGAATTGTAGCTAATGTGTTCCATAATAGCTATTATTCAGAAGCGGTGTTAATTTGTTTGCCGGCATTATTACATCAAAAAGAATATAAATTGGCGCAAGAGTCATTAAATCGAATAGAATGGAAAGAAAAAGAAACTTTCTTCCAAAAGGAGTGGGCTAAAAAGGTTATAGATGCCTGCTGTAGTACGGAATTCCAGCAATTTTATGAAGAAATTTTCCAAAAGTTTACTGAAGGTGAGGAAGGAATTCATGAAATGTATTCGGTGTTTAGAGATTTACAGATGGAATATACCCAGTACAGAGAGGATGATAAATTAGGAAAACTACGTTGTCTTGTGGCTGCACTGGATAATGATCATTTTTATGTTCAGGCATCCAAAATTATCTGGGAGTGGGAAGAAGGACAGAAGGATGTAGGGCTAATTCAAGAATGCTTCCGAAAGTTATTTATGAAATGTCCGGATCACATCTTAGAGGTTGAAGATAAAGTTTGGGAAATCGCCAGAGAGATGCAGATAGATGTTGCATCATTATTATTGCAAATGGATTACCGCACTTGGCGCAGAGCTTTGGAAAGCATGGAACATTGGGCATCACTGGAAGAATGGGAAAAATGGAACCATAGAGTTCAAGGATGGAAACGAAGTGAAGATATTCGGTATGAACTCTTTGAAATAAAATATGCAGGAAGCAGTCTTGCAAAAATAACAAAGGAAACAGATAGTATATCGGAGCTAGAAGAACAACTTTGGAAATATGCGGATCAGGTATTTGATTTTTATCATCCCTATTATAAGGAAGAAGCATTGGAAGAAATTCCTATCGGACTGCCGGATGAATTACAGTTAGCATTGGAATTAAGAAAATTACACGTTTATCGTGAATCCGGGCAGGAGCGCAATGCGTTGGAGTGTATGAAAAAGTGTCTCGGAATTTATCCGAAGCTGGATAAAACAATGCTTGCTTATGCCGAGATGTTACGGGATGAATTACAACGTCAGAATGCGGAGGTGGATGCTGCAAAGCAGGAATTACAGCAAATGGCTGAATCACTGAAAACAATGGCTAAAGCACAGATATCTCAAGGAAATATGGAGGCTGCAAAGCAGATTCTGTTACAGACCAGCCAATATGTTCCGGAAGACGAGGAAATAAAAACTCTTTTAGAGCAGATGAAGTAGAGAGGAGCAAAAACATGAGCGTATTTATTACAGCAGAGATCGGAATTAATCATAACGGAGACTTGCAGCTTGCAAAAAAGCTGATTGATACAGCGGTAATTGCAGGCTGCGATGCCGTAAAGTTCCAGAAAAGAACTGTAGATAAGGTATATACACAGGAATACCTGGCAAGCCCCAGAAAAAGCCCCTGGGGAGAGACCCAGCGTGCACAGAAAGAGGGACTGGAGTTCGGCAAGGAAGAATATGACGAGATCGACAGATATTGTAAGGAGAAAGGGATTGAGTGGTTCGCTTCCGCATGGGATGTGGACTCCCAGATTTTCCTGAGACAATATGATCTGAAATACAATAAAGTGGCATCCGCTATGTTAACTAATGATGAGTTGTTACAGGAAATTGCTTCTGAGGGAAAATATACATTTATTGCAACGGGAATGAGTACTTTGGATGAAATTGATCATGCGGTAGATATTTTTGAACAGGCAGGATGCCCTTACGAGCTGATGCATTGCAACAGTACCTATCCGATGCCAGTGGAAGATGCAAACCTGAAGCTGATCCGTGTACTGGCAGATATCTACAAATGTAAAGTTGGCTACAGCGGACATGAGGCAGGCACGCTTGTCAGTACTTGTGCTGTGGCAGCCGGTGCAACCTCTATAGAGAGACATATTACCATGGACAAGACAATGTACGGTTCTGACCAGAAGGCATCCATTGAGCCTTATGAGTTGTGCAGGCTGGTAAAGGATATCCGTGATACTGAGAGAATCATGGGTACGGGTAAAAAAGTACTGACTCCTGCAGAGGAAGAAGTTAAGAAAAAGCTCAGAGGATAGGATGCAATCATTATGATTAAGCTGGTAGTATTTGATATCGATGGTGTTATAACGGATGGCACCGTAATCGTTGATATAAATGGCACAGAGCAAAAGAAGATCAATCTGAAGGATATCGATGCCATATTTGAACTGCACAGAGAGCAGTTCAAGCTGGCAGCAATAACCGGAGAGAATACAGAAATTGTCCACTATTTTGAGAAGCGGTTCCCCTGGGATTATTTCTACTGTGGTGCCAAGAAAAAGACGGAAATTTTGCAGGAAATAGAGCAGAAAGAACAGCTGAAACCGGAGGAAATCTGCTATATTGGCGATGGAAAGTATGATGTGGAGCCATTGGAGCATGCAGGCTTAGGCATCTGTCCGGCAGATGCCATTGACCGGGCAAAACAGGCATCCAATATGATCCTGCAAAAAGAAGGTGGGCAGGGATGCCTTTGGGAGCTGGTGCAGATTCTGAAAGATTATAATTCGCAGGAACTTCCGGTGAATTATTTCTATCAGAGATTAGAAGAGCATGAAAATATTTTCAAAAAGATGGCAACGGACCGTAAAGTAACAGATACCGTTATGGAAGTGGCAGAAGATATCTGCGAGATGTTTGAGCGAAACGGACAGCTGTTCCTGTGTGGAAACGGCGGAAGTGCTGCGGATGCCCAGCATATTGCAACAGAATTTGTCAGTCGTTTTTACAAGGAGCGCCCAGCTATGAATGCAGAAGCACTGACCGTTAATACCTCTACATTGACTGCTATTGGCAACGATTACAGCTATGAACGTGTATTTGCCAGACAGCTGGAGGCAAAGGCTAGAAAAGGTGATATGTTGATTGCTATTTCTACCAGTGGTACATCCAAGAATGTGTTGGAAGCTTTACGCTATGCAAGAAAACAGGGGATTCGGACAGTCATGCTGATGGGAGATCATGAAGTACCGGAACTGCAGGAAATCTGTGATCATGTGGTAAAGGTTCCGTCTAAAATCACACCACGCATTCAGGAAGCGCATATTTTTATAGGACATACCATTGCAGAGTATGTAGAACATAAATTATTTGGAGAAAAGTTATGATAAAATTATCGGATTATGTATTTCAGTTTTTACAGGAGAAAGGAGTGCAGTATGCATTTATGCTTCCCGGCGGGGGCGCCATGCATTTGGACGATTCTATTGGAAGATCTGGAATACAGTATATCTGCACTTTGCACGAACAGGCAGCAGCGGTAGCGGCTGAGGCTTATGCACAGCACACTAACAGAATCGGCGTATGCCTTACTACGTCCGGTCCCGGAGCTACCAATGCAATTACGGGAATTACAGCGGGATGGATTGATTCTACACCTATGTTCGTAATCTCCGGACAGGCAAAACGTTCCGACCTCATCGGGGAGACGGGCGTCAGACAGATTGGTTCGCAGGAAGTGCAGATCATCGATATGGTCAGACCCATTACCAAGTATGCTGTACAGGTCATGGAGCCTGCAGAAATCCGTTATCATATGGAACGAGCCTATTATGAAGCTACGAATGGAAGACCAGGACCGGTATGGCTGTCTATTCCGTTGGATGTGCAGGCAGCAATGGTAGAGCCGGAGAAATTAGAAGGATATGTTCCTGAAACACCGGCAAAGCCGGATCTGACAGAGACCATCACCAAGACTGTGCGGTTATTGCAACAGGCAAAAAAACCGGTCATTCTGGCAGGAAATGGAATCAAACTGGCTGATGCGACAGAAGATTTTTACAAATTACTGGAAGTATTACCGATTCCGGTACTTACTACCTGGAAAACAATCGACATGTTGGGAGAAGAAGATGAACTCTATGTGGGGCATCCCGGAGGAATGGGTGACCGTGGGGCAAATCTGATCTTACAGTCGGCAGATGTTCTGCTGTCTATCGGAAGCCGTCTGGATACCAGTCTGACAGCATTTAATGAACCGCATTTTGGAATGTCTGCGAAAAAGATTGTAGTCGATATTGACCAGCATGAGTTGGATAGAATGAAGTTAGAACAGGTAGCGGCAATGCAGGCCTGTGATGCAGGAGATTACATTCGAAGCTTATATCATGCTGTAGTGGCAGATGAGAAGATAAGAGAGCAGAGTGCTGAATGGAGAAAATGGAATGCTTACGGTCATGAATTGCGTGTAAAATATCCGTCTGTGACGGCAGAACACAGAGCAAAACAGGGAGTAGTCAGTGCTTATTATTTCACAGAACTGTTATGCAAGCATACAACAAAAGAGGATGTTATCGTACCGGAGAGCTCCGGGGCGGCAGGAGAAATCACATATCAGGCATTTTCTCCAAAACGTGGTCAGAAAATGAAAAATGCTGCGGGACTTGGCTCTATGGGCTTCGGATTACCCTATTCCATAGGAGCCTGTCTGGCCAATGAGAGACGCAGAACGATCCTGATCAACGGAGACGGAGCTTTTCAGATGAATATTCAGGAACTGGAAACATTAGTACGCTTACAGCTTCCTGTGAAAATATTTATCTGGAATAACCAAGGATATGCAAGTATCCGTTCCATGCAGAACAATAATTTCGGTGGATTCCAGGTGGCAAGTGGAGAGTCCAGTGGGTTAAGCATGCCGGATACCGTAAAGGTAGCAGCGGCATATGGACTGAAAACATTCCGGATCATGGATAATAAACAACTGGAACAGCGGATTGAAGAAGTACTGAATGCAGAAGGACCGGTACTATGTGAACTCATGATTTCACCGGATGAGACAGTATCCCCCAGAACCAAGACCATCGTACATGAGGATGGATCCATGGAGTCGTATCCTTTGGAAAAGATGTGGCCCTGTGTTGAGTAAGGAGAATATATGTTTGTAGATATACATGTTGAGCCGTATGAAATTAAAAAGCAAGTGGAGTACACAATAGAATTCCCTGAATATGGAAAGTTTCCGATTATGCAGATTAACAGAGGAAGTTATATAGCCGGAGCAAAAATTGAAACATCTCTAAATTTTCATGTTTCGGATGGCTGTTATAATTTACAAATCGGAAAATATTGTGCTATGGCAGAAGATATTCTATTTATGATGGATTTAATGCATGATTATAAATATGTTTCTATGGGAGCTATAGAGGAACTAAAGGGTATTCACAATCCAAATGAGAAATACGAGCGATACAGAGTACAAAGAAAAGGACAAATTTTGATTGAAAATGATGTATGGATTGGTCATGGAGCAACTATTATGGGAGGAGTAATTATTCATAATGGTGCGGTAATAGGTGCCAATGCTGTAGTTACAAAAGACGTTCCACCCTATGCTATTGTTGTGGGGAATCCTGCACGTATTATAAAGTATAGATTTGATGAAGAAACGATAAAAAGCCTTTTGAAAATTCGATGGTGGGACTGGACTCCGGAATTGATTAAGACCAGACAAAAGGAGATGCTGTTTTCAGCAGAGAAGTTTGTATCCGCTTTTGGAGAGGATGAAACAGGAATAGCTCAAAATCCTATAAAGAAAAATGTAGATGGTCCGGTATATGCGTGCATAGCTGATATAGATAGTAAATTTCCTGTATTTCCCAAAATATTAGATGAGTTTTGCTATAGATATAGTAGTATGAATGGTCAACTGGTCATTTACATTAGAAATGATGATAGCAAGGAATGCAATTTGCAAGGAATATTACAATGTCTGTCAGATTATCAGGATGTGAACTGTTCTATTCAAATTATAGATGACGCAGCTGTTTCAATTGAAGATGTTATAGGCAATACAGATTTTTATATTACAAATAGGTGTTCAGAAAATTTGAAGGCAGTTGAATTTGCATATAATTACTCCAAAAGAATTTTGTCTGGGGTAGATATTCCTATATGGAAACAGTAAAGAGATTACAATGAAGGAGTTTTAAATGGCAACAATAGAATTGAATGCTGTGGAAAAGCAGCTGCAAGAAGCATTGCTCAACCAGGAATATGAACAGGTGCAGATGTTACTGGAGAAGAATGAAAGTAGCATAAGACCTATCTATCAGTCCATTTTTAAGGCATCTCTTGCATTTGCAGCAGGTAATGCTGAGCAGGTCTGGAGAAACATTGCAGAAGGACTTCAGATAGATGGAAACAATTATGAACTGTATATGATGCTGGGAGATTATTATGCAGGATATAACCTTCAGCAGGCATATCTATGCTATGAGAATGCTTTATTCTATTGTAATGTGGAAGAGGACAGAACGCAGATCCAGGCAGTTATAGACAATCTTACAGAGCAGGGAATCTCTGTCCCAAAGGCTGGAATTGTCATCCTGTCTTACAATTTACTGGATATGACCAGAGATTGCATTGAGAGTATCCGAAAGACAACTCCGGACAGTGCCAGAGAGATTATCGTGGTTGACAATGCTTCAAAGGATAAAAGTGTTGCATGGCTAAAACAGCAGAAAGATATTAAATTGCTTTGCAATGAAGAAAACTGCGGCTTTCCTATGGGATGTAATCAGGGAATCCGGATGGCAGAGAAAGAATCCGATATTATGCTGCTGAATAATGATACTATTATGACTCCGAATGCTTTATTCTGGCTTCGGATGGGATTATATGAAAATGATCAGGTGGGAAGTACGGGAAGCGTATCCAATTATGTGGCCAATGGTCAGGCTGTGATAGAAAACGGAAAAACAGAAGGGGAGTACTTGACCTTTGCCGCAAAGAATAATGTACCAATGGAAACACCATATGTGCATAAGGCAAGCCTGGTTGGATTTGCTCTTTTATTAAAACGCTGTGTGCTCGAGAAGACGGGATATCTGGATGAAAGGTTTTCTCCGGGAAATTTTGAAGATAATGATATCTGCTTAAGAATCATATTAAGCGGATATCGCAATGTTCTCTGTAAAAACAGTTTTATTATTCATTGGGGAAGTAAATCATTTGGAAAAGTGCCTCAAAAATATAATACGCTCTTGGAAACAAATCAGAAAAAGTTTTTTGATAAGTGGAAATTGCTAGATCTGACTTCAGAAAATTATCTGGAGATCAGAATGGATTTGCTGGATATTATGACTAAATATCACGCTCAGAGTAGTACAAATATCATGACAGTAGGTATGGGATGTGGCACAACGTTGAGTTATCTGCAAGCCAGATTTCCTCATGATCAAATTTTTGCAATAGAGCAGCAACCGTATCTGGCACAGATATCAAATCAAATTGTGGATACGGTTTGTGCAAATTTGGACGAGTGGAAAGGCGACGATCTGGCAGGCGCTTTTGACATGATTCTTGTGAATGAAACATTGGAATTTACAAAGAACCCGGAAACAGTATTGAAGGAACTGGTTAAAATGCTAAAACAGGATGGCAAATTATTGATCGGTTTCTTTAATAGGGCATTTTATGAACGTATTGATGAGAATATTGGACAAGATATATTATTTGACAGAAATAGCATGCAGAAATTACTTGCAAATGTAAAAATGACAGTGGATGACTGGATGGGAATTCAGCCGTTGGAGATTCCGGAACAGGAACAAAAAAGAATTCAGAAGGTTGCAGCGCAAAATCCGATGCTGAGACAAGATGATTTCGTAGCAATGCAGTGGATCTGTATTGCGGAAAGACAGAGAGATGATATAAAGTTTGGTGATAAAATGGTTGTCTGCATGCCGACTTGTGGACATCCGAATGTAATTGAGGATGTATTACAACATTGTGCGGAGGTGTATAAGAGATATGCATTAGATGTTTATTTTTATGATAGTAGCAAGGACGAAGAGACAAAGAAGGTAATTGAAAACTATCAAGCTAAGGGCTATGATAATTTATACTATGTTGCAGTGGATCCGGAAATGCCAGTAATAGATAAATTTGAAAATATTTATTTACTTAAAGGCATTCAGAAGAAATATAAATATATGTGGTATCTTAGGGAACGCTGTTGGTGCGAGGAAAAGACATTAAAGCTAATGTATCAGGCAGTGTGTGAAGACTACGATCTTGTTTTTATGGATGTAGGACATCCGGAGAGCAAAGAGGAAATTTCCATATGTAATAATGCTAATGAGTTCTATCATCGCTGTGGAGATTATGCAACGTCTATGGATACAGCAATTTATAATGTCGATACAATGCTTGGCAACCAATTTGATTTGGCCGAATTTCATGGAAAGTATTGTTTAAATCAGAGAAGAGGATTCTTATTCTTTTTGGTAATACTTGAACAATTAAGTAAAAAGATTCCACCAACTATCTGTTTATTAGCGGGAAACCAGGTCACAATATATCATTCTGTACTTGGACATTCCAGTTGGGGAGATAGAAGAATATGGATATGGGGGAAAAATTGGATTGGAGCAAATGAAAAATTGCCAGTATGTTACAAAAATAAAGAAGAAGTGATTAAAAGGACAGCATCATTACCATGGATATTAGGAGATAAAGATGGACTAATTGAATTGCATCGTAAAGGAATATTAACACCTGAGTATTATGAAGAGATTAAAATATTTTGGGAACAGGTATCGGATATTCCGCTAGTAGTATTAAAAAAAATAGCATACGGAATCAATTAACATAATGAAAAACAGGAGGAAATTTATGAAAACATATAAGTTATCAAAAGAATATAACTATGTAATATATGGAGCTGCATTTTTGGGAGTGCAGATTTTAACAGGATTAAGGAATTCAGGTTATAATGTAAATGCCTTTCTTGACAAAAGAGCTAGTGAATTAAAAGAAGTAGAGGGCGTAAAAGTTTATGAGCCTCAATCATATAAAAGTGATAACAAAGAAAATGTTGTTGTTATTGTTGCCGTTACAACTACGTTTGAACATCCTAAAATTGCAACTTATCTTCGAACATTAGGTTATCATAAAATTATTTGTAAGATGGATGAGAATGCTGGTTTAGTAGCAGACAATTTAAAAAAAATAGCATACGCATATGACAAAATATTAGAGAGTGATATAGATGAAAATGTTGAACTCAGGGAATGGATGGCGAGTGATGAACTTTACTATTTCAAAGATTATGCACTAATTACAGAGGACTGCAATTACATAGTAGCATATATACCAGTAGAACTATGTTACACTGGAAAGGATGATAAAGGAAAGGATGCTGATACCTTAATATTATATAGTCAAATAGATATGATTGATTTATATAAATTTTTTGACGGGCATTTAGATAGCAGTGAAGGGACAATTAATTTTTTGAAAAAGTATTTTTATGAGAATACTGATAAATATTGTTCCTTTAATAGAACAGAGCAAGGTTTTCATGACTTTGTGGTCAGTAACTATGAATTTTATTCAAAAATGAGTTATTTGGCTAATATGGGAATGTCTTTTTTCATAGATAATCCTATATCTGTTTACTGGAACGACAAGGGGTACTTTAATATTGATGATATTTCAAAAGTAAATTTTATTATTGCAAAAGGTTTAAGATATATCCCGGCAAAAATGGAAAAGGAAGATTACATGAAATGGAAAAATCAGGAAAAGTTGCAAGCATGTGAAAAATGTATTGTTGAAATGAATTGTTTACCAGCATATGCACCAATTTTACATCCTAATTTTATGGGGTATCCTACAAAACGTGATACAATAGGGAACACTCGATTGTCACGTATAATGAAATACTTATATAGGAAAGGATATGAATTAAAAGGTAAAAAGATAATTGATATTGGTGCGTATTATTCTTTTTTTGCACAGGCTTTTCAAAGACAAGGAGCGGATGTCACTACAATTGAAGTTTTTGAAAGCTCCTATGAAGCAGGTAAAAAGATAAATGATTTATTAAGATGTTCCCAAATAAATGCCTTGCAAGGAGACATAATGACAACAGAGATAAAAGATAAATTTGATGTTACCAATCTGCTAACTGTATTTTATCCGTATTTCCAGGAGGGACGTGGGAAGAATTTTATTAAGAAAGTCTCAGATTTTACTAACTATATGCTTATATGGGAATCAGGTGGTAATGCACAAGAGGAAATTCAATTTATATTAGAAAATAGTGATTTTATCCGATACGAAAAAATCGGAGAGACATATGGGACCGGATTACTAAGAGAAATGGGTGTTTTTTATAAAAAATGACTTAAGTAGTAAGCGGCATATTTATAGTATTTTATGGGAAGGAAAAAGGGATTTTGAAAGGAAAGAAATCGTTTTATTTGTCTAAAAGGAAGAAATATTATATATATGGGTATACTAAGCGCGCTGTATTAGTGGCTGAACTTCTGCAAAGGGAGAAATATAATTTTTGTGGATATATTGACAAGGATGCAGAACGCCTGAAAAAAGAGTATCAAATAGAAGTTCGCACTATTGATAACAATGAAATAGATAAAAAAAGCATTATTTATATATCCTGTTATTCAATAGATACACAGCATAAGATAGCGGAGATGTTAAGTAGGCGTGGATATAATAATTTGATTTTTATGGCGGCAGGTAATAGTTTCTCAGATAAATATGCTACTATTGTACGGAAAGCATGGGAAATGTATGATTTTGAACAGATTCCTCATATGATTAAATTGCCTAAATATAGAACAGATTATATAGAATCTGATGTAATTAAGAAAAGGGGAAAAGATATTATTGCATGGATTCCAGTTGAATTATTATATTCAATTCCTAAGGAAAAGGATAAAGGGGATCCGCAAATATGGAAAATTGCGCCTAATGATGTAGATATTCCGTTGGTGGCAATTAATAGAGAAGTCCAATTTTTTGAATGTATTATGAACCATTCAAATACATGTAATGAATATGTTGATTCGTATTTGAAATTATACAATATTGATGTCAAGTCTAAATTGATAGAAAGAAGGAAAATATTGCAGATATGGGATCAAGAACTGGCGAGAGGAATGGGTTATTTTTATGATGCAGCAGTAAAGGGAATATGGAATAATGCAGGCTATTTTAATGTTTTAGATGGTACTCATAGATGTTTTTATCTGTTATATCGGGGATTTAATATGATTCCGATGATTATATCGGAGAATGACTATAAAAAGTATTATAATGAAAATGCTTTAAAAAATTTAGAAATAAATTGGTCAGAAATGTCTTTACCACATCCCAAAATGTATCACAATATGTTAGATAATAAGGAAAGATCATTTCTTTGGGTTAGCATAACACAATTTTTTTGGGAAAGAAAAGAAAGATATCATAGTTTTCTAGATTTAGAAGATAGAGATGGATACTGGGCATTGGCATTTAAATACTATGGTATACAAAAAATTACATGTTACAAAAGCAAAAAAGAGAATGATTTAAAAAAAGCTATGTCACTTTTTCGTGCAGAGAATATAGAAATAATCAGCAGTTTAACAATTAAGATAATAGATGATGATTATGATATTATCTGGTGTACGGATCAAACGATTCCGGTTAAAGACTTTGACAAATTTGTGAAAAAGGGAAAAATATTAATATATGATTGTGATGAAAAAAATGCTAGTATATCAACAAAAATACGGAATAATTCCCCTTTTTTTTGTTATATAAGTGTATGTGGAGTTATGCGAACAATATATGTTTTTGACGAGGATGGAGTCAATGAGTAAGTCACAAAAAAAAATATTGATTACGGGTGGAAGCGGATTTATAGGAAAAAACTTATCAGAGTTTCTTTCACAAGAATATCAGGTAGTATCACCAGCATCAAAAGTATTGAATCTGTGTAATCAGTTACAAGTTGAAGAATATTTGAAAAAAAATAAGATTGATATTGTTATACATGCGGCAAACTATAGAGGAAAAAAGAAAGAACCGTACAATGAATACAAAGTCTTAGAAAATGGCTTACGTATGTATGCAAATTTGGAACGTTGCAGTCATCTTTATGGGAAAATGTATTATTTCGGTTCGGGCGCAGAATATGATAACAGATATTATAAACCGTTTATGAAAGAAGAATACTTTGGTCACCATATTCCTAAAGATGGATATGGGTTTTATAAATATCTGATTTCTAAACAATGCACCCAAAAAGATAATATTTTTGATTTAAGGTTGTTTGGTGTATATGGAAAATATGAAGACTGGTCGAGAAGATTTATATCTAATAATATTTGTCGAGTATTAAAAGGAAAAGCAATGACTCTATCTCAAAATGTTAATTTTGATTATATATATATAGATGATTTGGCTCGGATTATGAAATGGTTTATAGAACATGAACCGAAACATAAACATTATAATGTATGTAGAGGAAGCCATATTGATTTACTTTCATTAGGTAATATAATCAGGAAAGTCATGCAAGTCGATAATCCCATTGACGTAATGAAAGAGGGGTATAAATTAGAATATTCTGGTAATAATGAAAGACTTTTGGAAGAAATGGGGGATTATACTTTTAGATCCTATCAAGAGACTATCGAAGAAATGCTATTATACTATAATAGCATTATTTTGGATATTGACGATAAATTATTATAGCGGTGTAGAAAAAATTATGGAAGTATATAGTATATTACACAACTGAAAAAGTACTGAACATTAATATGGGAGGAACATGAAGTGGATAAAAATAATCTGGCAGAAAGGGATTTTGATCTTATAGAATTAAATAAGTTTATTTCATCTGAAAAAAATCTTGCAGAGGAATTCGTTTTAACGGTGGGAAAAGACGATATTATAGTGCTTTGGGGAGCTGGAAAAGCTCTTTATTGGTATGAGAAATATTTTGAAATTAAAGGAATATATGCATCTTTTATAGTTGATAAGATTCAACATGGAAAAACTTTATATGGATGTCCAGTGATTTCAGCAGAGGATATTTTAACTGTACTAAATTTAGAAAAAGTGAAAATTGTTATAACAACACCCAAATATAAAAAAGAGGTAATACAGGAAATCCAACAATTAATAGGCAAAGTAAAAATATATTCATTCGAAGCAGAGATATACTACACATTTTTGAATGACATTCAACAATATAGAAGGTATTTGCTAAGTAATATTGATGATTTTTCATTACTTTACAATGATTTGAATGATGAAAAGTCGAAAGCAACATTAATTGCTTTTATTAAAGGGCGTATATCGGCAAATCAAGACTATTTTGCTGAGGTGATGGTAGATGATCAATATTTTCCACATGATATAGTAGTATTAAATGATAAAGAAGTGATTGTAGAGGCTGGTTCGAATGATGGAAGTACATTAAAAGATATGCTACGAAAGACAGAAGGAAAATTTAAAAGAATATATTGTTTTGAACCTGATTTGCTTTGCATTTCTTCACTAGAAAAGATAATAAATGAAACAAATAAACCGATTACTTTGATAAAAAAAGGTGTCGGAGCTGCAAGCGGAGAAATGAAATTTAAAACAGATTCAGTACATGGAGGGAGCAAGATTGTATATAGTGGAAGGTATGACTACAAAATTGATGTAACAACTATTGATGAGGAGATTAAACAGCATGTTTCAATGATTAAAATGGATATAGAAGGACTTGAACTTGACGCATTGAAAGGATGTAAAAGGATATTGAGTGAAGATGCTCCCCGATTGGCAATATGTGTATACCATAGAATTAATGATATTATTGAAATATGGAAATTTTTAAAAAAAACACAGCCGCAATATAAATTTTATTTAAGACATCATAATTGGGGGGCAACAGAAACGGTTTTATATGCAATAACAAAAAAGACTGAGTAAAAAGGAAAAAAATATGGTATACAGAGATATAGGTAATGAGCTCCGGCAAGAAAAAGAACTATGGATTGCTTTCGAAAACCATTTTTACTTATGGGGAGCAGCCGGCAAAGGAACTACTTTCATTCGTAGATATCATAACAAGATTTCTATTAAAGCCGTAGTGGATATTGATAGCAATAAACAGGGGCAGCAATTATTGGAAGTGCCCATAATATCTCCAGAAGAACTTAATGTGTCTGATGGGAAAATTATTATCTGCACAGAAGCATATCAAGAAGTTTCAAAATATCTGAAGGAATTAGGACTTCGGGAAAATATAGATTACATCGATTATAAGAGATTTGCAACCATATATGATTGGTATGTAGAGGGAAAAGTGTATATCAATCGTGTAGACATTTCTGTTACGAATCGGTGTACCCTTAACTGTGAAGGGTGCAATATGCTTATGTCCTACTATTGTAATCCGCAGGATCGTAAATTAGATGAGATCAAGCGTGACCTGGATGCATTCTTCGAATGGGTGGATACCGTGGAAGATATGAATCTTTTGGGCGGGGAACCCTTACTGTATCCGGAACTGGTGGAGGTATTGCAATATATTCAGAACAACTACAGAGATAAAATAGTTGATATTTATATGTTTACAAATGGAATGTGCAATCTTTCGGAAGAATTATTGGATATTTCTCAAAAAATGGATGTCATCTATGATGTCAGTGACTATACTTATGGTTTGCCACAGCTAGAACCGAGACTAGAAAAATTTCAGGAAACATTATCACAGCATCAAATCAGTTATGTTCGTAAAAAAATGGACTTTTGGTTAGATTTTGGTTTTGAAACGGCTGATCATTCAGGAGAATCAGAAGAGCAGAAAATAGCATTTTTCCATCGGTGTGGAGCACCTTTCAGGGGATTAAGGGATAGAAAATTTTATTTTTGTCATCTGGAGGCAAGTGCAATCGAATTAGGAGAATGGGAAGAACGGGAAGGGGATACATTCCTGTTGGAACCTTATGATGCCAATAAGAGAATAGAGTTGTTGGAATTTAATTTAGGGTACAGTAAAAGAGGATATCCATCTATTTGTATGAGATGTAAGGGATGCTGTAGCGAGACTAAGATAGGGGTGGCTGTTCAGAGGAAGAGAAATGGCAGATGAAAAAGGATATATTATCCATGCATTTCAGAGAAGTTTTCAGAGCAGAAAAAGCGAGAAGATATGTTTGTATGGAACGGGCAGACATACCTGGGAATTGCTGAATAATTTGAAAGAGTACAATATTATCGGTGTGGCTGACTTCTCATATGTGGGAAGAGAGCATAGTGTACTCAACGTTGCTGATGCGGCAAAAGCTGATTTCATTGTAATTATTGCAAGACCGATGCTTTTAAAAAAATTGTATACTAAAATCCGCCAAAGCATAATAAATATTCCGGTTTATACGATAGAGGGGGACGATTTAGATCAGGTTTTTGGCAGACAGAATCTGGATGAATGTTTCAAAAAAATAAACAGCCTGGCAGTGTCCGAGCAGAATCGATACATATATAATCGCCTTTTGCACAAGTGTAAGGAATTTCTTAGGCAGGAAGACAAGAAACTTGTGATAACGGATATATATGCTTTGGTGAATGTCTTTATGGCCCCCTTTATGGTAAATTTATTTTTCTGGGTGATACAGGAAGCAATAAAGAATGAGTGCGAATTGTTACTATTCCAGGCAAGGGACGGATATATTTTTTATCAACTGTATCAGGAAGAATTATCCCGCAAAACAATGGCAGAACTTCCGGAAGCATGTTATTTTTATGCATCAAGGCAGGCTGTGATAGCTGCAACAAGAGATCCGGAGGTGGGGGCAAATTATTGCCAATATCTGAAAACTTTTTCGCTGGATAACTATGAAAAAATCTGTCTTTATGATTTCGGCGCAAGGGGAACGGTGCAGTATCATTTACAGCAAATAATGCAGAGGGAACTGTTGGGGCTGTATTATATGAAATTGCCGCTGGATTCAGGAACGATAGACGTTACTTCCTATTGTCAGCACGAGATGAATTTTTACGAAATGAGGTCGTTTGCGCAAGTGTTTTATCCGTTGATGGAGGCACTCTTTGAAGCACCGCATGGTTCGTTGAAGGGCTTTGATCATGAGGGTATTCCTGTATTAGAAGAGTATCATGGAGATGTAAACGTCAAAAAAGTTATCTTTACTGCAGTTATGGATTATTATAGAGAATATAGAAGCATTTGGGGAGAAGGAAAGGCTCCACTAGTGTCTGTACAGTTGCTTGACGCATGCATGGATTTGCTTAGAGAACCGCAGATTGTCTTTTCGGAAGAGGTGAAAAAGGCATTTGTTTTGCAGGATTCGTTCCAAAAAGAAACACTTAATTTTGCAGATGATATTTTGATTTGAGGCTGGGAGACTTAATAAAAGCAGGATATGACAGAAGAACAGGCTTTTTGTAATCAGTTTGAAAAAGAATGCAAATCACTCCGCTCGGAAAAGATAATGCTTTACGGGGCTGGAGAAAAAACAGACTTTCTTTTGAAAAACGTCAAGGATTTTGATTTTCAAGGCATATTGGATCCCCAATTAGAGGGTGAGCATTTATATGGGGCAGAAGTGTTTCCTTTGCAGGCGGCAGCGGACAGAAACTGCATCATTATAATTGTGGCAAGGGATCATATTATTCCTATCATTTATGATCGTATTCATTTATTTTGTGAAGAAAATGGTATAAAAATATATGATTTTCATGGAAACAGGCTTCCACATAAGATGGCGGCAGATCATGATATGGAATATTGGAATGTGAACGAAGAAAGAATACGGGAAATACTTGAGCCATATCCAGTCGTGTCTTTTGATATTTTTGATACACTAGTACAGAGGACTACATTGACTCTAGAGGATATGTACCAGCTTATGGAAATGGAGGGAGTAGTTCCCAGGCAGTTTGCAGTATACCGGAGAAAGGCGGAAAGAGAGTGTACCGGTATCTGTAATATCAGTGATATTTATGATAAAATAGGACAGATTACCGGCTGGAAAATAGATGCACTGGAAGAATATTGCAGAGCTGAGTTGAAAATGGAAAAACGAGTATTACAGCCTCGAAGAGAAATGATCCGGCTGTTGCAATGGGCAATAGCAAGTGGGAAAAAGGTGTATCTTGTCTCAGACATGTATTGGCCGTCGAAGGAAATTATTGAAATACTTCATGGTGTTGGAGTGAACGATTATCAGCAGATACTCATATCCTGCGAGGAACAAAAGAGTAAAAAGAACGGTGAATTATTTGAGAAACTGAAGAAACTGGCAAAAACAGACCAGATTATTCATGTTGGGGACAATCGTTATGATGATATCAAGATGGCTTATAGACAAGGGTTAAACGCAGTACAGATAATGAGTGCATATGAACTGTTGATGTTGTCTGATCTGAAAGAATTATTGAACAGAGTACGAACATTACAGGACAGGGGTGTTTTGGGGATGATAATGACAAAACTGTTTGCCAATCCATTTTCTCTTCATGAACACAAAGGATTGGTATATATAGAGGACAGAAATACCTTTGTATATTGTTTCCTATGTCCTATAATCCATAACAGAAGATTATATATAGGGAAAAAGAATTTACGGGAGGTCTATATAGAATTCGAGAGAGATCTAGAAAGAATATATAGAGTTGATATAGACAACGGTATTTCAGATAAATTCGAAAAGGCGTTACTTGATTGGATAAGAGGACATTTGGATAGAGTAACACTGGAGGATGTAGAATTAGTAAGGGCATTAGAATTAGACGTTTAAAGAAAAAGAGATGTTCTGGGAGAATGAAAGCGTTGCAAGGAGGCACATATGAAGGTAGTATTGTTAGCGGGTGGTATGGGAACCCGCATTTCTGAGGAGACGGGATATCGTCCCAAGCCGATGATCGAAATCGGTGGAATGCCTATTCTGTGGCATATCATGAAAGAATATTCCTACTATGGTTTTAATGAATTTATTATATGTGCCGGATATAAGCAGCATATTATCAAGGAGTGGTTTGCGGATTATTTTCTTCATACTTCGGATGTGACTTTTGATCTGACCAAGGGCAATGACATTATTATCCACGACAGACATACGGAACCCTGGAAGGTTACAGTGGTGGATACCGGATTGAAGACTTTAACCGGTGGCAGAATAAAGCGTGTCCAGAAATACATAGGCAATGAGCCTTTTATGATGACTTACGGTGATGGTGTCTGTGATGTTAATATTGCGGATATCGTAAAGTTTCATCAACAACATGGAAAAATGGCGACATTAACTTCGGTTAAAAAAGTGCAGGAGAAAGGGATTCTTGACATAGGGCTGGATAGCTCTGTACGTGCATTCCGTGAAAAGAATGCATATGATGATTCGCCAATTAATGCAGGATACATGGTTCTGGAGCCGGAAGTATTGGATTATATTGAAGGGGACAATACGGCCTTTGAGAGGGATGTGTTGGAAAAACTGGCTGATAGAGGAGAATTGATGTCTTATCAGCATACCGGTTTCTGGCAGTGCATGGACAATCAGTGTGAGAAGAAAATATTGGAAGACTTGTGGAGCGGTGGACAGGCACCATGGAAGGTATGGGAATAGAGCAGTATGAACGGGACAGGAATTTTTGAAGGAAAAACAGAAGAGCAGGCAAGGGAACAGATTCTGTCGCAGGTACGGGAGTATTGTGATAAATTTCATAAGAAAAAAACGTATGAAGCAGGAGATAGAATCTCTTATGCAGGACGAGTTTATGATGCAGAGGAAATGGTGAATCTGGTGGACTCTTCTCTGGAATTTTGGCTGACCTCCGGCAGATACACGGAACAGTTTGAACGTGGACTGGCAAAATATCTGCAGGTGAAATATTGCTCAGCAGTCAATTCCGGATCCTCAGCGAATCTTCTTGCATTCATGGCACTGACTTCTCCTCTTTTAGGAGAACGCAGAGTATTGCCGGGGGACGAAGTGATCACAGTGGCTGCCGGATTTCCAACGACGGTGACTCCGTTGTTACAGTATGGTGCAGTACCGGTATTCGTGGATGTGACGATTCCACAGTATAACATAGACACAGACAGGTTGGAAGAAGCATTTTCACTGAAGACAAAAGCAGTTATGATTGCACATACTTTAGGCAATCCGTTTGACTTGAAGAAGGTAAAAGAATTCTGTGACCGACATGATCTGTGGCTGGTAGAAGACAATTGTGATGCGCTTGGCAGCCGGTACTGTATCAATGGTGAATGGAGATTTACCGGAACTATCGGTGACATTGGAACTTCCAGCTTTTATCCCCCTCATCACATGACGATGGGAGAAGGTGGTGCTGTTTATACCAATAATGCTTTATTACATAAGATCATTCGTTCCCTTCGTGACTGGGGACGGGACTGTGTATGCTCTTCCGGACGGGATAATATGTGTGGACACCGGTTTGATGGGCAGTATGGAGAACTACCCATGGGCTACGATCATAAATATGTCTACTCCCATTTTGGTTATAATCTCAAAGTGACGGATATGCAGGCTGCTATAGGATGTGCACAACTACAGAAGCTGCCGGGATTTGTAGAGGCAAGACGTAGAAATTTTGCATATTTATCAGAACGATTACAGTGTGTGAGAGAGTATTTTGTATTGCCGGAGGTCTGTGAGAATTCAGAGCCCAGTTGGTTTGGATTCATGATCACCTGCAGAGAAGGTGTGGATAAAAATAAGGTAGTACGGTATCTGGAAGAGAATGGAATCCAGACCCGTATGCTGTTTGCCGGAAACCTGACCAAACAGCCCTGTTTTGATGAAATGCGTAAAACTGGTATTGGATATCGCATAGTCGGTGAACTTACGAATACGGATCATATTATGGAGAATACGTTTTGGATTGGTGTATATCCGGGTATGACAACAGAGATGTTAAATTATATGGTTGAAAAAATAACGGAGACAGTTTCCATGCCATGTGATTAACGCAAGTGGAAGAGAAGTATGAGAATAGACAGAGATTTTTATAAAAACAGGAAAGTTCTTATCACGGGTCATACCGGGTTTAAGGGTAGCTGGATGTGCCAGGTATTGTTGGACCTTGGAGCGGAGGTAATCGGGTATGCGTTGCAGCCGCCGACAGATCCCAGCCTGTTTTCCCTTACCGGAATGGCGGGGCGAATGCAATCGATCGAGGGAGACGTTAGGGACTTGGGGCATCTTCTTCGGGTATTTGAGGAGGTGCAGCCGGAGATCGTGATTCATATGGCGGCACAGCCAATCGTGAGGGAGAGCTATGCGAATCCGGTATATACTTATGATGTGAATGTCATGGGGACGGTGAATGTTCTGGAGTGTGTCCGCAGGACAGCTTCTGTACGATCCTTTGTGAATGTAACGACGGATAAAGTGTATAAGAATCGTGAATGGGAGTGGGGATATCGGGAGAATGAGGAATTGAACGGTTTTGATCCCTACTCTAACAGTAAATCCTGTTCCGAACTGGTCACATACAGTTATCGGAATTCTTTCTTTTCAGATGGGCGTGTGGCAATCTCTACAGCCAGAGCTGGAAATGTGATAGGCGGAGGTGATTTCGCAGCAGACAGAATCGTACCGGATTGTATGCGGGCGGTAATGCGAGGGAAGGAGATCGTACTTCGTAATCCGGCGTCTACCAGACCTTATCAGCATGTGCTGGAGCCGGTGCTGGCATATTTGCTGATCGCAGAGAAGCAATACCGGGATGGAAAATACGCAGGATGTTATAATGTGGGACCGGAAGAAACCTCCTGTCTGACAACGGGAGAACTGGTTGCGATGTTCTGCCGGCAGTGGAAAGAGAGGACGGGTATCGAACCGGTCTATACGATTGCAGCCCAGGGAGGTCCTCATGAAGCGAATTTCCTGAAGCTGGATTGCTCCAGGATCAAGAGCAGATTAGGGTGGAGACCGGTCTGGAATGCAGAGAAGATGATGGAAGCTACAGTAGAGTGGATTGTGGCATATAACAGACAGGAGAATGTTCATGAAGTAATGAAGAAACAGATCTATGAATATTTATCCTATGTTCAGACAGGGACACCAAAGGGAAGAATGGATCTATGATGCAGAAAATACTGATTCTTACATCTCCGAATAATCAATATGCCAAAGACTTACAGAAAAGCCTCTCCCCCCGTTATGACATCCAAAGTCTGGAGATCGCTCATCGAAGAGATTTTCCTCATGAGTTGTTGGGAACAGAGCACTTTGCTCTGATCATTACATTTGATCTGGTCGGTTTCGAGCAGACGACGCTGATGGATGGAATATTATATAATCTGGTCAGCAGTAAGTTTTTGAATTTTATGCTGCGGAAAAATCTTGCAAACGAAAAGTTTCTATCCAGACAGTTAAGTATCTCTATGTTCTTTTATTGCAGAGGTGTTTTTTGCAAGTACAAATTACCTTTAGGTATTTTTATTATACAAGAAACAGTGTGGAATAGAAAATAGAAAAAATGATTGCATAACATAGGGATTCATGCTAAAGTTTATTCAGAAAGATTTTGTTAAAAACAATTTGAATAAAATATTTTTTAACAAAGACGGAGGTGATTCCTATATTTATCGGCAGAGAAAGAGAACTGACATCGTTAAAGGAATTCTATGAAAAAGATGGAATTGGTATGACGGTGATATATGGCCGCAGGCGCATTGGAAAATCTACTCTTATTACAGAATTTGTTAAGGACAAGAAGACTATTTTTTATACAGCCACAAAAGTCGGAAAAAATAGAAATCTGGAACTGTTTTCAAAGCAGGTAGTTGATCTGCTTATGCCCGGGGTGGAGAATATCAGCTTTCATACTACGGAGGCTGTTTTTGATTTTATTGATAAAAATATTGGAGACGAGAAGCTTGTGCTTGTTATAGATGAGCTGCCATATTGGGCGGAGAGAGATGAAGCGCTTTTATCTATCTTGCAGAAATACATGGATACGGTTTGGAAGGATAAGAATCTTAAAGTAATTTTATGCGGCTCTGCGCTCAGCTTTATGGAAAGGAAGGTACTCAGTGAAAAGAGCCCCTTGTTTGGAAGACGTGATTCTCAGATCAAACTGGAAGCATTTAACTATCTGGATGCGGCAAAATTTGTCCCGGAGTATTCTAACGAGGATAAGGCAATATGTTATGGAATTACCGGCGGCGTTGCAAAGTATCTTTCGATGATCGATCCCCGGAAGAGTATTGATGAAAACATCATAAGACTGTTCTTTAGAACGGACGGGTATCTATATGATGAAACGAGGAATCTCCTGACCCAGGAATTTTCGGATATAGCGGTTGTAAATAACATTGTTGAGCAGATCGCATCTGGTGAGAATACCCTGAATACAATTGCAGGAAAAATTGGGGAAAAAGAACAGACGGTACTATATTCATTAGATAAACTGATAAATGTTGGACTGGTTGAAAAGAAGAAATGCATCACGGAGGAGAAGAATAAAAAGAAGACCCAGTACGTTTTAAAGGACTATATGTTCAAATTCTGGTATGAGTTTATCCCGAAAGCAACCAGCGTAATTGAGATGGGGCAGGGAGAGGTTTATTACGAAAGAGCGGTGAAGCCGGTACTACATTCTTTCATGGGTTCCGTGTTTGAAGAAATGTGCAGATATTATACGTTAATGAAGGGAATAACAGGCGAGTATGGCTGCTTTATTACTTCTGTAGGCACTTGGTGGGGCGTAGAGAACATTGCGGATAAGAATGGAAATATAAGAGCACAATCTGCGGATATAGATGTTGTTGCCTTGTCTGATATAGACAAGAGGGCTGTTATAGGAGAATGTAAATTCAAAAACGAAAAGATTGATAAGGGTATTTATGAAACTTTAATCAGAAGGGGAAGCCTTATTACCGCTAAATATAAGATTTCAAAATATATTTTCTTTTCCTTATCAGGATATACGGATTGGTTTGAAACATTGTCAGATGAGAACGTATTACTGCTCACACTGGATTCGCTTTATGAATAATTTTTCCTTGCATCTCCTCTGCAAATAGTATAAAATAAACCCAGTGTTGCAAACAAAATATTACAATAAAACGCACAATGGGGTGCATGCCGGGAGGCATGCGCCCTTTTTTACGTTAGTACTGAATTTTATGCACGGCACATGAGTCCCTTATGCCGCAGGATTGATATCCGCTTTCGGTACATTCGGAGAGGCTGCCGGTGCATTCGTTGCATCCGGCGCATCCGTCGCTTCCGGTGTGGCACTGGGCTTTGCTTTTTCCAGTGAAGCCTTAACAGCCTCCAGCAGCACCAGGGAAGTATATCTGGTCTCCGCAGAATACGTCACCTGACTCAGATCCTGCGTCTCGCAGATCTGCTCACTCAGGGAATCCATGGTGGGCTCCAGCAGTGGATACATGGTGGTCAGGGTCTCATCGGGATCTGCCAGGCTTAAAGATGTGATGGCGTGGTCGTTTACGATGACCTCTACATTCACGGTCTCGCTGCCGAGGATCAGCTCCGTGGTGTAGATCCCCGGGATATATGTATTATCAGTACCGACAGGCCCGGAGACACTATCCAGAACAGCACCGTCATTGTCAACAGCACCGGAAGCGCTGTCCAGAACAGCATCGGTATCGGCAACGGCTCCGGTGGAGACATCCTCCGTCTGTGCGGATTGCGGGATGCGTCCGAGATTCGCCACATTGTCCGGCATAACGGTCTCAGCAGTACTGTCAGGGGAATCCGGTGCCCCGGAGGTATCCGCAGCTTTTCCGGGCAGCAATAACATTAACAGTAATATGACGAACAACACTCCCAGCGCAGCGAAGATTCCGGTATACAGCAGCTCTTTTCTGCGAAGGACAACGATCTTTGTATTTGCACTCATTCTTAAGTCTCCTTGGAATGATGGGATGATCTTTATAAATAGTATGCGGAGGCCGGTACTCATAGTACAGCAAATAAGGAGAACTTCACATTGACAAGACAAAACAGGCATTGCTATAGTTAAGACAAGTATTTTTCACGGATGCGTCCGCCCCGTGGAAAAGGAGCAGACAGGCGGCGCAGAAACGAGGGTAACGATGAATAATTATACCAAGGAAGATATCATCCGTCTTGTGGAAGAAGAGGATGTGGAATTTATCCGTCTGCAGTTCACGGATCTGTTCGGCAATCTGAAAAATATTGCGGTGACAGCCAGCCAGCTGGACCGCGTATTGAGCAATAAATGTATGTTTGACGGTTCGGCTATTGACGGTTTTGCACGGATTGAAGAATCCGACATGTATCTGTATCCGGATCTGTCGACACTGGAGATTTTCCCCTGGAGACCCCAGCAGGGCAAAGTGGCCCGTATGATCTGCGATGTATATCGTCCCAACGGACAGCCTTTCGAGGGAGATCCCCGTTATGTGTTAAAGCGTGCGGTGCAGCAGGCAGAGGACATGGGATATACTTTTGAGGTAGGCCCCGAGTGTGAATTTTTCTTATTTAATACGGACGAAAATACCATGCCTACCACCAACACCCATGAGCAGGCAGGGTATTTCGACATCGGTCCCCTGGATTTCGGCGAAAATGCCCGTCGTGACATTGTCATGAATCTGGAGGATATGGGATTTGTCATCGAGGCTTCCCATCACGAGATGGCTCCGGCCCAGCATGAGATTGATTTCAGATACGATGAGGCATTAAATACCGCAGACAACATCATGACCTTCAAGATGGCCGTACGCACCATTGCGAGACGTCATGGATTGCACGCTACTTTTATGCCGAAGCCCAAGTTCGGTGTCAACGGTTCCGGCATGCACATCAATATGTCCTTGCAGAAGGATGGAAAAAACATTTTCCAGGATGCTTCCGATCCCAATGGTCTGAGCGAAGAGGCTTACTATTTCATCGGCGGTATCATGAGACATATCAAAGGAATGGCAGCCATTACGAATCCGCTGGTGAATTCCTACAAGCGTCTGGTACCCGGTTTCGAGGCACCGGTCTACATTGCATGGAGCACGACGAACCGCAGCCCCTTAATCCGTATTCCGGCTGCTGCAGACGGAGAGGGCACCCGTATCGAGCTGCGTAGTCCCGATTCTGCTGCTAACCCTTATCTGACACTGGCAGTCTGCCTGAGTGCAGGATTAGAGGGCATCCAGAATAAGATAGAGCCGCCTCAGAGCATCAATGCCAATATTTTTGCCCTGTCAGAAAAAGAGCGTGAGGAATTGCATATCGATCAGCTGCCCGGAACACTTCTGGAGGCAGTGGAGGAACTGGAGAAGGATACTTTCATTCAGAAAGTGCTTGGAGATCATATTGCCGGAAAATACATCGATGCCAAGCGGAAAGAGTGGCATGAGTACCGTTCTCAGGTATCCGAGTGGGAGATTCAGGAGTATCTGTATAAGTATTAAAAGAGTCCTTTCTTTTGTAGGATGATAAAAAAACACAGAAGAAAGGAGGTGGGCCGATGACGAACATTATTGTCGTACTGCCGAAGCTGGAGGAAGCCAAAGGCGTCAAGAATATTCTGGTGCGCAGTGGCTTTCAGGTCACGGGTATCTGTACCACAGGCACTCAGGCTATCAGTCAGGCGGACGGTCTGAACGACGGTATTGTGATCTGCAGCTACAAGCTGGCGGACATGATATACACGGAACTACATGAAGATCTGCCGGAAGGTTTCGAGATGCTGCTGATGGCATCCCAGAATCTGATCAGTGAATGCTATGGCAATGGCATCGTATGTCTTTCCATGCCGTTAAAGGTACAGGACCTGATCAATACCGTGAACCTGATGGTGGAAGGTGTGGAACGCCGCAGAAGAAAACGCCGTATGCAGCCGAAAGTGCGGAATGCAGCGGATGAAAAAGCAATCAAGGATGCCAAGGAATTACTGATGGCACGAAATCATATGACGGAAGAAGAAGCCCACCGCTACCTTCAGAAGACCAGTATGGACAGTGGTACCAATCTGGTGGAGACGGCACAGATGGTATTGTCCATGATGACGGAGTAAGCAGGACGGCCCGGAAATGATTACAGGGATCCGGGCGTTACAGACAGGATATGTGAAAGAGAACAACAGGAGGAACAGCAATCCATGAAATTTACAAAAATGCAGGGCTGCGGCAACGATTATGTATATGTCAACGGCTTTACGGAGAAGCTTTCACCGGAAGAGAAGCCGGAGATCGTAAGAAGCTTAAGTGACAGACATTTCGGAATCGGCGGCGACGGTGTGATCTTTATCAATCCGGCGGAAGAAGCGGATTTTGAGATGGAAATGTACAATGCGGACGGCAGCCGTTCGGAGATGTGCGGCAACGGCATCCGCTGCGTGGCAAAATATGTCTACGACAAGGGACTGACGGACAAGAAGGACATTACCATCGTCAGCGCCGGAAAAATAAAATATCTGAAACTCACCGTGGAGGGAAAGACCGCCACGGACAGAGGACAGGTGACGCTGGTACAGGTGAACATGGGAAATCCCATCCTTGCTCCGGCAGAGGTGCCGGTAACAGTGGAAGCCACACAGGAGACGGCAGACGGACCGGCGGTAGTGAATGCTCCCATCATGGTAGACGACACGGAATACCACATGACATGTGTATCCATGGGCAATCCCCATGCCATCGTATTTATGGAAGGGGTAAAGGATCTTGACATTGAGAAGATCGGTCCGAAGTTTGAGCATCATACCTGTTTTCCTAACCGGACCAATACCGAATTCGTAGAGATTCTGGATCGGAAAAATGTGTTTATGCGCGTCTGGGAGAGAGGCACCGGGGAGACCCTTGCCTGTGGTACCGGATGTTGCGCCACGGCGGTGGCTTGTGTACTAAATGGTTTGACGGACGAGGAAATAACTGTTAAACTATTAGGCGGTGAACTGCACATCAAATGGGACCGCAAGGAGAATCTGGTCTACATGACCGGTCCTGCGAAGATCGTATTTGAAGGTGAAGTGGACCCGTACTCCATCTGATAGAATAAACTCCTCCATAGCAACACAGATTGACTGCTTGCAGGCAAAGACGTGTTTCTATGAGAGGAGTAAACGAACATAAGTAAGTAGGGCGATCAGCCCGGATTACGAATGTTCATTGCAATTTTGAGAGCACGTAGTGCGGAAAAATTGCTTATTTAAGCCAGCAAGGTGACAGCAATACTGCACCAGGGATAATAGAGAGGAGAACGTACTATGTTTAAAGTAAACGACAACTATTTAAAACTTCCCGGAAGCTATTTATTTTCCACCATCGGCAAAAAGGTAAGTGCGTATTCCGCAGCACACCCTGACAAGAAGATCATCCGTCTGGGCATCGGTGACGTGACACAGCCTTTGGCACCCGCTATCATTGATGCGCTGCACGGTGCAGTGGATGAGATGGGAAAAGCGGAGACTTTTCATGGTTACGCTCCCGACCTTGGTTATGAATTCCTGCGCAATGCCATTGCAGAGAATGATTATAAGGCAAGAGGCTGTGACATTGCACCGGACGAGATCTTTGTATCGGACGGAGCAAAATGTGACTGTGGCAATATTCAGGAGATCTTCAGTCTGGACAACAAGATCGCAGTATGTGACCCCGTTTACCCCGTATACGTAGATTCTAATGTTATGGCGGGCAGAACCGGCACTTACGATCCGAAGTCCGAGACCTGGAGTGATGTGATCTATATGCCCTGTCTGGCAGAGAACGGTTTTGCACCGGAGCTGCCGAAGGAGACCCCGGATCTGATCTATCTGTGCTTCCCCAATAATCCTACCGGTGCTGCCATTACCAAGGCGCAGTTGCAGGAGTGGGTGGACTATGCCAATAAGGTAGGCGCTGTCATTCTCTATGATGCGGCATACGAAGCATATATTTCCGAACCGGATGTGCCTCACAGTATCTATGAATGTGAAGGAGCCAGAACCTGTGCTATCGAGTTCCGTTCCTTCTCCAAGAATGCCGGCTTTACCGGAGTGCGTCTGGGCTTTACCGTGATCCCCAAGGATTTAAAGAGCGGGGATGTGAGCCTCCATGCACTGTGGGCAAGAAGACACGGCACCAAATACAATGGAGCACCCTATATCGTACAGCGCGCCGGTGAGGCAGTATACTCTGCAGCAGGCAAGGCACAGCTGAAGGAGCAGGTTGCTTATTACATGAACAACGCACAGTATATCCTGAAGGGCTTGCAGGAAGCGGGCTTCACGGTATCCGGCGGTGTGAACGCTCCCTATATCTGGCTGAAAGCGCCTAACGGCATGACCAGCTGGGAGTTCTTCGATTACCTTCTGGAGAATGTCAACGTGGTGGGTACGCCCGGATCCGGTTTCGGACCCAGCGGAGAGCATTATTTCCGTCTGACGGCTTTCGGAAGCTATGAGAATACCGTGGAGGCAGTGGATCGTCTGAAAAAGATTCAGTTATAGGCAGCCGTTCTTTGCCATAAGAGGAATGGAGCAGATATATGCAGGAAAAGCAGAAAAAAGCAATCCGGTGGATCAGCCCGGTACTGATCGCATTGACAGCACTGATCGTGTGGCGCGTCAACTATGAGATCGAATTTATGATGGATGATGAGTGGTATTCGACGGTATTGTATGCGGATACACCGATCCGGAATCTCAGTGACATTATCCGTGCGCAGATCTGGCATTATTTCAACTGGGGCGGCAGAAGTATGGCTCATGGCCTGTTACAGCTGATCCTGCTGGCCGGAGAACACTGGGCGGATATCCTGAATACAGGCATGACGCTTTTGCTGGGCTGGCTGGCCTGTGAGGTGTCCGGCAGACGCGGATTTTCGTACTGGTTCGCAGCGATTGGGATGATCCTGGGATTGAATGCCAACTGGAAAATGAGCATGTTCTGGGAAGCAGGTGCAGCGAATTATCTGTACATGACAGGATTTCTTCTGGCATTTTTGTTCTGCTATCTGAAATATGAGGAGAAAAATCTTCCCGGCATCGTCATCTGGATCCTTCCACTGGGACTGATCGCAGGCTGGAGCAATGAGAATATGGGGCCTGCGGTATGGCTCCTGAGTCTTCTGGTGATCCTGTTAAGACACAGAGAGCACAAAAAAGCTCCGGTGTGGATGTATCTGGGAAACATCAGCTGCCTGGCGGGAACCATTCTGATGATCACTGCACCGGGCAATTTTGTCCGCAGCGGGGAGACGGGGGAAGAAGCCTACAGCCTGCTGTGGAGAATGTATCTGCGCTGCTACGCAGAAGCGAAGGGAGTTATGGAGTATCTGTTCCCTGCCCTGCTGCTTACGGTATTTGCACTGATCGTCTGCAAAGGCATTCTGAAAGAAAACCTGGGCAGAAATACAGTGCTGTTATTGCTGGGGGCACTGTTGTCCTGGGGTGCCATGATCCTGTCCCCACACTATCCGGATCGGGCGGCTTTCGGAACGATGGTTTTGTTGATTTGTGCGATTTTATCCATGGCAGGGAAAATCGCAGACAGGCAGAAAGAAAATGTCTGGATGTTCTATGGCTGTGCCGTGCTGATATGGCTGCGGGGGATGTATTTTCTGGTGGAATATCTGGGATTATGCTGGGGCTGGATCAAATAAGTGAATAAATGTCCATTATAAAAGACCTCACTGCCGGCGCATCTGCCGACTGTGAGGTCTTTTATGAGTGTACACATTATTTTCTGGCATACCGTCTCCGGTACTGGCGCGGTGTCATGCCGGTCTTTTTGCGGAAGATCTGTGAGAAATAAGACTGCGAAGAAAACCCGACACTGGTGGCTACCTGCGCTACCGACAGATTGGAGGATACCAGAAGCTCCTTACAGGCTTCCAGTCTCCGGTCTGTCAGGTAATTGATCGGAGACTGTCCGACACATTCGGTAAAGGAGTGTGCCAGATAGAATTTGTTGATATGCGTGATCTCCGCCAGGGAATCCAAAGTAATGTTCTGGGAATAATTGGAGTCGATATAGCGTTTCGCCAGAGCACATTCCTTGGATAATTGGAAGGAGGAGTCGGAGATGACAGACAGGTTCTGCTTCCGGGAAATATATACCAGGAGCACCTGAAGCAGTCCGTGACATACCTGTTCAAAACCGGGAAGCTTGTCGCGGAATTCCTGCATCATCAGCTGGGCAAAGTTGATGAACTGTTTTTTATCAGATCCGTAGCTGTAGAAGCTGTAGCCCTTCGGGTTGTCCTGCCCTGCACCGGAAAAGGAAAATGCGAGCCCTTCCACACCGAATACGATATATTCCATGGGATCGTTGGGAAGGGTTTTCTCCGTGTGCTCTACATAAGGGTTGATGATGACCAGATCGTCCGTCTTCACAGGCACCTTTTCATTCTCTATATAGAAGGCTCCCTCACCCCGCAGGACATAGAACAGTTCTGAAAAGTGATGGGTATGCGGAAGGGACTGCCAGTCACCTTCGTATTTGGAGATGGAGATGTAACGCAGCTGGAAATGTTCCGGAGAACTGTTTGCGTTTGCAGAATCAATATTGATAAATTCATTACTCATAACTAGACACCTTCTTTATCTTATTTTATTGTGCACTTTTTCAAGTCTATCGTATTTTTTTATATTGAATATATAAAAAGAACAACATTTCACAAAAACATTCGTAAAAAAGACGAAAAAATAAAAATATGTATGATCTGGATAAGCATATTATACATAATCATTTCAGAAAATCCACCATTTTAGTAACAAAATAGCAATAAACATAACAAAACAAGCAACAAAGAAATTGATATCAGGTCAGGAAGCCGATATACTTTAGTCATCAGCTGCAAGATAGTACAAAAGTGATGGGAGGAAACCATGCGATGACAGGAAGACTGACGCTGCCGACCGATGCAGACATCATTGACGAAACGATACGCTTAAAAAATCTTCTGGGTGCAGACGCTTTAAGAGACTGTGACGGAACCGAAATGCCGGAAGCACTTTTGTCAGAGCCGGTGAAGAAATACGCAACTTATTATACCACGAGAAAGGATAATGAGTGGGCGATGAAGCATCCGGAGGAGATCCAGCAGGAATACCTGATCAGCAACCGCATTACCGCCAGAGGGGAAACACTCCGCATCCGTCTGATGGAAGGCTTCCATACGGAGCAACTTAAGGTCAATACGCTGGACGATCCGAAGCGTTGGTGGGAAGTGATCGACAGAACGACCGGTGAGGTAGTGCCGACGGATGCATGGGAATTTGATGAGGCATCCGGTGAAGTGGAGATCCGTACGATCCCCTATCATGAGTATACGGTAAGCTTCCTGGCATTTCTGATCTGGGATCCGGTGCACATGTACAATTTCATCACGAATGACTGGAAGGATACACCGCATCAGCTGACTTACGATGTGAGACAGCCCAAGACCAAACAGTATGTGAAAGACAAGCTGAGAAAATGGTGTGAGGACAATCCTCATATCGACGTGGTCCGCTTCACTACATTTTTCCATCAGTTCACACTGACCTTCGATGACAAGAAGCGTGAAAAATATGTAGAGTGGTTCGGATACAGCGCAAGTGTGAGCCCCTATATCCTGGAACAGTTTGAGAAATGGGCAGGCTACAAATTCCGCCCGGAGTACATTGTGGATCAGGGATATCACAACTGCATGTTCCGCGTTCCCAGCAGACAGTTCCTGGATTTCATAGAGTTCCAGCAGATCGAGGTATGTGCGCTGGCGAAGGAGCTGGTAGACATTGTACATTCTTATGGCAAGGAAGCGATGATGTTCCTCGGAGATCATTGGATCGGAACAGAACCCTACGGTAAATATTTCGCAGGCATCGGACTGGATGCAGTGGTAGGCTCTGTCGGAAGCGGTGTGACACTCCGCATGATCTCTGATATCAAGGGAGTGGATTATACCGAAGGACGGCTGCTGCCTTACTTTTTCCCGGATGTGTTCTGCGAGGGCGGTGACCCGATCGGAGAGGCAAGGGATAACTGGCGTAAAGCAAGGCGTGCATTACTCAGGTCTCCCCTGGACAGGATTGGATACGGCGGTTATCTGAAGCTGGCAAATAATTGGCCCGGTTTCATTGATGAGATCCAAAACGTGGTAACACAGTTTAGAGAGATCCATGAAAATATGCAGGGTACAGCTTCCTATGTGGCACCTTTCAAGGTGGCGATCCTGAACTGCTGGGGCAGTCAGAGAAGGTGGATGTCCAATCAGGTACATCATGCGATCTGGCACAGGGAAACCTATTCTGCAGAGGGAGTACTGGAATGCTTAAGCGGAATGCCTTTTGAGGTCGAGTTCATTTCCTTTGATGATGTCAGGAATGGCATCCCTGACCAGATCAAGGTCATCATTAATGTCGGGGATGCGTACACCGCATTCAGCGGCGCGGAGAACTGGATCGACGAAAAGGTCCTGACCAATATCAGACGCTTTGTGGATCAGGGAGGCGGCTTCATCGGTGTGGGTGAGCCTACCGCTTATCAGTATCAGGGAAGATATTTCCAATTGTCCGATGTGCTCGGTGTAGACCGCGAGATGTGCTTCTCTCTCAGTACGGACAAATATAATGAGAAAAATGACGATCACTTTATCTTAGAGGATATTGAAGGAGCCTTGGATTTCGGCGAGGGCACCAGCCGCATCTATGCACAGGGCGGACATTATCAGATCCTTGCGATGGATGGGGAATACAGCCAGCTGGTAGTCAATGAATATGGCAGAGGACACAGCGTATATTTTGCAGGTCTTCCGTATTCTCCCCAGAACTGCAGGCTTCTGCTTAGGGCAATCTATTATGCAGCCGGCATGGAGCAGGAGATGAAACGCTACTATGTAACGAATGTGGATACCGAAGTAACGGTATTCCAGAAGACCGGCAAGATCGCAGTGATCAACAACTCTGCACAGGCACAGCACACAGAGCTGTATATCAAAGGAAAATGTGCGTATGTGCTGGATCTGAAGCCCGGCGAAATGCGTTGGGTGGACGATATGGAAGACAGGTAACTTATGGAAAGCAAAAAGCGTTTCATATTTTATAAGGTAGTACTTTACAAGTATAAGGAGGTTATTTAAGATGAAAAAGAAAGTATTAAGCGTGCTCTTAGTAGCGGCAATGGCTATGTCCATGCTGACCGGATGTGGCAGCAAGCCTGCCGGAAATGATGCGCAGAGCGCAGCACCCAGCGAGGCATCCAAGGAAACAGAGGCAGCAGCAGAAACGACTGCTTCCGCAGAAGACGAGACACTGACCGTATGGTGCTGGGATCCTAACTTCAATGTCTATGCAATGAAGCAGGCAGAGAAGGCATATCAGGTGGATCATCCTAACTTCAAGTTAGACATTCAGGAGAAGGTATATAGCGATATCGAGACTGCTCTGATCACAGCAGCTGAAGCCGGTGATTACAGCACTTTACCTGATATCTTCCTGATGCAGGATTATTCCTTCCACAAAAATGCAACCAATTATCCCGGAATCTTCACAGCACTGGATGACTGCGGAATTGATTTCTCCCAGTTCTCTATGGGTAAGTTGGCTGACTCCACTGTAGATGGAACACATTATGGTATTCCTTTTGATAATGGTGCTACCATCATGGCGATCCGTTCCGATATGGTAGAAGCAGCAGGCCTTAAGGTAGAAGATTTCAAGGATACCACATGGTCTGAGTTCATGGAGCTGTCCAAGAAGGTAATGGCTGCGAATGATGTTCCCATGCTGACCTGCTCCGGCGGTTCTGAGATTGTGATCGAGATGTTACAGTCTGCAGGCGCTTCTCCCATGGTGGATGGAGAGGTGACACTGGTTGACAACGCAGCACTGAAGAAAGCAATTGAGACCTATAAGCAGCTGATCGATGAAGGAATCATGGCAGATTATACCGACTGGGATCAGTATATCGCTTCCATGAACAAGGGTACTGCAGCAGGCGTTATCCAGGGCTGCTGGATCATGTCCTCCATTCAGGCAGCAGAGGATCAGGCAGGTAAATGGGCAATCGTGAATATGCCTAAGTTAGATGATGTAGAAGGCGCAACCAACTACGCTAACTGCGGTGGTGCAAGTTGGGCAGTATCTTCTAACTGCAAAAATACCGATCTGGCATTTGATTTCCTGAACGCTACCTTTGGTGCTGATGTAGATTTATACGATGATCTGCTGGTAAATGCAGGAGCGATCGCAAGTTACCTGCCCGCAGCACAGTCTGAGACCTATAATGAGGGCAATGAGTTCTACGGCGGTCAGGCAGTGTACAAGGATATCGTAGAGTTCGCCGGACATGTTCCCGGAATTGACTACGGTGCATACTACTCTGACATCAGAAGCGCACTGACAGATGCAATCACCAACGTTGTCCAGAAGAACGCTGATATCGATACAGAGATCAAAAACGCTCAGGATACCGTAGAGTTTAATATCGCTGAATAATCACCAGAGTATGGAAACTGGATAGTACCGGGGGTGCAGCAGTGCGTTCCCGGTACTGTTGTAGGAGAGAAACATGGAAAAGAAGAAAGCAAAATTAAGTTTGGAAAAAAGGCATAATCTGACCGGATGGGCATTCCTGCTCCCGGCATCGATTTTAATATTTGTATTTTGTTTCTATCCGATGTCACAGGCCATCCTTCTTTCCTTCCGGAAGACAGGAGGAGTCTTTAATGGTGTAGCGAATTATGCCAGGATCCTCAAGGATAAAACATTCCAGCAATGCTTGTTCAATACCTTCTTTTATTTTGTGATTCAGGTACCGATCATGCTTGTGCTCGCACTGATGCTGGCGCAGCTGCTGAATAATCCTAAGATAAAAGGAAAAGGTATTTTCCGTACTTTGATCTTCCTTCCGTGTGCAACGTCACTGGTATCTTATTCCATGATATTTAAGTCATTGTTTGCTCCGGATGGAGTGGTCAACAGAGTGCTGATGGCCATCGGACTGTCTTCGGTGGACTGGTTCCAGAGCACATGGCCGGCGCGATGGGTCATCGTGATCGCACTGATCTGGAGATGGACCGGATATAATATGGTATTCTATCTGGCAGGATTACAGAATATCGACTATTCTGTATATGAGGCAAGCTACATCGACGGAGCGACACCGTTCCAGCAGTTTATGAAGATCACGATACCGTTGTTAAAGCCGACCATTCTGATGACGGCGATCATGTCTACTTCGGGAACACTGCAGCTGTTCGATGAGTCTATGAACCTGACAGCAGGCGGTCCCGGAAAATCTACAATGACATTGGCGCATTACATTTACAATATCTCCTTTGTGGAGACACCGAAATTTAATTATGCGGCAGCGTTGTCTGTATGCATACTTGTGATGGTAGCGGTTCTGTCTGCAATTCAGATGAAGGTGGGTGACAAACGTGACTAAATTCAAGCAAATAATTTCCTACGCGATCTTAGTGATAGCAAGCTTTCTGTCAGCATTTCCACTGTATTATATGCTGTGCGGTGCGACCAACCAGAGTATTGATGTGGTAAGAGGACGCTTGATCCCGGGTACCTATATGATCGAGAATTTCAAGACCCTGGTCGACATGCAGAATCTCGGACTTGCGATGTTTAATTCCTTCCGCAATGCGATCGTGATCACGGTTGTGACACTGCTGATCTGTTCCATTGCCGGTTATGGATTTGAGATCTATCATGATAAGGGCAAGGATATTCTGATGAGTATTCTGCTGCTGGCAATGATGCTTCCGTTCGTAGCGATCATGATCCCTCTGTTCAAGATGTTTACCTCCTGGAAGCTGGTAAATACCTGGATCGCACTGGCACTGCCATCCATCTCGACTCCGTTTATGATCATGCTTTTCAGACAGGCGGCACGTTCTTTCCCTCATGATATTATTGAGGCTGCCAGGCTGGAAGGCCTGAGCGAAATACAGATTTTCTTCCGGATGTTCATTCCGGTGATGAAATCTACCTATGGAGCGGCGATGACGGTTACATTTATGAATGCGTGGAACAATTATCTGTGGCCGACGATCATTTTACAGGACAGCAAGGCGATCACCATGCCGATGTTAGTAGCCAATCTGAAGAGTGGATACAGTGTGGATTATGGTATGCTGATGCTGGGAGTATTGATCTGTACACTTCCTACAGCGATCATCTTCCTGTGTTTACAGAAGAGTTTTGCAAATGGAATTACGGGAGCAGTGAAATAATGCAACAGAAAATGCCAAAACAGGAAACTATGACACAGGCGCATATCAGGAAGGCTCAGGGAGCCTTCCTTTTGGCGCATAGAATGGGCCTGATCGAGGATCCCTCCATGGAGGGACTAAAGGCCAGACGACAGAAGCACAACGAAGAGCTGCGGAGAATGGAACAGGAAGGACAGCGGTTCTACGGACCGCATTATTTTTCCGCACCGGCGTATCTGCAATATGAGCTGACCCGCCTGAAGCTGGATTTTGTGCAGCCGTGTGAGAAGGTCCGGGAAGGTGGCTTCTGCCCGGATTTCACGGAGCAGGAGAAGCGGGATTTTTACGAACAGAACAGAGATCTGTTCGGACGCTATCATGGGGACTATTTTACCTATGAGGAGGTGTCACAGATCATTGAGAAACGGTTACGGGAGGATGCATATGACAAGCTTATCTGCGACATATTATGTGAGTCAGAGAACAGGCAATGATGAAAATGACGGACGGACGTGCAGTACGGCGTTTGCCAGTCTGTCTGCCATTAATCGAAGAAGCCTGCATCCGGGAGACCGTGTCCTGCTGGAGCGGGGCAGTGTATTTTACGGACAATATCTGCATGTGACAGACAGCGGTACGAAAGAGGCACCGATCGTGATCGGAGCGTACGGTACAGCAGATGCACCGCCGCGGATCGATGCCTGCGGACAGGGCATCTGGTATCAGGATTATGGGACCCCGCTGGATGCACCTACGCATGTGTATCACGGCTATGTATCTTCCGCAGTGCTTTTGTACGATGCGGAGTATATTGTGGTCGAGGATCTGGAGATCACGAATGAAGGCAGCATGATCCCGGGAGAGCGTTATAGTCTGGGTGAGAAAATGAACCGTACCGGCGTGGCTGTGGTGGCTAAGGACAAAGGGGTGCGGGGCGGCATCACACTTAGGAATCTGTGGATCCATGATGTCCATGGGAATGTCTACGATAAACACATGAACAACGGTGGGATCTATATGACAGCGCTCCGTCCGGAATGTGAGGAGCTGACGGGTGTGGCACGGTATCGGGATATCGTTATTGAAGGATGCTTCGTGCACCGGGTCAGCCGCTGGGGAATTGCAGCAGGCTATACCTATGCCCATGATAAGTTCCGGGGGGCAGAGCTTACGGAAGCCGTTTTTCTGAACTATGGGCATGAAAATATGCAGATACGGAATAATTATGTAAAAGAGGCCGGTGGGGATGGGATCACGCCGATGTATGCCCTGCGTCCTTTGGTGGAGCATAATATGGCAGACTCTGTGGCCTGCGAGATCAATGACCGGATCTATTGCGAGCCGGGCGACCGGATGGGAAAAGTGGCAGCCGGGATCTGGCCCTGGAAATGCAAGGATGCCCTGTTTCGTTATAATGAAGTCACGGACACCAGACTCAATCAGGACGGCATGGCATATGATGCGGATTCCGGGGACGGAACGGTGTATGAATCCAATTACAGCAGGCAGAATGAGGGAGGCTGTGTGATGTTCTGTCTGCAGGAGGCGATCCATAATACCTTCCGCGATAATATCAGCTATGATGATCTCGGTGGTACGATCAGCCCGTCAGAGAATCCGGATGCCCTGCTTCAGGATAATGTATACTATGTGCGCAGGGGGGTTCCCTTTGTACGTAAAAATATGGACGGAGGCAGCTTTACACAGGTGAATGACCGGGTTGTTGAGTTGTAAAATATGGTGCTGAGCCCAGGATGAAAACCTGTGGCTTGGCATTTTTTTAATGCCTGATATTCTGGCGGCTCTGAAGCCGGCAGCCTGTTTTTATCGTTTTTATTGCCTGGGGATAAAGGATTGACTGAGATAAAAAAATACGGTAGAATCTGTATCAAAAATGATATACGAAAATGAGGAAAGGAGCCGGTGCATGGGCGAAAGTATATTACAACTTCGGCAGATCCGGAAATCTTTTGATAATACAGAAGTATTAAAGGGCATTGACTTAGAAGCCGGACAGGGAGAATTTATTACGCTGTTAGGCGCCTCTGGCTGTGGCAAGACCACGACCTTACGCATTATTGCAGGGTTGGAGCTGCCGGATGCCGGGCAGGTGATCCTGGAAGGACAGGACATTACGAACCGTGAGCCGAACAAACGGGATGTCAATACGGTGTTCCAGAATTATGCCCTGTTTCCGCATATGAATGTGTCGGACAACGTAGGATATGGATTGAAGATCCGAAAAGTTCCCAAGGCAGAGATTGCAGAGAGAGTGGAGCAGGCCCTTCGTCTGGTACAGCTGGAAGGGTATGGAAAACGGATGCCGGATCAGCTGTCCGGTGGACAGAAGCAGCGTATTGCCATTGCCAGAGCGGTGATCAATGAGCCGAAAGTATTGCTGTTAGATGAACCGCTGGGAGCACTGGATCTGAAGCTGCGCAGGCAGATGCAGCTGGAACTGAAACGTCTGCAGAAGCAGCTGGGGATCACGTTTATTTACATCACTCACGATCAGGAAGAAGCCATCAATATGTCGGACCGCATCGGTGTCATGCACGAAGGCATCCTGGAACAGCTGGGGACGCCCAATGAGGTGTACTATCAGCCGCAGACCAGCTATGTGGCGGATTTCGTGGGAAATGCCAATATCCTCCGTCTGGGAGGAGAGACGTTTGCCATCCGCTCGGAAAACATTCTGATGAACGGAGAGACTGTCTGCACCCGGGAAGCTGTGGTGGTGGAAAAAAGCTTTGCCGGAGGGCAGCTACGCATTTTGTTCCGTCTGCCGGACGGACAGACTCTGACCGCCAGCCGCTACGGAATCGACAATGATCTGCAGCCGGGACAGAAGGTGCAGATCGGCTGGGATGCGAAAGACGCAGTAAAGGTAATAGATAATGACAAAGACGAAAATCACAAGTAACAGCCGCAGGAGAAGCGGGAATGTCGGACTGATGATCCCTATGTATGTGTTCACGATTCTGTTCGTGGCTCTGCCGATCCTGTATCTGTTCCTTTTGAGCTTTTTACAGAGAGCACAGGTCTGGGGCGTGGACTTTACATTCGCCCTGGACAATTATAAGAGAATATTGGAACCGCTGTATCTGGATACTTTCTGGCAGTCTCTGAAGCTGGCATTTACCGCCACCTTTTTCGTGGCGCTGATCGGATATCCGTACGGTTATTTCATGGCGAAAATGAACGCTGTCTGGAAGCGCAGGATGCTGTTGCTCATTATGATCCCTTTCTGGACCAGTGCGCTGATCCGCCTGTACGGCTGGATTATTGTCTTTCGCAGCAATGGTGTACTGGATAAGATCCTGATGGGGCTGCACCTGACGAAGCAGCCGTTAAAGCTGCTTTACACTTATCCGGCAGTGGTAGTGGGAATGGTTTATTCGCTACTGCCTTTTATGATCCTGGCGGTGTATTCCAGTGCGGAGAAGCTGGATGCCTCTCTGGTGGAAGCCTCCAGAGATCTGGGAGCCTCGGCGTGGAAAGCCTTCTGGACCGTCAGCTTCCGGCTGACGCTGCCGGGACTTTTGTCCGGCGTGGTGCTGTCCTTTATTCCGTCCATGGGACTGTTTTTCATAGCGGATATCCTGGGCGGCAATAAGATCGTGCTGGTGGGCAGTGTGATTCAGGAACAGATCACCAAGGGGCGGAACCAGCCTTTTGCGGCGGCGCTGTCTGCGGTGTTGATGATACTGACTTCCGTGATGATCCGCCTGTACCGCAAGATCACCGGAACCTCACAGCTGGAAGGGATGATGTAGCGTATGAAAAAGAAAAAATGGCCCTTTGTATATGTAGCGCTGATCACAGTGCTGACCTATATCCCGATCCTGTTGACGGTGGTGTATTCCTTCAATGCCTCCAAGCTGACTTCCGTGTGGGAGGGCTTTTCCCTGAAATGGTACCGGGAGTTGTTCCGGGACAGAGATCTGGGGGAAGCACTGATTAACAGCCTGATCCTTGCGGTACTTAGCTGTGCCTTTGCGGTGTTGATCGGCACTTCGGGAGCACTGGGGATGAGCCGCAGAAAACGGAAACTGGACGATGCCGTGGCCTATGTGTCCACACTCCCCATCATGATCCCGGAGATCATTCTGGGCATGGTATTTTTGTCCGTATTTTCCCTGATGGGACTGCCCTTTGGTATGGTCACACTGGTGATCGCCCATACCACGTTCTGTGTGCCCTACGTGTTCACTATGGTACGGGCGAGACTGGTGGGAATGAACCGGTCTCTGGAAGAGGCGGCGTTGGATCTGGGAGCTACGAAGTGGCAGGTATTTAGGGATGTGATCCTGCCACAGATTCTTCCGGCAATCCTGTCGGGAGTGCTGCTTGCATTTGCCATGTCCTTCGACGATGTGGTGATCAGTATTTTTGTCACTGGACCGAAGGTCAATACCCTGCCGGTGAAGATCTACACGAAATTAAAGACCGGTGTGACACCGGAGATCAATGCACTTGCCACGGTCATGCTGTTTGTGATATTGTTGTGTCTGGCGGGGGCGTATGTGCTGGGATGTAAGTCGCAGACAGCTGTAGAGAAGGCTGCCGGGGGAAAATGAGGAAAGAACGATTCCGCAAATGCAATTGCGGATAAGTAACAACATAAAAATGTATAGCAGATGATGCAGGAGAACTGTATCGAAGGAGGAGATTATGAAGAAAAAGCTGGCAATGCTGTTGGCAGCGACCATGCTGGTCACGTTGTTTACCGGCTGTGGAGCAGGCGGTAAAGAAGATAAGGGAGAACTGAATCTCTATACCTGGGACGGCATGTTCCCCCAGGAGATTTTAGATGGTTTTGAAAAAGAGACCGGTATCCGTATCAATTATTCTAATTTTGACTATGATGAGGATATGCTGGCGAAGCTGGAAGAAACCAGGGGCGGTGATTACGATCTGGTCATTGCGGATGACTATATCATTGAGCTGGCTATTCAGGAGAGCCTGGCTCAGAAGCTGGATACTTCCAGGATCAGTACTTATGATAACCTGAATCCTGTATTTATGTCTCAGTTCTATGACCCGAAGAACGAATATACCGTGCCCTACGGAGCGGGCATTCCTCTGATCGTATACGATCCGGGACTGACGGATGTGAAGATCACAGGCTATGAGGATCTGTGGAATCCGGCACTGGAAAATAACGTGGCACTGACGGCAAACTATCGTGTTATCGACGGCATCACCTTAAAGACCATGGGAGAATCCTTTAACACCGAGGATCTGGATGTGATCCGGGCAGCAGGAGAGAAGCTTCTGAGTCTGGCTCCCAATATCCGTGTGATCAATGACAATAATACGCAGGATTATCTGATCAGCGGTGAGGTGGCAGCAGCGTTCCTGTATACTTCCCAGGTATCTGCGGCACTGCAGGCGAGACCGGATCTGGAAGTGGTATATCCCAAGGAGGGACTGGGCTTCGGCATCATGGCCGGATTTATACCTTCCCAGGCACCCAATGCAGATGCGGCTTATGCATTTTTGGACTATATCAACGATCCTGAGAATGCGGCGAAATGCTATGAGTATATCGGCTACTACTGCACCAACAAAGCTGCGGAAGAGTATATTTCCGACGACATGAAGAAAATGATCGTATTGCCGGAAGATGCAGCGGAGGGCGAGATCGTGCAGAATATCTCCCAGGAGGCAGAGGATCTGCATGCGGAGATCTGGAATCAGTTCAAGAGTGCATGCAACTAAAGTTGCAGCAACTAAAGTTGCAGCAACTAATCTTCCGTTCAGCCCGCGCCATTCGCAAAGTCGCGTTGACACGCTTTCCGTCACTTCGTGACTACCTTTGCTCATAAACCGGCGCTCATCTCATGAACATATTCGTTCGAAAAATCATGCAAGCATGATTTTTGCGCTCGGATATGTCCATGGCTGAACTGTTACAATAAAAAACGCTTGACAGATTTGATTTGTGCGAATATTATAAACCTAAGTTGAAAAACTATTTTGTAAATGCTATGAAAGAGACTCTTGCCAAGGGAAACGACAGGAATACAGCGTCACCGACTGAGAGCGCTGTTTGCGGAAGTTGGCGAAGGGAACACTCCGGAGCAGGTGATCTGAACTGCAGAATATCACATGCAGCTAGGATGACACGTTGCACGCGTTAAGTGACAAGAGTGGATAGGCAAAGGCGCCTGTCAATTCGGGTGGTACCACGGATTAGATGATTCGTCCCGGGATATGTTTTAACATGTCCCGGGGCTTTTTGTATTCAAAAATAAGCTGTACAGGGAGCGCACATTCGGGACACTATATAACAGGAGGTGCGATATGTACAGAGATTTAACAATGAAAGAGATCAGTGAACAGCAGATCGGACAGACTTTGCAGGTGGCAGGCTGGGTGGAGAACATCCGTGACCACGGCGGCGTATCCTTTATTGATCTGCGGGATATGTACGGTGTATTACAGGTGGTCATCCGTAAGCCGGAGCTTTTAAAGGGCATCACCAAGGAAATGTGCCTGTCCATAACCGGTCTCATGGAGCACAGAGACGAAGAAACCTACAACCCGAAGATTCCTTCCGGCACCATCGAACTGGAAGCACACAAGATCGATGTGTTGGGAAGAGTATATAAACAGCTTCCTTTCGAGATCCAGACGTCTAAAGAGATCCGGGAAGATGTGAGATTAAAATATCGTTATCTTGACCTTAGAAATGCAAAAGTAAAGGACAACATTGTATTTCGTTCCAAGGTGATCAGTTATCTGCGTCAGAAGATGACGGACATGGGATTTTTGGAGATCCAGACCCCGATCCTGTGTGCTTCTTCTCCCGAGGGCGCCAGAGACTATATTGTTCCCAGTAGAAAATTTAAAGGAAAATTCTATGCGCTGCCCCAGGCACCGCAGCAATATAAGCAGCTGCTCATGGCTTCCGGTTTTGATAAATATTTCCAGATTGCCCCCTGCTTCCGCGACGAGGATGCCAGAGCAGACAGATCTCCCGGAGAGTTCTATCAGCTGGATTTCGAGATGAGCTTCGTGACTCAGGAGGATGTCTTCAAGGTAGGCGAGGAAGTATTGCATGATACCTTTGTAAAGTTTGCTCCCGAAGGCAGCAGGATCACCGAGACACCGTTCCCCATCATCAGTTACAAACAGGCCATGCTGGAGTTCGGCTGTGACAAGCCGGATCTGCGCAATCCTTTGAGAATTATGGATGTGACGGAGTTTTTCCAGAGATGTACGTTTAAACCTTTTATCGGCAGAACCGTCCGTGCCATCAAAGTACATGCGGAGATGTCCAAAGGCTTCCATGAGAAGCTGTTAAGCTTTGCAACTTCTCTTGGTATGGGTGGACTTGGTTATCTCGAAGTGGCAGAGGATATGAGCTACAAGGGCCCCATCGATAAATTTATCCCCGAAGAGATGAAGGGAGAACTGGCAGAAATGGCAGGACTTTCTGCCGGAGACACCATTTTCTTCATTGCGGACAAAGAGGATAAGGCGAACTACTATGCCGGTCATATCCGTACCGAGCTGGGCGAGAAGCTGGATCTGATCGAGAAGGATGCTTACCGTTTCTGCTATGTGAACGATTTCCCGATGTTTGAGCTGGATCCCGAGACGAAGCAGATCGGATTCACCCACAATCCGTTCTCTATGCCCCAGGGCGGTCTGGAAGCACTGAACACCATGGATCCGTTGGAGATCCTGGCTTATCAGTACGACATCGTATGCAACGGTGTGGAACTCTCCTCCGGCGCAGTACGTAACCATGACATCGAGATCATGAAAAAAGCTTTCGCCATCGCAGGTTATGACGAAGAGACATTAAAGACCAAGTTTGGAGCACTGTATCAGGCATTCCAGTTCGGAGCACCCCCTCATGCGGGAATGGCTCCCGGCGTGGATCGTATGATCATGCTGCTTCGGAACGAGGACAACATCCGTGAGGTGATCGCTTTCCCTATGAACGGCAATGCACAGGATCTGATGTGCGGGGCTCCCGGCGAAGTGACGGAACAGCAGCTGCGTGAGGTACACATTAAAGTGAGAGATTAGTGCGGAAAGAACAGGAAAGGAATGGAAATTAGTATGGCGAACGTAATCAGTGACGAGACTATAGAATATGTAGGCATTCTGGCAAAACTTGAGCTTTCTGATGAAGAGAAGGAAGCGGCGAAAAAGGATATGGGCAGAATGCTGGACTATATCGACAAATTGAGTGAACTGGATACAACGGGAGTGGAACCTATGTCCCATGTATTCCCGGTTCAGAATGTCTTCCGTGAGGATGTGGTGACCAATGGGGATGAGAGTGAACAGACCCTGGCCAATGCACCCGGCGAGAAGGACAACATGTTTGTGGTACCAAAGACTTTTGACTAATGTCAAAAGTCCTCGGACTTTCGATTAGAAATCGGGTAGAATACCGCTTTATAATCTGGTTACAGCATTTAGGCGGTAATGGTTTTCCGTCAGACATTAAAAAAGGAGAATGGATATGGATATTTTATCCCTGACAGCAGTAGAGCTGGCTAAGGCGATTCGGAAAGGTAAGACTACGTCGGTGGAAGCCACGCAGGCCGTTCTGGATAAGATCGCAGCCAGCGAAGATACCTACCACTGCTATGTGACCGTAGAACGGGAAAAGGCATTGCAGCAGGCAGCGGAAGTACAGAAAAAAATCGAAGCAGGCGAACTGACCGGGCCTCTGGCCGGGGTTCCCTTTGCTATCAAAGACAATATGTGCACCGAGGGAACCCTGACTACCTGCTCTTCTAAAATCTTAGAGAATTTTGTGCCGACCTTCAGTGCGGAAGCAGTGCTGAATCTGGAAAAGGCAGGCGCAGTGATTCTGGGCAAGACCAATATGGATGAGTTTGCCATGGGCAGCACCACGGAGACTTCTTATTACGGAGTGACAAAGAATCCCAGAAACCCGGAGCATGTGCCCGGCGGTTCCTCCGGCGGCTCTGCAGCGGCAGTGGCAGCGGAAGAATGCTTTGCAGCACTGGGTTCCGATACCGGCGGTTCCATTCGACAGCCTGCATCTTATTGCGGTGTCGTCGGCATGAAGCCAACCTATGGAACTGTATCCCGTTACGGACTGATTGCTTATGGTTCCTCTCTGGATCAGATCGGACCGCTGACGAAGGACGTGACGGACTGTGCCACGGTGCTGGAGGCCATCACCTCCCATGACCCTAAGGACTCCACTTCCATGAAGCGGGAGAACACAGATTTCACCTCTGCGCTGCTAGCGGATGTGAAAGGAATGAAGATCGGTATTCCCAGAGACTATTTCGGAGAAGGACTGGATCCCGAGGTCAGGGATGCGGTACTGGCAGCAGCAGAAGTGCTGAAAACACAGGGCGCAGAGGTGGAGGAGTTCGACTTAAGTCTGGTGGACTATGCGATTCCCACTTATTATACGATCGCAGCAGCAGAAGCCAGCTCCAATCTGGAGCGTTTCGACGGTGTGAAATACGGTTACCGTGCACAGGATGCGGAAGATCTGCATACCATGTACAAGAGAAGCCGTTCCCAGGGCTTTGGACCCGAGGTGAAGCGTCGTATCATGCTGGGCTCCTTTGTATTAAGCTCCGGTTATTATGATGCTTATTACCTGAAGGCACTCCGCGTGAAAGCATTGATCAAGAAGGCTTTTGACGAAGCTTTTGCAAAATACGATGTGATCTTAGGACCGGTGGCACCCACTACCGCACCGAAGCTGGGCAGCAGTCTGGCGGATCCCATCAAGATGTATTTGGGAGACATCTACACCATCTCCATCAACCTGGCGGGACTGCCCGGTATCAGCGTTCCCTGCGGCACGGATTCCAAGGGACTGCCTATCGGCATGCAGCTGATCGGTGACTGCTTCAAAGAGAAGACACTGATCCGTGCAGCCTATACCTATGAGCAGAGGAGGTAAGCAACATGGCAAAACAATATGAAACAGTAATTGGTCTGGAAGTGCATGTAGAGCTTGCCACGAAGACGAAAATATTCTGCGGCTGTTCCACGGCGTTCGGCGGCAGACCCAACACCCACACCTGCCCGGTATGTACCGGTATGCCGGGATCTCTTCCTGTGCTGAACAAACAGGTGGTAGAATATGCGGTGGCAGTAGGCCTTGCAACGAATTGTACCATCACGCAGTATTGCAAGTTTGATAGAAAAAATTATTTCTATCCTGATAACCCTCAAAACTATCAGATCTCTCAATTATATCTGCCCATTTGCAGGAATGGCTCGGTTGAAATCGAGGTAGCGGGAGAGGACGGCAACACTTACACGAAGCCGGTGCGTATCCACGAGATCCACATGGAGGAGGATGCCGGTAAACTGGTGCATGACGACTGGGAAGATTGCACACTGGTGGACTACAACCGCTCCGGTGTGCCTCTGATCGAGATCGTATCCGAGCCGGATATGCGCAGCGCGGAGGAGGTCATTGCCTATTTGGAAAAATTACGTCTGCTGATCCAGTATCTGGGAGCGTCCGACTGTAAGCTTCAGGAAGGCTCCATGCGTGCCGATGTCAATCTGTCCGTGAGAGAAGTGGGCGCGGAGAAGTTTGGAACCCGTACCGAGATGAAGAATCTGAACTCCTTCAAGGCCATCGCAAGAGCCATTCAGGGGGAGCGGGAACGACAGATCGATCTGCTGGAGGCTGGCAAAGAGGTCATTCAGGAGACCAGACGCTGGGATGATAATAAGGAATATTCCTACGCCATGCGTTCCAAGGAGGATGCACAGGATTATCGTTATTTTCCGGATCCCGACCTGGTACCGGTCTATATCAGCGATGAGTGGCTGGATAGCATCCGCAGCAGACAGCCGGAATTCCGCACCGAGAAGATGAAGCGTTACAAGGAAGAATACGATATTCCGGAATATGATATCGATATCATCACCGGCTCCAAGCATCTGGCAGATATCTTTGAAGCTTCCGTGGCACTGGGAAGCCAGCCCAAGAAGGTGTCCAACTGGCTGATGGTGGAGACTATGCGCCTGTTAAAAGAAAAAGAGATGGAGCCGGAGGATATCCGTTTCTCACCGGAGCATCTGAGCAGGCTGATCACGCTGGTAGACGGCAAAGTCATCAACTCTTCTGTAGCAAAAGAAGTATTCCAGGTGATGTTTGAGGAAGATGTAGATCCCGAACAGTATGTGGAGGAGAAGGGACTGAAGACCGTCAATGACGAAGGTGCATTGCGTAAAGTCGTGGAGGAAGTCATTGCCGCTAATCCCCAGTCCGTAGAGGATTACCACAACGGCAAGGAGAAAGCCATCGGCTTCCTGGTAGGCCAGACCATGAAGGCCATGAAAGGCAAGGCAGACCCCGCCAGCGTCAACCAGATGCTGAAGGAACTGCTGTAACTGGAAAGTTAGTTAAATACATTGGCAAAATCCACGAACTCCCGGAGCATGCGATACACAT